>ERZ724512.37-NODE-37-length-46068-cov-12.728164_pt1 | contig 46068 bp, 40 predicted proteins | sample MGYA00376045_ERZ724512 | MGnify/ENA primary metagenome ERZ724512 (study PRJEB28724, sample SAMN07190883) | activated sludge metagenome | isolation source: activated sludge of sewage treatment plant in Hong Hong | place: Hong Kong | collected 2016-03-17 ... | reverse complement strand
CACGGAAGTCACGCATCCGCCATCCCGGCACGGTTGGGTAATCGCAGGCCACACCGCTGCCTGCCTGGGGTTGCGGGCGGCAGTATGCTGGCCCCGTGAGCAGACGGGTACTGATTCTGGGAGCGGGCTTTGGCGGACTCGAACTGGGCACGACGCTCTCCGAAGAGCTGGGGGATCAGGTCGAGGTCACCCTGATCGATCGAAACGAGTCGTTCTCTTTCGGCTACTCGAAGCTCGACATCATGTTCCGCGGGGCCAGCCGGGACTCGGTCAGCCTGCCCTATTCGGCGGTGGCCAAAACCGGGGTCACCCTCCTCAGGGAAGAGATCACGGCGATCGACCCGGAAACCCGCACGGTCACAACCGACGCCGGAACCCATCAGGGAGATGCCCTGGTCATCGCGCTGGGCGCCGATTACGACCTCGATTCAACCCCGGGCCTGGCCGAACGGGGACACGAGTTCTATTCCTTCGCCGGGGCCGAAGCCGCGGCCGGGCCGATCGCCGGCTTCGATTCCGGCAAGGCGGTGATCGCGGTCTGTGGCGCTCCTTTCAAGTGCCCGCCGGCCCCGAGCGAATGCGCCCTGATGCTGGACGACGAACTGACCCGGCGCGGGGTTCGCGAGCAATGCGAGATCACCCTGACCATGCCGCTCGGCACACCGGTGCCACCCTCGCCGGAAACCTCCGCCGCCCTCAAGGCGGAGTTCGGGCAGCGGGGCATCACCTTCCTCGGTGACATGCGGCCCGAGCGGGTCGAACCGGACAGGATCATCTACCAGGACGGGACCGAGCTTCCCTTCGACCTGCTGCTCGGCGTGCCGAAGCACCGGGCCCCGGAAGTGGTGATCGATTCCGGCATCACCGAAGACGAATACGTGCCGGTCGACTCCGCCACCCTGAAGACCCGCTTCGAAGGGGTCTATGCGGTCGGGGACGTCGCCACGGCCGGCGTGCCCAAGGCGGGAGTGTTCGCCGAGGGGGCGGCGAAGGTAGTCGCCCGCGAACTCGTGGCGGAGATCCGGGGCGAGGCCAGCCCGGAACCCTACGACGGCAGGGGCTCCTGCTACATCGAATTCGGCGAGGACCGGATCGCCCGCGTTGACATCGATTTCCTCTCCGGGCCGGAAAAGACCGGGGTCTTCAACGCACCGTCACTCGACCTTCGCAAGGAGAAGGCAGAGTTCGGTTCGAGCCGCAAATCACGCTGGTTCAACCGATAACTGATACTGGCGCTACTCTTTCCCCATGTCCTTGGGGAGAGGGTTTTACAGACTGCTGGGCAGCCTCGTCTGCGCAATTGCGTTCTTCGCCGGGGTCGGCAACGCCTCGGCGGAGCTGATCGATTCGGAAGATCTGGGTGACGGCGTCCAGCGCCTGACCTACCGGATCGGTCCGATCGAGGTCACTTCCGGCCAGAACCGGATCGTCTACAAGATGGTCACCGCCGAGGAGCGGCCGCCGGTCGACGGGTACATCACGGCCTTCCGGCCGAACCTTGTCAACCCGGACGGGTCCATCCCGAAGTCGAGCAGCATCATGTTCCACCACGGGGTCTGGATCAACCTCTCCCGTCGCGACGCCACTTCGGGCGGAATGTCCGAGCGGTTCATCGGCACCGGCGAGGAGAAGACCGAGGTCGTCTTCCCGCCCGGCTTCGGTTACTTCCACAAGGGGACCGACGTCTGGCTCCTCAACCACATGATCCACAACCTGACGCCGGCCGAACACACTCTCTACATCACCTACCAGATCGATTTCGTCCCGCTGACTTCACCAAAGGCCGAGGGGATGCGCGGCGTGCGCCCGATCTGGATGGACGTGATGAACCCGAACCCCTATCCGGTCTTCGACACCTACAAGGGATCGGGTGGCAAGGACGGCAAGATCGTCTGGCCTTACGAGGCCAAGGAGGATCCCTACAAGGACGGGATCAAGCGCAACCTCTGGACCGTCGACCGGGACGGCGTGCTGGTCTGGTCGGTCGGCCACGTTCACACCGGCGGCCTCGCGACCGACCTTTATCTGAACCGCGACGGCGCGAAGTACGCGGGCCCGAAGTGCCCGAAGCCGCGGATCCTCAGGAAGAAGCTGAAGAAGAACGCCCCCCGCTCGCTGCGGAGCGCGCGGAGCAAGGCCGCGGTGAAATACCGCAAGTGCCTGGCCAGGATGCCCGATGTCAAAGGTGACCGGGTCCATCTCTTCAAGTCGAATGCCCACTACTACGAGCCGGCCGGACCTGTTTCCTGGGACATGGCGATGCGCAACACGCGCAAGGACTGGCTGGTCCAGTTGAAGGCCGGCGACACGCTGGAAGTCACCACGACCTACGAAACGAAGCGTGCCTCCTGGTACGAGAACATGGGCATCGCGATCTCCTACATGGCTGACGGCACCGGCGGCAAGGACCCGTACAGGACCCGGATGGACTACACCGGGCCGATCAACCACAGGCATTACTCCGAGAACAACGACCACGGCGGCAAGCTGCCGGTGGTCGGGCCGGATCCGACCGGGCTCGAGAACGGGCCGTTCGCGAGCGACCCCTTCGTGATCAGCGGCTACAGCTACGGCCAGGGCGACTACCGCTTGCCCGGCGCGGCCGGCAGGCCGCCGGTGGTGGAGAAGGGTGACACCTTCACCTTCTCGCTCTCGGACGGTGACGTCGGCAACAAGATCTGGCACTCGCTGACTTCCTGCGCCGCACCCTGCAACAGGTCGACGGGGATCGCCTATCCGATCGCCGACGGGGACTTCCGCTTCGACTCCGGCCAGATGGGCGTCGGCGGAGCGCCCACGGTCAACCGGACGACCTGGACCACACCGGCCAATCTTCCGGTCGGCACACACACCTTCTTCTGTCGCATCCACCCGCTGATGCGCGGTGCGATCCGGGTGGTGCCCAAGGGCAGCGGTTGATCGCCGCCGTTCCGCTTTCGGAATGGAGCGACTTCTTCGTCGCCTCGGCCGGGGCCTCGGCGGCCCTGGCCGGCCTCGTTTTCGTGGCGATCTCGATCAACGTCGCGCGAATCCTGCAGCTTGACGGGGTACCGGAACTCGGCCTGGTCACCCTGCTGCTCCTGATCGGGGTGCTGGTCGTCTCGATGTTCGGGCTGATTCCCGACCAGTCGGAACATGCCTTCGGGGTTGAGCTGCTGGTCCAGTCGGCATTCTGGACGCTCGTCATCGCCTTCCTGATCAGGCGAAGTGCGGCCGGTCTCGGTGAAGGAGGCGGTCGCCTGGCCTCCCGGGTCATCCTGCCGGTCTTCGGGACCCTGCCCTATCTGGCCGGCGCGGTCCTGCTGATCACGGGCAGTGACATCGCGATGTACTGGGTTTTCGCCGGCATGCTCGGAGCGATCCTGGCGGCGGTGATGAACGCCTGGATCCTGCTCGTCGAGATCCTCCGCTAGAGCACGGACGAGCCGGCCCCGAAAGGGACCGGCTCCTCGGCTCGGCGGGCCGGGCGACCCCGGTTACTTGACCCGGAAGGCGCCGCGCATCAGCGGGTGGATGCGGCAGAAGAAGGTGTAGGTGCCCTTCTTCAGATCGCTGGGCGTCGACCATTGGGTGTAGCCGACCGTCGGAGCTTTGCCCGGTCCCATCTGGCCCGACTCGAACTGGACTTCGCCGTTCGGGATCGGATACGAGATGCCGGTCGACTTGTTGCAGGGTGCCGCGCAGGAGGTGATCGAGTGCCAGACCTCGTTCGTGATGTCCGAATCGGACAGCTTGAAGGTGAAGGACTGGCCCTGCGGGACGACCGGTGGGCGACCGGCTGAACCTGGCAGGCGGAAGTCACCCTGGTTGTAGCTGAAACCGCTGATCGTGAACGGCCCGCCGGTTTCCGGGCCGTCAGGCAGTTTGGTCGGATCGGGTCCAACCAGCTTGCTGCCGTTCTTGCCGGTCTCGCCACCGTAGTCCTCGTTCTCCTTCAGGTGGCCATGATTCAGCACACCCTTCTGGGCGACGTTGGTCACATACGGGTCGGGAGCGTTGGCCGCGGCGGCGTAGGCGGAATCACGGACCCAGTACACAATGTTGATGCCCATCGACTCGGGCCAGGAGGCCCGCTTCGTCTCGTAGGTCGTCTGCAACTCCAGCTTGTCCCCGGCCTTGACCCGGACCCGCCAGTCGTTGTCGGTGCTGACCATCGCCATGTCCCAGGAGATCGGACCGCGCGGGTCGAAATAGTCCGCGGTTGACTTGAACAGGTGGACGCGGTTGCCGTCGTCGACCGACGGCTGGGTACCGCGGCAGGCGGCGTCGCGCTCGCGCTCGGCCTTGTCCATGGCCTTGACCTTGTCGAGCTGGATCTTGTTCTTCGCCCGGAGGCGGTTGACCATCGCGATGGTCTTCGAGTTGGACTTCTTGCGCCGTTTGATGTCCTTGATCAGGCTCTTCGCTTTCGACTTGCTCTGGTGGTTCTTCATCGAGCGCTGGATCTTCTGCTGGGTCCGCGTCATCTTCGCGTTCTTCTGCTTGAGCTTGTTGATCCGCGCCACCAAGCTGTCGTTCTTCTGCTGAAGCGGCTTCAGCTCGTCCTCGTAGGAGATCCGTTCCGGGCAGTTCGGCCCCTGGTAGGTGGCGCCCTCGCGGCGCAGGTACAGGTCGGTCGAGAGTCCGCCGGTGTGGACGTGGCCCGTGGTCGCGATCAGCATGCCGTTTGCCGGGATCGACTTGACGTTCTTCTGGTTGCCGGGCGGGTAGGGGTTGGTCGCGTCCTCGGGATAAGTGAACTCGCCATCGTCCCCGCCGCTGTCACGCCAGACGTCGAAGACGGGGTAGATGCTGCCGTTCTGGACGTCCATCCAGATCGGACGGGCCCGCACGATGCCGGCGGCTTCAGCCGCAGTGTCCGGGATGAAGTCGAGCGTGTACTCGAAGTAGAGCTTCATCGCCTGCGGGGTGAGGTTGTGGATCATGTCGTTCAGCAACCAGCCCTCGTCCGTCTTGTAGCGGTAACCGAAGCCTTCGGGCAGGTCGAGGATGGTCTTCTCTTCGCCGGTCGCATAGAACTGCTCGTTGGTCGAGAGGTTGATCCAGACCCCGTGATGGAACATCACCTTGCTCGAGTCGGGAATCGAGCCGTCCTCGTAGACGAGGTCCGGCTTGATCCGGGTGATCCAGCCGTCGACGGCTGGCCGGGAGGCACCTTCGATCGGGCGATAGGCAATCCGGTTCTGACCCGGGGTCACGTCGACCGGGCCGATCCGATAGGTGGTCCTCTGAACCCCGCCGGGCAGCACCTCGGTCTTGAGGATCTCGGCGCGGGCGCCATTGGCGACCGCGAGCAAAGTCAACACCGCTGCAACGAAAACTCCTGCCGCGATGAACCAGCGGCCCGGCACAGCAGACGATTCGGCTTTCCCGATTTCCATCAACCCTCTCCCTTGACTGCGTAAAAAGACAACTTCAAGTTACCCCATAACCGCAGAGGGACCTCCGGGTTGCGGGTCTGGCCGAAAGAGACCGGCCCGCCGCCGGCTTCACCAGGTGTCAACGAAGCGGTGGGGCGCACGCTCTGAGACCCGTTCGGGCGCGGCGGCCAGAGTCGAGGCGATGACCGATCTGGTCTCGGCCGGATCGATCACGTCATCGATCTCGAAGAGCTGGGCCGCGTTCATGGCCCGCGCGTTCTGCTCGGCCAGGGCGGTCAGCTCGCGAACCCGCTTTTCCCGCTCCTCCTCGTCGGCGATCGCCTCGAGGTCCTTGCGCATCGCCAGGCGTACGGCACCCTCGAGACCCATCGGCCCGAGGTGGGCGCTCGGCCAGGCGACGGTGAGCAGCGGTTCGTGGAGGCTGCCGCCGACCATCGCCTGCGCGCCCAGCCCGTAGGCCCGGCGCAGGATCACCGAGATCAGCGGAACCGTCAGGGCGGCGCCGGCAACCAGCAGGCGGGAGGTGTGCCGGACCAGGGCGGTCTGCTCGTGGGCCGGCCCGACCATGAAGCCGGGAGTGTCAACCAGGGAGATGACGGGCAGGCCGAAGCTCTCGCATAGCTGAAGGAAGCGTGCCGCCTTGTCGGCCGAGTCGCTGGTGATCGTGCCGGCCATGTGGCGGGAGTCGTTGGCGATCACGCCGACCGGCCGGCCCTCGATCCGGGCCAGCGCGGTGACCAGTTCCGGAGCGAACTTCTCGCGCAGCAGGGTGACCGAATCCGGATCGGCAATCGTTTCGATCACCGGGCGCACGTCGAAAGCCCGCCGCTCGCGTTCGGGGACCATCTCGCGGAGCGGAGCCTGGTCGCTTTCCCCGCCGTCGGTCCACGGGCTGCGGCCCTGGAAGTAACCGACCAGCTTCTTCGCCGCCGCGGTCGCCTCCGCTTCATCGGCGACGACGAGGTCAAGCACACCGTTGGGCTCCTGGAACGAAACCGGACCGACCTCATCCGGGGCGACCTCGCCCAGACCCCCGCCGGCGATCATCGCCGGGCCGCCCATGCCGAGCGAGGAGTCTTCGGTGGCGACGATCAGGTCGGCGCAGCCGGCGATCACCGCATTGCCGGCGAAGCAGCGGCCCTTGACGATCGCCACCCTCGGGACCAGGCCCGAGAGCCCGGCCCAAAGTGCGAAGGCCCTCACCTGCAGGGCCGAGACGACCGGGAAATCGGTGTCGCCGGGGCGGCCGCCACCACCCTCGGCGAAGAAGATCGTCGGCAGCTTCATCTTCTCGATCAGCTCGAAGAGCCGGTCCTTCTTGAGGTGGCCGACCGCTCCCTGGGTGCCGGCCAGCACCGTGTAGTCGTAGGAGAGTACGGCGCATCGAGAGTTCTCGCCGAAGAGTTCGCCGTTGACCGTGGCGGTGCCGGCGATCAGTCCGTCGCCGGGCGTGCGACTGATCAGGTCATCGGTGTCGAAGCGGGCCCGCTGGGCGGCGATCGCGTACCGGCCGTACTCGACGAAGCTGCCGGGGTCGATCAGGTCCTCGAGGTTCTCGCGGGCGGTGCGACCGCCGCGCTGGTGACGCCGGGCTACGGCTTCCCGGCGGGCCTCGTCAAGGGTGAGCTCTTGCCGGCGCCTGAGCTCGGTCAGATCGGGCCGTTCTTCGGGACTCTGCGACATTCCCGAAAACTGTCACATCCCGGCGGGCGACGCGCCGAAGCCGCAGGGCCGAGCGCCAGATTCCGGGCCGTCGCGGCATTTACCGTTGCAAGCGGAGTTGATATGCGTCATAATGGAGCGCTGTGGGAGGGATCAGTTCCAGAATTGCGTTGGGGCTGGCGGCCGTCGTTGCCGCCTTTTTCGTGCTGGCCGGAACCGCATATGCGGGTGCCGTGATCCAGACCGATCCGGTCGAGTACACGTTCCTGCCGGGTCCCTACGTTCAGGGTTTGGGCGAGACCGCGACTCTGGACAACTCGGTGTCGGAGAACTGGCACGACGTCGTCGCGACGAAGAACGGCCCCGATGGCAAGCCGCTCTTCTCGGCTCCCCTGGCCCGGGGAGGCGAGACCAAGGTGGTCCAGGGCACCCAGTACCTCGCCGCCGGCACCTACCACTTCATCTGCTCCTTCCACGGGGCAGGCATGAGCGGTGATCTGACCATCGACGGTTCGAGCGGCAGCGCTTCGCCCCGCCCCTCGGTCAAGCTCACCTTCCCGGCCCAGAGCCTGAAGCAGGTCCGCAAGTCCGGCGTCAAGGTGAAGATCAAGGCGACCACGGCGAGCAAGAAGGTCAAGGTCACCGCGAAGGCCGGCAAGGTCACGCTCGGTACCAGCCGCGCCCTCGATTTCACCGCAGGACAGTCGAAGACGGTCAACCTGCCGTTGACCAAGGCCGGCCGCAAGGCAATCGCGAGGCCGAAGTCTGTCCAGATCAAACTGAGCGCCGCCGTGCCCTACGGCAAGTCGGCGAGCGCCTCCCGAAAGGTCAAGTAGCCAGATGAGCTTCCGCAGGTTCTTCGTCGCATTTCTGATGCTCGCCGCGATTCTGGTCCTGCCCCAGTCGGCCTCGGCACTGCTTCCTCACAGCACCACCAAACGTCTCGACGACGGGACCGAACGAATCACCTACCGGATCGGCCCGCTTACCGTTACGCCCGGCCAGAACCGGATCGCCTTCAAGCCGCTGACCGGGATCGAGAAGCCCTCGGTGGACGGCTGGATCACCCGGATCAAGCCGAACATGGTCAACGAGGACGGCTCGATCCCGCTTTCGAGCAAGGTCATGTTCCACCACGGTGTGTGGCTCAATTTCAGCCGCCAGGACGCGACCTCGGGTGGTCAGGAACGCTTCTTCGCAACCGGTGAGGAAAAGACGATCACCCGGTTCCCCGACGGTTACGGCTACCAGTACAAGGCATCCGACGTCTGGCTCCTCAATCACATGATCCACAACCTGACGCCGGAAGCGATGACGCTCTACGCGACCTACACGATCGACTTCATCCCGGCCGATTCACCGGCCGCCGACGGGATCAAGCCGGTCACCCCGATCTGGATGGACGTGGACAACGGAAGCGTCTACCCGGTCTTCGACATCTGGAAGGGCAGCGGCGGCAAGGACGGCAAGTTCACCTACCCGGATGACGCCGACAATCCCTACCCGAACGGCGTGGCCAAGAACACCTGGACCGTTGATCGCGACGGCGTCCTGCTCGCCACCGCCGGCCACGTCCACACCGGTGGCCTCTACACCGACCTCTACCTGCAGCGCCCCGGCGCCAGGTACGCCGGCCCGAAGTGCGTGCAGCCCAAAGCGGCCCGACCGCCGAACCGCAGGAACATCCGTCGTTACGGGGCGAAGCTGAAGAAGTACAAATCCTGCAAGGCTTCGATGCCGAGCGTCAAGGGCAGCAAGGTCCACCTCTTCCGTTCCCAGGCGCATTACTTCGAGCCGGCCGGTCCCGTTTCCTGGGACATGGCGATGGTCGGCACCAGGGACGACTGGCGGCCCGAGGTCAAGAAGGGCGACGTCCTCTCGATGAACTCCACCTACGAGACGAAGCTGGCCTCCTGGCCCGAGTCGATGGGGATCATGGTCGTCTACATGGCCGAGGGCGAGCACGGCACCAACCCGTACCGGAAGAAGGTCGACTACAAGGGCCAGCTGATCCACGGTCATTACGCGGAGAACAACGATCACGGCGGCAAGCTGCCGGTGGTCGGACCCGACCCGACCAGGCTGCCGGACGGAGCAAACCCCGACGGGAACCCGTTCACGATCAGCGGCTTCTCCTTCAACGGCGGTGACTTCCGGCTGCCCGGCGCGGCCGGTCGCCCGCCGGTGGTGGATGAAGGCAAGAGCCTGACCTTCCAGCTCAACCAGGACGACATAAACGACGAGATCTGGCACTCGCTGACCTCCTGCAAGACGCCCTGTAACAAGTCGACCGGTATCGCCTACCCGATCCCGGACGGCAAGTTCACCTTCGACTCCGGCCAGCTCGGAGTCGGCGGAGCGCCCACGGTCGAGCGGACCTCATGGAAGACCCCGGCCGACCTGCCCCGCGGCACCTACACCTTCTTCTGCCGCATCCACCCCCTGATGCGCGGCGCCTTCCGGGTCAAGTAGCCGTCGCCCCGTTCCCAATACTGATTCGGCATCGTTCCCTCTGAAATGTCTCTCGGAGGCTTCATTCAACTTCCGGGTGACGTTTGGTTGGCTGTGGTGCCCCAAAGTCACCCAAATGGAGGCGAAACGCGTACGTGATCCGCTCTGGGTGAAGTTTGGTCGGCTGTGGCGCCCCAAAAGTCACCCGGAATCCTTCCAACTGTGATCAAGCGACCCGGGCCAGCGCCCGGCACCGGGCGATCTCCCGAATGACCAAACTCGCGACGAGTTCGGGGTGCTCGGTGATCTCCTCCCAGGTGAACCTGATCACCTGGTAGCCGAGCCGACGGAGGTCGTTTTCCCGCGCCGCGTCATCGAGGAAAGCGAACCGTCCGGCGTGCCCTTCGTACCCATCGACCTCAACGATCAAGCCGATGTCATCCCAACTGAAGTCAGGGAAGTATCGGCCCTTGCGACGGTTCACTCTTGGAGTCTCGATGCCGTATCTGGCGCAGAGTTCGAGGAATAGGGTCTCGAGAAGAGTCCGGACATCCTTAAGGTCCGGGTGTCGCCGAGCGACGAGATTCTGGAACTTTCTGATTCCTTCGAGTCCGGAACCCAACTCAAGGCAAGCTCTCAACTCTTCTTCATTGAGCAAGCCCAGGCGATCCGCTTCCTTGAAGGCATGTCCGAACTCATCGTCGGGGAGTTCCCGGGCTAGATCCAGCAGGATCCAGGAAGGTCGCAGGATCGGGATTCCGTATTTGCGGGTGACCTGAGCGGGATTGAAGTATCGACTCCTGCGAACCCTCACCGGTCTCGCCTCGGCAACACCTCGACGATCCAGAACGAACTCGCCAGATCTGTGGCTGTTGCGCCGTTTAACCTCAAGGTTCCCGCGGTCTTTTCGAATGTCCCAAACATCGGCAGCAGCCCGGCCGGAGAGGACTGCACCGCCCCCGGCCACAAGAGTGGCGGCCATGCAGGCAGCCAGTCGACCCTCGGCGCGGCGGCCAACCGCAAAGACGGCCCTGCCCGCCGGCAGAAGGCGATTCTGGTCTTGACGATGCTTGATCATCGCCTTGGAAAGGCTCGCTCCGAGCATCTGCGTTCGGGTCACAAGCCCGAATTGCTTCCCCGCGATCCTCTGGAGTGAGGCTTCGATTTCCGCTCGGTCAGACATCCGTCGAGCCTGCCACGAAAAAGCTCAAAAGTGTGCAAACTGAGCAACGATTCACACACATGCCGGTCTCAGATGCCGGTCTCAGCCAACCGTCGCCGAGACGGAAGCGTAGGCCTGACCGATTACTCCGGGTTGCGTTTGGGCTGCCGGGGTGCCCCAAAGGTCACCCGGAAGGTGGGTAGGGCGTCAGGCTGGCCGGTCCGGCCCGGGCCGGGTCGGCTTCTACTGATCGACCCGTTCGATCACTTCGTATTCGGCGCCCTCGGGCCCAAGATGGGAGGCGTAGAGCGTCACCGACTGACCGCTGAAGGCGATCGAGGGGCTGACCGGCACCCGCAGATGAGAGGGATCGAAGCCGCGGCCGGTCCTGGCGCAGGTGAGGTGCGGGCGGTAGGGCCGGTCCTCCTTCCAGCCCAGGGCCGATTTCAGGGCCCCGGCCATTCCGGCCTGAAGCTCCTTCAGTTCGCCCCGGTCATCGTGGATGTCCAGGACCAGGCTGCGGGGCCGCCGCTTCGGCAACCAGGCCGGGGCACCGAGCGCCAGGCCGGTCGCCGGGACGGCCGTCTCGAGCAGGGCACCCGCGACCTCCTCGATCTCGAATTCGTCACGCTCGCCGAGAAAGGCGAGGGTGATGTGGGAATTGCGGGCCGGCACCACCCTGAGGCCCTTGGCGCTGCGGGCGATGTGACGGGCCCAGGCCTCCGCTTCGGAGCGCAACTCGACCGGCGGGTCAAGGGCCACGAAGACCCGGCGCTTGCGGTTCTGTCGACTGCTCCCGCTCACCCGCCTGAGGTTAGCGGGGCGGGGTTACCTCCCAGTTGAATCCGAAGCGGTCGAGCCCGGAAAGGAAGGTGGCCGGATCGAAGGCGACGGCCGGGGCCAGGGCGCCGGAGCCCTTGACCTCGCCGCGGGATGCCCGGATCGCGCCGTCGACGATCAGCGCCGCGGTGAGCCCGTAGACATCGGTCCCGGTCAGGCGGCCGCGTGCCATGCGCCGGGCGGAAGTGACTTCGCAGCCGATCTCGAACCGGCTGGCGGTACGGCCCTGGTCGTCTGCGCCCTCCGGCATCGCCGAGATCGCCTTCGACATGAGTGAGCGCAGCGGTGTCCTCATGGCCAGGCCGAGCGCCCTGGTGAAAGCCGGCATCACCGCCTGGCTGGCGGCATTGGGCGCGAACGAGGCGACGGTCAGGCCGGTTTCGACGCTACGGGGTGAAAGGTGGGTCGGCACCGTGATGTGCTCGGCCGAGGGGTAATGCATCATCTTCTGGAGGCCGAGCTCGCCACCGAAATCGAAGTCGGGCCGGCCCACAGCCTGGGAGGCGGGGCGTAGCGCCCGCTCGCGCCACTCGAAGTCGCCGCCCTTGATCATTTCGATTCCCGACCTCATCGTTCCCTGGCTCGGCTGGAAGGGAGCGTGGTAACCGAGCCGCACCTTGTCCACGGTCTCGCCGGCTCCGAGCGCGGCCGCGGTCAGGGCGGCAAGCATGTCCCCCGGCACATAGTCGAAACCCATCGCCGGAATCACCGCCGAACCTTTCCCGAGGGCTTTCGGCCCGTAGGTGTCGAAGGCAAGCCGGACGAAGGGCTGCTCGCCGGTGGTGTCCAGATAGTGGGTGCCGGCCTCGACTGCGGCGGCCAGGACCGGCTCGCCGTGGAGCGAGAACGGGCCGGCGCAGGCGATCACGGCGCCGCTCCGCGCGAAGAGCTCCTTCAGGCCCCGCGGGTCGGTGGTCGCCACGGCATGGCTCTCGGGCTTGCCGCCGGGGCCGTCGAGGCGGTCGGCCAGGGCCTCCAGCTTCTCGCGGTTGCGGCCGGCGACGATGAACGGAACCTCGCGCGAGGCCAGCTCGGCGGCGACCAGCTTTCCGGTGTAGCCGGTGGCTCCGTAGACGGTGATCGGTCCGGATTGGGTGCTCATGCCGGGGATTCTCGCAGGCAGGGTCGGGTTGCCGCGGGGAACGGCGGTAGGGTGCCACGGGTGAGTTTCGAAACGATTCTCTACTCGGTCGAGGGGCCGGTCGCGACGATCACGCTGAACCGTCCCGGGCGGCTCAACACGATCGTGCCGCCGATGCCCGATGAAGTCGAACAGGCGGTGGGGGAGGCGACCCGCGACCCGGAGGTCAAGGTGATCGTGCTGCGCGGGGCCGGTCGTTCTTTTTGCGCCGGCTACGACTTCGGCGGCGGCTTCGAGCACTGGGACGAGTACCTGACGACCGATGGCGAATGGGATCCGGGCAAGGACTTCGCCCTGGCCACCGCGACGGAGCTCTCACCGACCCAGAAGTTCATGAGCATCTGGCGCAGCCCGAAGCCGGTGATCGCCCAGGTTCACGGATACTGCGTTGGTGGCGGAAGCGATTTCGCGCTCTGCGCGGATCTGATCGTGGCCAGCGAGGACGCGGTGATCGGCACCCCCTACAGCCGGATGTGGGGCGCCTACCTTTCCGGCATGTGGATTTACCGGCTCGGCCTCGCCCGGACCAAGTACCACGCCCTGACCGGCCGGCCGCTGAACGGAAAGCAGGCGGCCGAGGTCGAGCTGATCAACCAGGCGGTCCCCTTCGAGGAGCTTGAAGAGACGGTGGCCGGACTGGCCGCCGATCTCGCTTCGATTCCGGCCTCGCAACTGGCGGCGATGAAGCTGGTCGTGAACCAGGCCTACGAGAACATGGGTCTCGCCTCGACCCAGACCCTCGGGCCGATTCTCGACGGGCTGATGCGGAACACGCCGGAAGCGCTGGAGTTCATCGACAAGGCGGAATCCGAAGGGGTGGGGCGGGTGATCGAGGATCGCGACGGTGGCTTCGGCGACTACTCGCAGGCGCCGCCGGAGCTCCAGCCCGATCCCCGCCACATAATCGAGCCCTGATGCCGGCAAGCCGCGCCCGCCGCAACCCGGACGAGCATTACGGGGCATCGAACCTTGAGCTCTTCTTCGATCTCGTCTTCGTCTTCGCGATCACCCAGGTTTCGCATCTGCTGCTGGAAAACCTGACCTGGCGGGGTGCCCTCGAGGCGGCGATGGTGCTGCTCGTGGTCTGGTGGGCCTGGCAGTACACGACCTGGGCCACCAACGAGCTTGACACCGACCGGATGCCGGTCCGGTTCGTTCTGCTGGTGATCATGATGGCCTGCCTGCTGATGGCGGTCGCCATCCCGGAGGCCTTCGGCGACAAGGGCCTGCTCTTCGCCCTCTCCTATGTGGCGATCCAGATCGGCCGGCAGGCATTTCTTACCTTCAGCGCCGAACCGCACACGATCGCCCGGGCCCGGGGCCTTCACATCCTGATCTGGTTCTGCTTTGCCGCCCCGTTCTGGATCGTCGGCGCGCTGGTCGATGGCGACGCCCGGATCGCGTTCTGGCTGGTCGCCCTGACGATCGACTACTGCGGACCCTTCGTGACCTACTACGTCCCCTGGCTGAAGAAAGTAAGCCCCGACGCGTGGAAGATCGGCAGCGGGCACTTCGCCGAGCGGTTCCAGCTGTTCACGATCATCGCCCTGGGGGAGACGATCGTTCTCACCGGAGCGACCACGGCGAAACTCGAGTTCGACCTGGTCACGGCCCTCGCGTTCATGGCCGCCTTCGTCAGTACCGCCTGCCTGTGGTGGCTCTACTTCAACTACATGGCGACCATCCTCGAACGGGTCCTCGACGAGGCGGAAGACCGCACCGCGATCGGTCGTGACATCTTCACCTACGGCCACATCGGAATCATCGTCGGGATCATTCTCTGTGCGGTCGGTGACGAGATCATCCTCACCCATCCGAAGGAGTACCTCCACACACCGGAACTGGTCGCCGTGGTTGCGGGCCCGGCCCTTTACCTGCTGGCCTTCGTGCCGACCCGGTGGCGGCTCACCCACGGGCTTCCGTGGCGGCGGGTTTCCGGCGCAATCGCCTGCATCGCGATCGGGATCTTTGCCTTCCTCGTGCATCCGCCCGCCCTGGTAACCGGTGGCCTGCTTCTGCTCGCCCTGATCGGGGTGATCAGCCACGAGTACTTCTTCCGCTGGCAACGAAGCGATGCCGAGGAGCTTGACCTGGCGCGCAAACTGAACGTCGAGACCCGGTGACAGCTGCCTGACCGGCGCCACCCCGGGATGGTGGGGTGGCTCGCTGGCGGGTAGATTCTCCGGGTCATGCCGGAACCAGTAGAAAGGCGATCCGGTCAGCGCTACATGCCTGGCCTGGACGGGCTCAGGGCCATTGCCGTTCTCGCGGTGATCGCCTACCACCTCCGGGTCGGATTCGCGCCGGGTGGCCTGCTCGGGGTTGGCGTGTTCTTCACGCTTTCCGGCTACCTGATCACCGACATCCTGCTCGAGGGCTGGGTGACCCGGAAGCTGAGCCTGAAGAACTTCTGGCTGGCCCGCGCCCGCCGGCTCCTGCCGGCCCTGTTCACGATGCTGGCCGTCGTCCTGCTCTGGGTCTGGATCGGCAACCCCGACCTGCTCGGCACCCTGCGCGGCGAGACGATCTCCTCGATCTTCTTCACCGAGAACTGGTGGGCGATCGCCCAGAACATGTCGTACTTCGACCGTTTCGGGGCGCCCTCGCCGATGAGCCATCTCTGGTCGCTGGCGGTCGAGGAGCAGTTCTACATCATCTGGCCCTGGCTGCTTCTGCTCTTGCTGAAGATCTCGCCGGCCAAGGACCACGGCAAGCGGGCCCGCCGCGAGCGGATCCGTCCCAACCTCGCCTTGATCACGCTCGGTCTCGCGGTCGTCTCGGCGGTGCTGATGGCCGTGCTCTACGAACCGGGCTTCGACAATACGCGGGTTTACGAAGGCACCGACACCCGCGCCTTCGCACTGCTCTTCGGGGCCGCCCTTGCCATGGTCTGGCCCAGCCGCCGTCTGGACCGGGACCTGCCGGCCAAGGCCCGGCGCAACATGGACCTGCTCGGGGTCGGGGCCCTGGTGGTCATCCTCGTCCTGATCTGGCAGACCTCCGAGCTCTCACCCTTCCTGTACCGCGGGGGCATGGTCATCCTCGCCCTTGCCACCACCGTTCTGGTTGCCGTCCTCGCGCATCCGGCGACCAGACTCGGACCGATCATCGGTTGCCGCCCGCTGCGCTGGATCGGGGTTCGCTCCTACGCGATCTATCTCTGGCAGTTGCCCGTGATCATCCTGACCACCCCGGTTGGTTCCAGCGGCTTTCATCCGCTCCGGGCTCCGGTTCAGGTCGCGACCATCTTCCTGATCGCGGCGCTTTCCTGGAAGTACATCGAGGACCCGGTCCGCAAGGGAGCGGTCGGCCGGCTCTGGAAGCGCTTCCGGGCGGGTGAGTTCAGCTGGAAGAAGTTCGGCCCGGAAGGCAAGGGATTTACCGTCGCCGGCGGGGTAGTCGTCCTGGTCCTGCTGATGGCCATGGTCGGGGTTGCGCCTTCCAGCCAGCTGGCGCCGATCGCCACGACCGGCGGCGCCGGGCAGGCGGAGGTCGAGGCGATTGCCACGGCGGCACCGGTCGCCAAGACCGTGATCAGCCAGAAGGACCGCGACGAGTTCCCCAAGAGTCTCTGCAGCTCGGTCGCCTACATCGGCGATTCAACCTCGCTTGGCCTCTACGGGCCGGAGGCGGACCAGTACCTGCCCGACAAGAACGATCAATTGCCGGCCCGCCTCGACGATGTCGGTGTCTACGAGCAGCACATCGACATTTCCGGCGCCCGCTCCTCCTACGAGGAAGTTGAAGGCATGCCGAACGCGGTCGAAGCGGCCCAGGCGATCGTCGACGCCGGGTTCGACGGATGCTGGATCTTTGCGATGGGAACCAATGACACCGCGAACGTGGCGGTTGGCTCGGCGGTCGGGATGCGGGAGAGGATCGACAGCCTGATGGGCGTGGCCGACGGAAATCCGGCGCTCTGGATCAACGTCCGCACCCTGAACCCGCCGAATCCGGCCTATTCGGAGGAGCAGATGCAGGCCTGGGACGACGAGTTGCTGAACGCCTGCGAGGACTACCCGAACATGCGCGTCTACGACTGGGCCAACAAGGTCAAGGACGAGTGGTTCATCGATGACGGCATCCACTTCACCTCCGAGGGTTACAAGGTGCGCGCGCAGGCGATCGCCAACGCGGTCCCGAAGGCCTTCGGCATCTGGTCCAGCTTCTGGAATCAGTCCGGCTGTTTAATCGAGTAGCGGGCGGCGCCAGGAACCACCAGCCGTCCGCTGGCTTCGTCGGCGGCCGGAAACGACGCTCACGTACCCGCGTACTATCGCGGTCATTTCCGGCCTGTCTCCTTGCCAGCGGACGGCTGGAGGCCCCTGGCATCCGCCCGCAGGGCCGCCGGGGTCAGTCGTTGGTTTGGTCGGTTCGGGGTACGACCAGAACCGCCGAGGCGGCGTGGTTCATCACGTCGGAGGAGACCGAGCCGAGCAGCACCCGCCGCACCGGTCCGTAGCCCCTCGAGCCCAGGCAGAGCAGGTCAAGCCCGGCCGAGGCCTCGGCCAGCTGGATCGGCGCGGTTCCTTCAAGCAGCAGCTTCTTCGCGGTGAGTCGGGCCGGAACCACCTGTTCCATTTCCTTGAGCAGAGCGTCGGCGGACTCGCGGGTCGCTTCCGCCATTTCAGCCAGCGGGTAGGTGACTCCCCAGCGACCCCATTCGTCGGCGAAACCGGCGGCCACCGCCAGCAGCTGAAGCTCCGAGCCATCCGGCGCGAGCCCGACGGCCGTCTCGGTCGCCAGCCTTGACTCCGGTGAACCGTCGATGCCGACTCCGATTCGATCGAGACCGGCCCGGTCGTGAAACCCGTCCGGGGCGACAGCAATCGCGCAGTCGGCGCCGGAAAGGAGCTGCCTCGCCTTTCGGCCGGCCCGGGTATGGCCGGTTTCCGCGCTGGGGCTGGAACCGACCACGATCAGGTCCGCTCCGATCCGCTCGGCGATTGCCTGAAGCCCATGTGCCGCCGAGGAGGATTGCTCGACCTCAACGCCGGCACCAACCCTGGCAGCGGCCGCCTCGAGGCTGGCCCTGGCTTTGCCGGCCAGCTCGGTGAAGGCCTCGGCCGGGAGCGCCGGACCGAAACTGCCACCGACCGGATTCGGAATGACCGAGGCGAGGACCAGTTCGGCGCCGGTCCTTTCGGCGATCAGCTTCGCGAGGGAAAGGGCATCTTCTGCGTGCTTGCCGCCGTCGTGGCCGACCAGCACACGGGTGAATGTGGCCATGGCTGAATGATTCCGCCCCCGGCCCGAACTTGCAAGGGGGGAATCTACGGAACCGGCAAGTGACCGCGGCTCAGCGGGTGAAGTCGAGGTCGATCCGGTCGAGCAGGTGGTCGGCGAGGACGGATGATCCGAGGTCGTTGAGGTGGATCCCGTCCGACTCCCGGACGATCTGGTCCTTGCCGTCAACCGGGATCGAATCGCTGTAGGTCCCCTCCGGAGCGAAATACTCGTCGGTGTCCACGATGCGGACCTGCGAACGCCACGGCTGGGCGGCCACGGCTACCGCCTGGTTGACCACCGAGGCGATCCGCTGGCGGGCCGGATCCCGCGGCAACGGCACGGTCAGCCAGTAGACCTTCGCCTTCTCGCCCTGCCGGTAGTTGGTGATCACCTGGCGGGCCCGGTTCGCGTAGATCGCGGCCCACTCCGGGGAGCAGCAGGCAACGTCCTTGCCGTCCGGTCCGGGCATCGGATAGCCCTCGTTTGCGCCGATGAACACGACCACGGCATCCGGGTGGTGCTCGGCGACCTGGGCCGCCGAAAGCTGACCCCAGTCGGCCAGCGATGCATTGGAAATCCCGGTCCCGACGTGAGCGTCCCGGGTCACCTCGATTCCTTCCGGGGTCAGCCGCCTGGCCAGTTCGGCGTCGAGCGGCTGCGAGAGAGAGTCACCGGTAACCAGCAGGCTCTCCAGCGGCTGCCGCGGCGGCGCCTTGTCATCGAGCTCGACCGGATCAAAGTAGGAAGGAGTGACCGGAGGGATCTGCCCGGCGGTCACCGCCCCGGTTCCGGTCTGGGCGAACGACTGGGAAGGGTCGAGCTTCTCGTCCGGAGAGAGGTTCGAGGTCAGCTTGGCGCTGGCCCGGCCGAGCGGGTTGTCGGCCAGGGTCGACCCGGGCTTGCCGACCGCATGGAGCAGGTCCTTCTCGACACCCGGCTTTTCCTCGTCGGCGGCGCTGAGGATCGAGCCGCCGGAAAGCACCAGCAAAATCGCGGCGACGATCGCCACCGCCAGCACCGACTGGCGGGCCGTGAAGTGCCGTACGCCCTCGCGGTCGAAGCGGCTCATTTCACTGTCGTCTCGATGTTCAGTCACGGCGATGACCCCTAGAACTGGAAGTAGATGAACGGCGGCACGCCCTGGCTGGGAACCGTGGCGCCGACGACAAGGATGGTAGCCGCGAGCATGACGGCCAGCAGGGCGGGATTGAGCTGCTCGAGCCGGACCTGGAGCCGTTCCATCGGCCGTTCCGGCAGAAGCTGCATGCCAATCACCACGATGATCGCGAGGAGCACCGGCAGGGTGTAGAGCGTCGCCGGCCCGGAGACGAAGAATCGCCCGAGGTAGTCCCAGAAGAGCCCGAGGTTCTGGGAGCGGAAGAGGATCCAGGCGAAGGTGACCAGGTTGAAGGTGAGAAACCAGCGCAGCCAGACCGGGGTGCGTCGCCCGACCCGGCCGTCAAGTGCGTGCTCGGTGACCAGGGCGGCGCCCTGGAAGGCGCCCCAGAGCACGAAGGTCCAGGCCGCGCCGTGCCAGAGGCCGCCGAGGATCATCGTGATCATCAGGTTGCGGTAGGTGAACAGCCGGCTGCCGCGGCTGCCCCCGAGCGGGATGTACAGGTAGTCGCGCAGGAAGCGGGAGAGGGTCATGTGCCAGCGACGCCAGAAGTCCCGGAAGCCGGTCGCCCGGTAGGGCCGATTGAAGTTCTGCGGGAAGATGAAGCCCATCAGCAGGGCCAGCCCGATCGCGATGTCGGTGTAGCCGGAGAAGTCGCAGTAGATCTGCACCGCGTAGCCGTAAGCCGCGAGCAGGGCGTCCGGTGCGGCGTAGGCCTGGGGAACCGCGAAGACCGGGTCGACCAGGACCCGGGCCAGGTAGTCGGCGATCAGGACCTTCTTGATTACGCCGAGGCCGACCAGGGCGAGGCCGGCCCCGACCGCGACCTTGTTCGGATCCCGCGGTGCCTTTAGCTGGGGAAGGAACTCGCTGGCCCGCACGATCGGCCCGGCAACGAGATGCGGAAAGAAGCTGAGGTAGATCGCGACGTCGGTGGTCGAGGCGGGCTCCGCGTCACCGCGCTTGACGTCCACCACGTAGGTGATCGCCTGGAAGGTGAAGAAGCTGACACCGATCGGCAGCGCGATGGTGAGCAGCGGCAGCGGTGCCCCGAGGTGGAAGGAGTCGAGTAGGTCGGCCCAGTCCTGGACGAAGAAGGCGTAGTACTTGAACACCCCGAGCAGGGCGAGGTCGAGCCCGACCGCCACTCCGGTGATCCACTTGCGGCGCCGCTCGGTTCCGGCGGCCGCGATCAGCTTCGCGGCGGCCTGGTTGCCGAGGGTGATGCCGGCCAGGAGCAGGCAGAACTTGGGGTTCGCCGCCGCGTAGAAGACGTAGCTGGCGATGATGATGTACGGCTTCCAGAGTTTCTGGCGCGGCATCAACAGCCAGGAGAGCGCCAGGACCACGGGGAAGAAGATGGCGAATTCGACGGTGGGGAAGAGCATCGGACGAGGTCCCCGGTAGCTGAATCCACGCTGGGGAAACCGGATTATTTCCGATACCTGCAGCCAGAGGGGGCCGGTACCGGTAAATTCACGGGTGCATGGAAGTCGCTTCGCATGGGAGAGCTTTGACGGGGATCTGCCTCGTGGTCGTGCTGGGGATCGCGTCGCTCATCTGGGCAACCGACGCCCGGGCGGGTTGTGGCGGGGTCGAGACCGCCGGCGCCAAAAGGGCGGTGAACCCCGGTGGCCACGCGCCGCTGGCGATCGGCGATTCCACGATGCTGCTCGCGCTCCCGAATCTCGCCCGGGCCGGTTATCGCGTCAACGCGCGCGGATGCCGGGGATGGGAAGAAGGCCTCGAGGTGTTGCGCACCGAAAAGCGGCACCGCAGGCTCCCGCATCTGGTGCTGATGGCCCTCGGCGCCGACTGGAGCGTCACCGTGTCCCAGATCCGGCGCACCCTTCACCTGCTGGGCCCGCGGAGGGTGCTCGCCCTGATGACGCCGCTCGAGCTGGGCGGCTGGGCTGGTGATGACGCGCGGAGCATGCGTCGGGCCTTTCGTCGTTACCCGACCCGAATCGTCCTGCTCGACTGGGTCCGCTACAGCCGGGGCCACGGCGAATGGTTCCAGCCGGACGGAACTCACCTGACCTTCAGCGGCGCCAATGCGTTTGCGAGCCTCGCCCGAAGGGCAACTCCCTGGGCAAGGCACGGCGAGATGCCCGACCACAACTTCTTCCCCAAGGCCGGACACTGAGTCGAGGACCAGCGCCGGTCGGAACAAACAACGAAAAAGGCAAGGAAAAGATGAAAAAGCTTCTAATCCCGATGATCCTGGCACTGGCCGTGTTCTGCGGGACCGGTTCGGCCGCGCAGGCGAATTCCGGCGCGTCGGCCTCGGCCGCCTGCTCCTCCAAGGGCAATTTCCCGCCGGCCTCCTACGTGACCAGCATCGCCGCCCGCGGTGTTTCCTGCCGGGGTGCCCGCCGGGTGGTCAGGGCCTACCACGCCTGCCGCGCCGCCAACGGGGGCGCCAACGGCCGCTGCAATCACAAGGTGCTCGGGTTCCGCTGCGTCGAAGGCCGGCGTCAGTCCGTGCCCGGCGTCCAGTACTCGGTCGGGGTTTCCTGCAGCAAGGGCAGCAACAAGGTCAACTCGACCTACACGCAAAACGTCTGAACCACTCCCGGCCGCCGGGGGCAACCCCAGATGGCAGAAGTCAGTCAATACGACTGACTTCTGCCATCCCGGTTGAAGCTCAGCGGGTCAGTCGCTTGTAAGTGATGCGATGCGGGCGGTCCGCCTCGGCCCCCAGGCGGTTCCGCCTGTTTTCTTCATAGGCCTCGAGGTTCCCCTCGAACCAGACCACCTGGGAATCGCCCTCGAAGGCGAGGATGTGGGTCGCGACCCGGTCGAGGAACCAGCGGTCGTGCGAGATCACCACGGCGCAGCCGGCGAAGTTGAGCAGTGCATCCTCGAGGGCACGGAGCGTGTCCACGTCGAGGTCGTTGGTCGGCTCGTCGAGCAGCAGCAGGTTGCCGCCGGTCTTCAGCAGCTTGGCCAGGTGGACCCGGTTCCGCTCGCCGCCGGAAAGCACGCCGACCTTGCGCTGCTGGTCGGAGCCCTTGAAGTTGAAGCCGCCGACGTAGGCCCGCGAGTTCATCTTGTTCGAGCCGACCGTGATGTTCTCGTCGCCGTCGGAGATCTCCTCCCAGACCGTCTTCTCGGGGTCGAGCGCGTCACGGGACTGGTCGACGTAGGCGAGCTGCACGGTGTCGCCGAGGCGGATCGTGCCGCCGTCGGGCTTTTCGTCCCCGACGATCATCCTGAAAAGGGTGGTCTTGCCGGCCCCGTTCGGGCCGATGATCCCGACGATGCCGGCCGGGGGCAGCTTGAAGGTGAGATCCTCGATCAGCAGCTTCTCGCCGAAGGCCTTGTTCAGGTGCTCGGCGTCGATCACCACGTTGCCGAGCCGGTCGCCGGCCGGGATGTGAATCTGGACCTGGTCGAGGCGCACGTTCTTCTCTTCGGCCAGCAGTTCCTCGTAGCGGGCGAGTCGGGCTTTCGACTTCTTGCGCCGGCCCTTCGGGTTCTCGCGAACCCACTCGAGCTCGGAAGCGATCGTCCTGGCCCGCGCCGACTCCTGCTTTTCCTCCTGGGCGAGGCGGGCCTGCTTCTGCTCCAGCCAGGAGCTGTAATTGCCCTCGAAGGGGATGCCGCGGCCGCGGTCGAGCTCGAGGATCCAGCCGGCCACGTTGTCGAGGAAGTAACGGTCGTGGGTCACCGCGACGACGGTGCCCGGGTACTCCTCGAGGTGGCGCTCCAGCCAGGCGACCGACTCGGCGTCGAGGTGGTTGGTCGGCTCGTCGAGCAGCAGCAGGTCGGGCTTCGAGAGCAGCAACCGGCAAAGTGCCACGCGGCGCTTCTCGCCGCCGGAGAGGTTGGCCACCTCGGCGTCACCGGGCGGCAGCCTGAGCGCGTCCATCGCCGTGTCCAGCATCTGGTCGAGGCTCCAGGCGTCAACCGCATCGATCTTCGCCTGCAGCTTCGCGAATTCGTCCGCGGTCTCATCCGAGTAGTTGGCCGCCAGTTCGTTGAAGCGGTCGAGCAGGTCCTTGATCTCCCGCACGCCGTCCTCGACGTTGCCGCGCACGTCCTTGCTCTCGTCGAGCTGCGGCTCCTGTTCGAGGATGCCGACCGTGGCGCCTTCGCGCAGCCGCGCTTCACCCTTGAACTCGGTGTCGATGCCGGCCATGATCTTGAGCAGCGAGGACTTGCCGGAACCGTTCGGGCCGAGGATGCCGATCTTGGCGCCCGGCAGGAAGTTCAGCGAAATGTCTTTGAGGACCTCCTTGTCGGGCGGATGGACCCGGGAGACCTGGTACATGGTGAAGATGTAGTCAGCCACGGAGGGCACCCTACCGGGCGGCCGGTGCGTCCTACCGGTGGCGCGGGTACTTGACGAGAAGTCGCGTTACATATGACAGGCCCGTGTCGAAAACGTACCCGCCGACCAGGTACCGGCCCTTGCCGTCGATCGTCATCGCAGTCCCTTCACCTTCGGGCTGGCCAAAGGTGAGCTTTCTCACCCCGTTCCTGCCCCAGCTTCGGTCGGAGCGCCCATTCGATTCGAAGCGAATGAGCAACGCCTGCTCGGCATTTCTCGGGTCCCTCCCGTAACCCGCCGTGACGATCCGGCCCGCCCGGTCGATCCTGACGTGAGCCAGATACATGCGGGTGCCGAAGATGCTCTTCACGACCTTGCCGCTGAGTCCGAAGCTCTTGTCGGGCTTGCCATTCGGCGTGAGCCTGGCCAACAACCCGTCCGGAAGTCCGTCGGGAGCGATGTCGCCCGCCCCGAGCAGGAGGATCCGGCCCTTTCCGTCGACCCTCATGTCGCTGACTTCGGCCCGCTGGCCCTTCATGAACCTGATGGTCCTGAACCCTCTCCCGTTGAAGGTCTTGTCCAGGGCCCCTTTGCGGGTGAGCCGGATCGCCAGGAAGTCCGAGCTGTCATCGGGATTGACGCGCTCGCCGCCCAGGACGACCCTGCCACGCCGGTCGAGCCTGATCGCTTCCGCCCGGGAGGAGGTACCACCGACTTCCAGCCGGACGGCACCACCGGTTCCCCAGGTGGAATCGGGATCCCCATCCGATGTGTAGCGGAGCACCGTGGCCTTGTCCGAGTCGCCGTCACCGGTCGAAGCGGCCACGTAGATCAAGCCGTCCTTGCCGACCACCGCGGCGTAACCGAGGTCGAAACTGCCAAAGTCGAAACCGACTCCGCCGCCGATGCCGAAGCCTGAGTCGAGGTGCCCGTCCGATTTCAGACGCAGCACCCAGATGTCACGATTCATCGGAAGGTCATAGTTTCCCGCGGCCACGATCCTGCCCTCGGAATCGACCGCGACCGTTGCGATGTACGTCTGCGCTGGAACCGGAAACGTTGTGAAACCGCCGGTTCCGAAGGTCGAGTCGACGCTGCCGTTCCGGTTCAGCCGGGTGAACCAGGCCATGTTCCCGCCCGGTCCGTTGAAGGTGGTCCCGCCCATAACGATCCGACCCTTCGAGTCGGTGACCATGTCCGAAGGACTCTGGAGCGAAAGCGGGTCGGGATCGAATGCAGAGGTCCCCTTCTTGCCGAAGGACAGGTCGGGCTTCCCATCCGCGAGCGCGAGGGCGGGCGCTGCCGCAAGAGCCAGAAGCGCAGCCAGCAACGCAATGACCGGAAGGCACATGCGCCACTGACCTGAATTGGGAACCTGCCGTTCCATTCTCCACCTCACTTGAACTGTCCCCAACCTATCCCCGACCCACGCGGATGGCAACCCGGGCGACCGGGTCGCTCTTTACCCTGCGGGCAGGGATGGAGGTCGATCTCAACTTCTACCTGCAGTCGATCGTCGCGGTGGTGGTGATCACCGATCCCCTGACGCGGGGGATCTTCTTTCGCCAGCTGACCGCGAACGAGCCCGAGCGCCGGGGCGAGTTCGTCCGGCGAATCACGATCGTGGTCGCCGTGACACTTTTCGGAGCGGCGCTGGTCGGCCGTGAGCTGCTTGACGTAATGGGGATCAATCTCGGGGCCTTCGGTGTCGCCGGTGGCCTGGTCGTGGCCCTGATGGGTTTCGAGATGCTCTTCGGCGGTGAACCGAGCCGGGCTCAGGGAGGCGAACAATCCCGCGAGCAGCCCGAGAGCTTCGACGGCAGCGTCGTCGTCCCCTACGCGATTCCGTTCATCGCCGGACCGGGCGCGATCACCACCGTGATCACGATCGCGGCTTCGGCCGAAAACGGCGAGGGTACGATCGTCGCCCTGGTCGCGGTCGCGGTGGCGGTGATCCTCCTGCCGATCGGCCACCTGCTTGTCGCGAAGCACGTGAACCTCTCCGACCAGGCGGAGTCAGTCGTGACCAAGATCGGCGGCCTGCTGATCACCACGATCGGGATCCAGTTGATGCTCAGCGGCATCCAGCGCTTTTTCGAGGGTTGAGTTTCGGGGAGTCCGGGTTGTTTGCGCCGGCGCTTGCCGTGGCCTGGCGCGGAGGGTAGGCTGGAAGCTCTGTTGAAGCGAGGATCGGGGGAGACCATGCGGGACGCAAGACCGGCAGCCGGGCAGGGCGGCAGGAAACCGTCACCGGCGCTGGTGGTGGCGATCATCGCCCTGATCGTTGCGCTGGGCGGAACCAGTTATGCGGCGTTCAAGCTGCCGAAGAATTCGGTCGGAACGAAACAGCTGAAGAAGAACGCGGTGACGGTCAAGAAACTGAGGAAGAACTCGGTCAACTCGGCCAAGGTCAGGAACCGTTCGCTGCTCGCCAAGGACTTCCGGAAGGGCCAGCTTCCCCGGGGCGCGACCGGTCCGGCCGGTCCGATCGCCGGCACCCCGGCCGGCGGCTCGCTCAGCGGCACCTATCCGGACCCGGCGATCGCCAGCGGAGCGATCGGCGCCGCCCAGCTTCAGGCAGCACCAGGGGCCAGGGCCATTACCAACGTCCCGCAGTCCACGGCGACCGCGACCAACATCATTTTCACCGCGAATGCGACTTCATACAACAAGGGCGGTCTCTACTCGAACGCGGAAGACGCCATGGTCGTCACCGTGCCCGGGACCTACGTGGTGAGCGGCGCGGTGACCTGGGAGGGCAACGCCAACGGCTCGCGCCAGACGCGCATCCTCCTCAACGGTGACGTTCGCAACGTGGCTACGGCCAGCCCGCTCAACGCTGGGGCGCTGCGGCAGACGGTCTCCCTGATCGACCACTTCAACGCCGGCGACAGGATCCAGCTCGGCGGCTTCCAGACATCGGGCGGCAGCCTGGACACCCTGGTCTCCACCGGGGCGGGTGCCGTCCAGCTCAGCGCCACCTGGGTCAGCCCCTGACCGGAACCTGATCGAGATGGCAAAGGTCAGTCATATCGACTGACTTCTGCCATCCCGATGCGCAGCTTTCGGCTCAGGCGGCGGGCTTCTCGTAAACGGTGACGACGGCGGCGCCGCCGAGGCCGATGTTGTGCTGGAGGGCCTTGCCGGCGCCCTCGACTTGGCGCGCGTCGGCGTCGCCGCGAAGCTGCCAGGTGAGCTCCGAACACTGGGCGAGGCCGGTCGCGCCGAGCGGATGGCCCTTCGAGATCAGGCCGCCGGACGGGTTGACGACCGTGCTGCCCCCGTAGGTGGTGGCTTCGGCCTCGACCAGTTCGTGGCCGTGGCCGCGCTCGGCCAGGCCGAGTGCCTCGTAGGTGATCAGCTCGTTGGCGCTGAAGCAGTCGTGGAGTTCGACCACGTCGACCTCGTCGATCCCGGTGCCGGCCTCGTTCAGGGCCTGCTCGGCGGCAAGCCGGCTCATCTCGTACCCGACCAGGCTGATCGCCGAATCGTCGTCAAAGGTCTCCCGGGTGTCGGTGACCAGGGCCTGGCCGGTGATCTCGATCGCCTTCTCCCACAGGTCATGCTCGTCGACGAACTTCTCGGAGGCGACGATCGCGGCACCCGAGCCGTCCGAGGTGGGGGAGCACTGCAGCTTGGTCAGTGGCGAGTAGATCTCGGGGGCGTCCTGGATCTGCTGGAGCGTGTACTCGTCCTGGAACTGGGCGTAGGGGTTGTTGACCGAGTGCTTGTGGTTCTTGTAACCGATCCAGGCGAAATGCTCCGGCCTGGACCCGTACTTCTCCATGTGTTCGCGACCGGCCGCGCCGAAGATCTGCGGGGCGGGCGGTGCGTCTTCCCACTGGCGGAGTTGGGTCAACTCGATGAAATGCCTGTCAAGCGGCTGGGTGCGGTCGGTGTACTTGGCACCAAGCGAGCCCTTCTCCATCTTCTCGAAGCCGAGCGCCAGGGCGCAATCGGCGAGGCCGCCCTTGACCGACTGGCGGGCCAGGTAAAGGGCCGAGGAACCGGTCGAGCAGTTGTTGTTCACGTTGATGATCGGAATCCCGGAAAGGCCGAGCCCGTAGACCGCCCGTTCGCCGGAGGTCGATTCCCCGTAGCAGTAGCCGACATAGGCGCACTGGACTTCGTCGTAGGTGATGCCCGCGTCCTCAAGTGCCTTCCGGCCGGCTTCCACGGCCCAGTCCGGATAATCGCCTTCCTTGGTTCCGGGCTTGTCGAACCTGGTCATTCCGACCCCGATCACAAAAGTACGGTTCATCTCTCCAACTCCCTCAGGCGGTTGCGGTGGCGGGAACGGGCTCGCCCGTGTCCTCGGCATGGAATCCTGCCAGCAGCGCGTGTTCCTGCTCCTTCTTCGGGAAGGCGAAGAAGACGAGGACCGCACCAAGGACGATCGCGGCGATCCCCACCACATAGGCGGAGTCGCTGCCGTTCAGGAACGCGGTCTGTGCCGCGTGCACGATCTGGGGCGCGTATTGGGGATGTTGCTCGGCAACCGTGACCGCGCTGCCGAAGGACCGTTCGAGCTGGGTCTGGGTCGATTCGCTGACCTTCTGGCTCGCTTCCGGATTGCCGGCGATCTGGGACGCGAACGAGCTCGCGTAGGCGGAAGTCAGGACCGACCCGAGGATCGACTGCATCAATGCGCCGCCCAGGTCCCGCTGCAGGTCCGCGGTCCCGGAGGCCATCCCGGCGCGTTTGACCGGAACCGAGCTGGTCAGCGAGTTGGAGGAGGGAGTGCCGGCCAGGCCGACCCCGATCCCCACCGGAAGGTAGCCGGCCAGGACCTGCCAGTAAGCCGCACCCTCATCCCAGAGCGTGAGCATGAAGATGAAACCGATCAGGCAGAACACGAAGCCGCAGAGCAGGGTGAAGCGCGAACCATGGGACTCGACCAGCCTGGCCGAGCGGGGCGCCGCCACGATCATGCCCAGGGCGGCGGGCAGGATCGCCGCACCAGCCCCGAGGGTCGAGTATTCGAGCACGTTCTGCAGGTATTGCTGCCCGATGAACATGGCCGCCATCAGGGTCCCGAAGACGATGATCCCGGCCGTGCCGGCGACCCAGAAGGTGCGGCGACCGGCGATCTTCAAGTCGTACAGGGGGTTGCCGATGCGACCCTCCCGGCGCTGCTGGATGAAGAAGCCGATGCCGGCCGCCACTCCGATCAAGGCCATCGCCGCGGTGGTCTCGCCGTAGCCGGGCATTGAAACGAAGTTGATCGCCAGGACCACCCCGCCGACCATGATGATCGAGAGGATGCCGCCGAAATTGTCGACCGGATCGGTCGTTTCGTTGACGTGGGAAGGTACGAACCTGAGCGCGAGGATCAACGCGATCACCGCCAGGGGCAGGGTCACGAGGAAAACCGACCCCCAGTCGAAATGCTCGAGCAAGGCGCCGGAGACGAGCGGTCCCAGGGCCGAGATGCCGCCGCCGATGCCGGACCAGAGCGCGATCGCCCGCGTCTTCTTCGCCCCCGACCAGAGCGCCGTGATCAAGGCGAGCGTGGTCGGGAACGCCATGCCGGCCGCGAGCCCGCCCAGTACCCGGGCGAGGAAGAGCACGTCGACGTTCGGCGCGAAACCGGCCAGGATCGCCGCCGGGATCGAGACGGTCGTGCCGATGATCAGCATCATCTTGCGGCCGTAGCGGTCGCCGAGGGCACCCAGGTAGAGCACCGAGGAGGCGAGGCCGAGGGAGAAGCCGACCGCGACCAGGTTGAGGCCGGTCTGGCTGGCGTCGAGGTCCTTGCCGATGTCCGGGAGGGCCACGTTGGCCACCGCCAGATTCAGGTTCGCCACCGCCGCGACCAGAATCAGTGTCAGCAGGACAACCGCCGGTTTTTCGGGTGCGCCCCCCGCTTTTGTTGCGCTCCCGGGCGCGACTCCCTCTTGACTTGCTGTCATGCCCGCATCCTATGGCCGGTGCCAGCGGCTCACTAGTCTGATCCGGGTGAAAGTCGAAATCTTCTCCGACATCGCCTGCCCCTTCTGTTACATCGGCACCCGCCAGTTCGCGGAAGCCCTGGAGGCTTTCCCCGAAGACGAGGTCGAGGTCGTCTGGCGGAGCTTCCAGCTCGATCCCGAAGCGCCGCGCCGGGCGGAAGGTGATCTCCTCGACCATCTCACCCGCAAGTTCGGAATCTCGCGGGATGAAGCCCGGGCGATGAACGACCGGGTGATCTCGATGGGCCACGGGGCCGGCGTCGAGTTCGACTTCGAGAACGCGAGAGCGGTCAATACCTTCGACGCACATCGCATGCTGAAGCTGGCTGCCGAGCAAGGGCTCGACGGCGCGCTCGCCGACCTCTTCTTCGAGGCCTATTTCACCGGATCGGCCGACCTCTCCGACCGCGCGGACCTGGCCCGGCTGGCGAGCGAGGCCGGCGTAGACCCGGGCCGGGCAGCCGAAGTCGCTGACGGGGAAGAGTTCGCAACCGAGGTGAGGGCGGAACAGGAACTGGCCGGGATGCTCGGGATCACCGCGGTGCCGACCTTCGTCTTCGATCGTTCAACGGCGCTTTCCGGCGCCCAGCCAGTCGAACTGATGAGCCGGGCGATCGGGCAGGCAATCTCCCCGGCGAGCTGAACCGCAGCGCAGCCTGGCCCCCGCCGCGGGCGCGATCGGGCGCGGTTTCCCGAAATGCGAAATGCTGCCGGTTCCGTGACCCCGCGAGCCACAAAGCTCCAGGCTGCGCTGAGCGACCCGGCCGAGCCCGAGGATTCCGGCCCGCTCCGGGCGCTCAGGCTCGGCATCAGCAACTTCATGGCCAAGGACCGGATCGACATGTCGGCGATGGCCCGTCAGCTCGACATCAACCGGGCCACCCTTTACCGCTGGGTCGGGTCGCGGGATCAGTTTCTGGTCGAGATGATCTGGCACCTGACCGCGACCAGCCTGGGCCGGCTTGACCGCGAATGCGAGGCGACCGGGCCCGACCGGATCATTGATGTCACGATCGATTTCGCCGACGAGGTGATCGGCAACCCGGGCATGAAGCACTGGCTGGCGACCGAGGGGGAGTCGGCGATGTCGCTGCTGACCAGGGCCGGTTCGGGGTATCAGCCGCGCCTGATCGCCTGGGTCGAGGAATCGATCGAGCGTCAGGTTGACGCCGGCAACATGGCCCTGCCCGAAGGGGTCGAGCCCCATGAACTCGCCTACGTGATCGAGCGGGTCATGGGCGGCTACATCTACCTCGACCTGATCACCGGCGACGAGCCCGACGCCCGCCGGGCCGAGCCCCTGCTCAGGATGCTGCTGCGCTCAACCGAACTCGCCTGACCATCTCTTCCGGCCGCACCGGCTGGCGGGGCCGGTCTGCGGGTCAGACCGCGGTGCGGTCCAGCCAGGTGGCAATCTGGCGGCCGATCTCCTCGCCGTGGTCTTCCTGCAGGAAGTGGCCGGCGTTTTCGATCACGGTCAGCGGCTCGGCCATGGGGAAGAGCATCTGGACGGCGCGGCCGACCGGGTCGAGCGGCAGGGCCGGATCGTCGTCGGCCCAGAACAGAAGCGAGGGGCGTTCGTCCTTCATCAGGTACCTGGCCGCGGCCTGACCCTCGGCCGCGCCGGCGTCCTCGGGCGTGACCGGGATCATCGGCGGGAAGGCCCTGATCCCGGCCTTGTAATCGACATCGGGGAAGGGTGCTTCGTAGGCGGCGACTACCTCGTCCGAAAGCTCGGTCGCGCAGCCGCCCCGGATCGGCATGGCCACCCGTACGTCCCGGTGCGAAGCGATGAAGTCGCGGAAGTGATTCCAGTTGTCCGACATTTTCTGGTAGCCGGTGAAGAGGCCGGTGTCCATCGCGACCAGCCGGGAGAAACGCTCGGGAACCTCGGTCGATGCGGTCCGCAGGCCGATCGGGCCGCCCCAGTCGTGGCAGACCAGGGTCAGGCCACTCAGGTCGAGCTCCTCGATCAGGCTGACCAGGGCGGCGGTGTGACGGTCGTAGCTGTACCACTCGTCATCGACCGGCTTGTCGGAGCGTCCGAAGCCCGGCAGGTCAGGCACGATGCAGCGGTAGCCGGCGTCGAGCAGGGGGCCCATCACCTTGCGCCAGAGAAAACCCCAGGTCGGCTCGCCGTGGACCAGCAGCACCGGCTCGCCTTCCCCCTCGTCGACATGGGCGAGCCGCATGCCCTCCCACTCCCGGTAGACCGGCTCCCAGGGGAAATCCGGAACCTGCGCGAAGCGTTCTTCGGGTGTGCGAACGATTTCCATGCGGGCAGCCTATCCGGTAGAAGCTGATGCGTGTCAACTTTGTTTGAGCGACGGGTCGCTTCGGTAAGTTGGGTCAGATGGCAGAGCAGAAGAGTGGCTACCTCGTCCTGGTCGCAATGATCTTCGCCGTGTCGATGACCTTCATCGACCAGACGATCGTCTCGATCTCGATCCCTGAGATCCAGAAGGACCTGAGCCTCACTTCAACCGGGGTTCAGTGGGTGATCAACGGCTATCTGCTGTCGCTGGCCGCGCTCTTCGCGCTCGGCGGCAAGCTCGCCGACGTCTTCGGCCATCGCCGGCTGGTCGTGATCGGCGTCCTGATCTTCGCCGTCTCCTCGGCCTGTTGCGGTTTCACGCCGGACAGCAGCATCGACGAGGCCTGGCTGATCTTCTTCCGCGTCATCCAGGGGGCCGGTGCCGCCCTGATGTTCCCCGCCGCCCTGGCGATCGTGATCTCCTCCTTCCCGATTCGGGAGCGCGGCAAGGCGATGGCGATCTTCTTCGGCGTCACGGGCGCGTTCACTTCGATCGGTCCGCTGGCCGGCGGCTACCTCTCGGAATGGACCTGGCGGGCGATCTTCTGGATCAACATTCCCGTGGCGATCCTTTCCCTGATCTTCATCTGGATCTCGAAGCCGGAGGAGACGAAGCGCCCGCAGCCGATCGATTACCGGGGCGCGGTCCTCGTCTGCATCGGCATGGCACTGGCCGTGCTCGGGCTGCAGCAGTCTTCGACCTGGGGCTGGGGTGATCCGGTCACCTGGATCTGCATCGTCGGCGGCCTGCTCGTCCTCGCCTTCTTCATCCGCTTCGAGATGAAGCAGGAACACCCCCTGATCCGGGTGGCGATCTTCAAGGACCGGGCCTTCGCGGTGGACAACGTGCTGCTCTTCCTGCTTTCGGTCGCCTTCGTCCCGCTCTTCTTCTTCGCCAGCATGTACGCGCAGCTTGCGCTCGGCTGGGAGACCTCGGAAGCCGGCCTCTACCTGTTGATCTTCTTCGCCGGTTTCGCCACCGCGGCCCAGTTCGGCGGTCGCGTCCTCGACTCGCGCGGGGCCCGGCCGACCGTGATTCTCGGCAGCCTGCTCGCCTCGGTCGGTTTCGTCTTCTGGGCGATGAAGCTGACCGATCTGGCCGGTGGCTCCAACGCGCAGTGGCCGTTCATCGTGCTGACCGGCGTCGGCTTCGGCCTGCTGCTCGGGCCGGTTGCCACCGATGCGGTCAACCGCGCGCCGAACACCAGCTACGGCGAGGCGACCGGCATCACCCAGACGGTCAGGAATTACGGGGCGAGTGTCGGCATGGCCGTCCTCGGCACGATCCTGATCCTCCAGAACAAGTCAAACATCGAGTCCGAGCTGGCCGGCAAGGTGCCGGCCAGGACGGCCAGCCAGATCGCCGACGAGGTCTCGAAGGCCGGCAGCGGTGCGGTCACCTCGAGCGCGCCCTCCGGGGGCAAGGCCGAGGAGATCTACCACAGCGTCCAGCAGGCTTTCGCGCAGTCCAGCAAGACCGTCTTTCTCTGCATGGCCGGGGTGATGGCGCTCTGTTTCGTGGTCGCCCTGATCGGCTCGCCGGCCGGCCGGATGGAGGAGGTCTTCGCCGACGAGGGTGAAGCGCCTAAGGCTGATCCGGACCGGGATCCGGCGGCCGGGCCGCCTCGGGGTTGACGCCCCGCCCGCTCAACTCGTTGTAGAGCGAGGCCACCCCGAGCACGAAGAACGGGGCGGAAAGGCAGTTGGTGAGGAACGGGGTGACCAGGCTCCCCAGCACGCCGTCGCCGAGCGGGCGGGTTGCCACGATCACCAGCAGCGAAATCGAAAGGGCGACGATGCCCAGCAAGAGAAGGAACGCGAACACGGAGGGCCCCCTGCCGCTGATCAGTTCCGTGCTGCGTCCAAGCGATGAAAAGAGGCCCTTCCGCTCGACCACGACCGCCTGACCGGCAACCGACCAGATCGTGAAGATCACGAGGCCGGGGATGACCAGCAGGAAGAGCCCGGCCACGGTCACCACCGAATAGACGAGCGTGACCCAGATCAGCACGCCAAGAACGGGGCGCACCGCCTGCCAGAGTTCCCCGATTCCCTCGGGTCGCCCAGGCAGGCACACGAGAGCGGTGATCAGGCCCTGGTAGACCGCGCCCAAAAGGACGAAGCTCCCGACCGCGAGGGCGAATCCGGGCGCAGCGCCGGTCAGGTCGAAGAGGTTGGACAGCGCGTTCAGCGCGGCCAGCAGAACGGTCACCCGGATCAGCAGCGGACGGTGTTGCTCGAATGCCAGCCTCATTCCCCTGAAGGCATCGCGGATCGAGAACTTGCCGGGAGCGGTCATGGGCGCCCACCCTACCCGCAGGGAGTGCCTTTATAGTTCCCGGACCCCAGAGAGCTGCCCAGGCGTGGCCGGGATGACACACGCGAGGATCGTGTCGCCGTCACCGGGCCGAACGGGATCGAACCGGAAACCCTCCCCGGCATGGAAACCTCCGAGAACAAACTCAAATTCACGCCGTTCAATCTCGCGGTGATTCTGGCCGCGATCTTCGTGGGCCTGGGTGCCGGTGCGCTGATCTACCGTCAGCATCTGATCGACAAGAAGGACAAGGCGGAAGCCTCCGGCAAGAGCAAGCCGAGCAACAAGGACCTGAACGCCCTCGCTCCGGTGGTCGGCACCGAAAGCGGCAACGGGGACCCGGGCTCGAAGTACGACGCCCAGTTCAGCACGACCTCGATGTGGCCGAAGTTCAATCCCGACCGCCACTACTACGTGACCCGCTGCGTTCCAGGGCGGGTCATGGTGCAGGTCCGCTCGAATCCGGAAGTCAAAGTCAAGGTCTGGGCAAATCCCGCCGAGTCGGGACGCTACGCGGCCGAGGCCCGGCCCCTGCCCGGCCAGGATTTCGAGGTCAGGATCATGCCCGAGGGCGGTCAGGCCGAGTCATATGAGGTCCGTTGCCTGCCCTCCAACTTCCCGACCTGGCGTTACAAGCGCCTGCGCAAGCCGCCCAAGGGAATGTTCATGGTCAGCTCCTACCTGACCCCCGGCAAGACCGGCCGGGTCTGGCTGATCGTTTTCGACCAGGACGGCACCCCCCGTTGGTGGTACAGCCCGCCCTACAACACCCTCGGCGGCCAGGTGCTCTACGACGGCACGGTCCAGTTCCCCCGCGGGTTCGGTGACGGCTTCGGCCAGGACGCCCGCACCGCCACCGACATTCGCGACCTCGACGGGAACCTGGTCAAGACCGTCCGCTTCGACGGCGCCCCGACCGACGGCCACGAGTACTACCTGCTGCCGAACGGCAACCAGCTGGTGATGAGCTACGACCCGCGCTACGGGGTCGACCTGCGGCCGATCGGCGGCCGTGCCGACCGCGGCGTGCTCGATGGTGCCTTCCAGGAGCAGACTCCGGACGGCAGGGTGCTCTGGTCCTGGAACTCCGGTGACCACATTCCGCTCACCGGCACTCCCCACCGCTGGTGGATCCGCGAGTTCAACAACCCTCATTTCGATCGCAACGGCAAGATCCGCTACGACCATTTTCACCTCAACTCGATCGAGCCCTGGGGAGATCAGTACGTGATCTCGACCCGTCACACCGATTCGATCTGGGGGATCAGCAAGAAGACCGGCGACATCGTCTGGAAGTTCGGCGGCGTCAAGACTCCCGAGTCGCTGAAGGTGGTCGGTGACGACCCCTACGGGAACTACCCGATCTCCGGCAACCACGATGCCCGCATGGTCGGTGACGTCCTGACCGTTCACGACAACGGCACCCACGTCGAGGGCCGTGCCCCTCGCGCCCTCCGCTACCGGATCGACCTCAAGAACCGCACCGCGACCTATATCGGCGCCTTCACCGACAAGGCGGCAGCGCCGAGCAGCCACTGCTGCGGCTCGTTCCGCCCGCTGGGAGACGGCTGGGTCGTCTCCTGGGGTGACAACCCCTGGGTCGACGGGTTCGATTCAGACGGCCAGCTGGCCTTCCGCCTCGGTCTGCCGGTCCCGGCCTATCGCGCGGTGCCGGTCCCGGCCTCGGTCACCGAAGCCGACCTCGACAGCGGCCTCGACGCGATGGAGCCCGACCCGCCGATGAGCAACCAGCCGATGACGCCCCTCGAGTACAACGACCGCCACAACCTCGAGGACAAGACCGTCCCCAGCCGCAAGCTCGGCCCGATCCCCGAAGACAAGCAGCAAGACCTCGGCCTGACCAAGTCCGGAAAAGTAGCCCAACCGGACAACTAACCACCCAACCTCCCGACCTCGGGCCAGGAACCCCCGCGAGATCCGTCTCCGGGCACGAATCCCCGCGAGATCCCGTTTGGCGCCGAATAGCGCACCCAACTAACCGGGCTGCCTCACGACCTCCAGCACAGTTCCCCGCGAGATCCCTTTTTGCGCCGAATAGCGCACCCAACTCCGACTTCGATCTAACCCGGGATCTCGTCCCAAAGGGCGACCAGCGGGTTCAGCTTCTCCACGCCCCTTCGGCCCCGCATCAACCGTCGCAACCGGATGACATCCCGCTTCTGAACCAGGCCGAGCCGACACCCTTCAAGGAAGGCGAATCGAACTTCCCTCGGGGAAGCCTTCGCCGCAAAATCGACCAGGGCCACGAGGGCTGAGGTGACCTCAAGCCCGTTCACCCGACTTATGTCCTCCGGGCTGAACTGTCGCTTGACGATGTTGATCCAGGTCCGGCTCAGAGCAGGAGAAGTTCCTCGCAACCGACGAGCTTCGCCGGCCGTCACCGCCACCTCGATGTAGCGGGGGATCTCACCGGTCGGAGTGATCATTCCCCACAATTCGCAGGCACTTCGGCCGTTCAGAACCGAGCCCGGCCCCGCCGCGAGCAAGGCTGCCCTCCAGGCCGACTCCCGCGACCCGACGTCTCGACCAAACGAGTAGACCCCTCGAAGCAGCAAGACCAGACGGCCGTGTCGAAGCCAGTTCTTGATTCGGGAGGCGTCGAATCCGGCCTCCGTGAGCTCGCGGCGACTGGACACGAACTTGCGGGGGGCCATGAAGCGGCGGAGGCGGCTGAGCGCGTCCATTGAGCTGACCGACGGAAGGGCATCCTCATTCATTGCCCGACGGTGTCAAAGAAAAGCTCACATGTGTTTCGACAGGTGTGACGATTCTGCAACGTGCCGGTGCACGGAACGGAGTGTGGGCGCGAGAGCAGGCAGGTTGATCGTTCAGCTCGAGATCGGACTTGGGTGCGCTATCTGGCGAGGAGTGACGTTTGGTGGAACCCGGATCGCTCGAGATCTGAGTTGGGGGCGCTATTTGGCGAAAAGTGACATCTCGTGAGAAGCGGCATCTCGTGAGAAGCGATTCCGGGCGGCGGGAGGCGGCCAGCGGCGGGCGGCCAGCTGGGGGAAGCGTCTGGCGGCGCCGGAACGGCGGCGGAGGATCAGGGGCAGGGGCGGTCGGCGCGGGGGTCGGGGATGAATTCGGTTACCGAGACCAGGGCCCTTTCCATCGCCCGGGGCTTGATTTCGTTCGGTCCGCGGAAGGGCTGCTCGAAAACGTAGACCAGGTAGATCGAGCAGATCAGGAGCAGGGAGACGGGCAGGATGAACATGACCTGGCCTCGGATCGGCTCACGACCCTTGAGCACGGTGGCGAAAAGGATCAGCATGAAGCCGCCGACCACCATGAAGACCCAGAACATCGTGGGCAGGAAGGTGTCGGATTTCAGCAGCCTGGTGGCCCGGGCCTTTTGCAGGTCGCTGACCCGCTCCAGGGAGGTTGAAAGGGCCGAGTTGTCGGCGCTGTTTCGTCCCAGCTTGCCGAAGGACTGAAAGAGCCGGTCGGTGGCGGCGGTCGCGAGCTCGGAACGGCGGCCATGCTCCATCGCCGGCCACTCGTCATCGACAACGGCGCGGGAGTAACAGATCAGTTCGTGGCCGATCCGGTCCCGGCTCTCGGCATCGAAAAGAGTAGCCGCGCGGGAAAGGGAACTGACCGAATCGGCTTCGGTGCCGGCTGCGGTCTCGGCGGTCTGGTAGCCGTCGAGCGCGTAGGCGAGGACGAAACCGATCACCAGGGCGTAGAGCACGCCGGCGAAAGCGAAGACGGGCTCGCGGCGCTCTTCGCTGCCCCTCAGGTGTTCGGGGACGAACTTGCGGACCAGCAGGATCGAGATCCCGGTGACCAGGCATCCCGCCACGAGGATCGCCAGGCAGGTAAGCAGGGTGCTCATCACTCGTCCTCCCGAAGGAGGGAAGGTGGCACGTCGATCGTCCGGCCGAGCACCAGTTGCCCGTCCTCGACCCGGTATGCGCCGTAGAAGGTAAGGGTGGTGTCACCGTTCGTGTCGATCGAATAGCTGCCGAGCGGCGAGGCGCGCTCGGAGGTGTCGAAGAAGGCGTTGCGGGTGTTCTGCCGGAGCGCGTCGATCGGTTCGGTTGCGATGTCGCCGCGGGTGCCCTTGCGAATCGAATCGATCACGACATGACCTGCCTCATAGGCGAAGACGGCCATCGGCTCGGCCGGTCGTCCATACCGTTCCTGGAAACCACGCAGGAAGGATTCACCGCTCCGCGCGTAATTGCCGGCCGGGAGCTGAGGCGCCGTGATGTAGGTATCAAGCCCGGTGTCACCGAGCGATCCGAGGAAGGAGGAAAGCGAGAGACCGTCACCACCGAAGAGCTTGATGAAGTTGTCCTCGCGGTGCACCGTCTCGAAGAGGTCACGGGCCAGATCAAGGTTCGACCCGGCGAAGAGCAGGGCGTCGGCCCCGGATCCGATGACTCGTTTCGCGACGTCGCCAATCTGGATCGAACGGGTCACGGTCGCGCCGCCGGTGATCTCGATCCCGGTGTGCCGGGCGACCTTCTCGAAGCGGAAACGCAGTCCCTCGCCGTAGGTGTCGCCGTCATCGACCACGAAAACCTCGTTGACGCTCTCCTGATCCATGAACAGGGCCAGGGCCGCAGCCTGGACATTGTCATTGGGAACCACCCGGCCGAAGGTTCTGATCCCGGTCGGCCGAATCTGTTCGCCGAGCTCGGGCAGGGGCTTGGTCAGCTTGACCGCGGTGGCGCTGGAGCTGACCTGGAGCATCCCGGCGCGGTTGAGGATCGGCATCGCGACCTCGGTCGCGCCGGAATCGAAATCACCGATGTAGGCGACGGCGGAGTCGTCGGCGGCAGCGCGCCGCGCGTTGCGGCGGACCAGCGAAGCGACCCAGTTGCCGCTCTCGTCGGAATCGTTCATGCCGACGATCTCGATCCGGGCCGGGCCGATCCTCCCGCCCTCGTCCTCATTCGCAATCTCGACCGCCCGCAGCATGTCCTCGCCGCCGCGGTCACCCTTCAGCGGCTGGCTTACATAGATCCGCAGGGTGCGGGTCGTCTCGGTCTCTTCGTCCTTGCCGCAGCCGTCGATGGCCAGCGCAACCGCGGCGAGCAGAACTACGGCCGCGACCGCGGCCCGGAACGGGACACTTGACTTCAAGATGCCGGACTATTCCAGTTCGTCGGCCCTCACGTTGAAACCGAACCGGGCTGACGCGCAAGAGTCAACCAGGATCCGAAAGAACCATCGTGAGTTCGCGGAGTGGCAGATCGAGGGGATCCGTGCTCAATTGAAACTGGTGAAGTGCCTGCTCACCTCCCACGGAGAATCCGTGCCGGCAATGCGCTGCATAATCCATGCTTACGAAGGCCCGGTCTTCTCGCCTTCCTCGGAGTGCGACTTCGCGAGATTTCTCGCTCCCCCGGTAGGTCCAGACCCGACCGTCTCCCCAACCGGCCGTCGTGACCAGATCAGTCACGTCGACGCGGGAGTACCTCACTTCGCGCCGATCAATTTCCCGGAGACGACTCTCGTCTACGGCAAATACGACTCCGTTGATGCTGGAACCGGAGTGGGGGTAAGCGTCGAGAAAAGCGACCACGATGTCAGGGCGTGTGCCTCGAGAGTCGACGTAGTACTTCCAATCGGCATCGGCGGCAGCATTCTCCATGCCGGCACCCCAATCCCGTCGGTGGTTGCCAAGATTTGCCCAGAACCACTCAAAGCCATTCTCGTCCGAACTTGTGACCAGGTCGGTGACGAGCGAACCGTAGCCGAAGACCCAGTCGGTCATTGCAACGGTCGGTCTGCTTCGAATTCGTCCCAGCCCACCCAATCCGGGCCACGACCGTCGTAGAGAACCTGGACCCCGCCAAAATCCGCCGGAGTGAGATCCAACGGAACCTCCAGCGTGTGCGTTTCATTCACTTCCGACGCAAGCTGTGGGGACGCGCCTCGGATGTGGATGATCGCGCTTTCGCAGGTCTCTAGATCGTGACCCTGCAGTGAAATGAGGTGCTCGTTGGCATCAAGATCGCCGTCGTCCACGGGAAGGTAAAGGGTGTAGGGGACATGAGTGTCGGCGATGGGCCAGGTGGCGTTGGTCACCCGGATCTCTTCGTTCGAGAGCAGTAATCCGTTTGAGCTCTTCATCCGCAAGTAGACCTTGAAATCAATATCGACGATCAGGATCGCTGTCGACGAGTAAAGACGGATCGCCAGATACCAGCCCTCGGTGCCTCTCACTTTCTTTCGGGTGAGTGTTGGTCTTTCCTTGAGGACGAAGATGCGCAGCCTGACGAAAAGGCGGAAGACAATGGCTCCGAGGAAAAGGGCCGGCAAAAGCAACGAGAAGAGTCCAGCCGCCCCTACGGCGACCTTGAATCTTCCACTCAATTCTGCAGGGTCCAGATAGCCGGGTGGCATGCCGATCAGGGTGAAAAAGGCTGATCCAAGCGCGTCCCAATAGCTGTCATAGAGCTGGCTTGGAGCAAGCCACCAGAAGGTGAGGCCCAGAAGGACCGTCGATGCGACGATCAACAGAACGAAGATCAGAACGAGCTCCAGAAATGTCAGAGTCGCCATGAATGTCCTCAAGCGGTCGGAAACATGAGGATGCTTGCGATTCAGGGCCTTCGGATGGAAAAGGCGGGCCAGGGTCCCAATTCGTCCTGGCGGCTGCTTGGGCCTTGGCGGTTCGCCAACCATTGTCCGATCCTATTCGGGAATTGAGCGACAGACTCCTGCCCATTGCGGGTCTTCTAGTCGATCGTGTAGTATCTTGATCTATTGACTAGACAAACTCATAAATGTCTATGTCGACTCCGCTGGGCGGTGGGCTAGACGGCCCGGCTGGACGCAAGGCAAGGGGGCCGGGCCGAAAGGTCCGGCCCCCGACCCTCCTTCCCCCGGTCAAGACAGGACGATCCGATGAACCAGAACTCCCTCCATCCCGGATTCACCCCCAACGTCGTCGCCATCGTTGGCAACCAGCGTACGGACAGCCGCACCCTCAGGCTGGCCTCCGGCATCGCCGACGGGCTGGCGGCTCAGCTCGGCGACACCCCGGCGGTCGCGATCGACCTGGTCAACCTGCCGCTGGAAAACGGCGGCTTCAGCCCGGGACTGAACGACCTGATCCGGGACTCCCGGGTCGTGATCGCGGCCAGCCCGACCGTGATGGGCAGCTACTCGGGCCTGCTCAAGATCTTTCTCGACGGCCTGCCCGAGGCGGCGCTGCTCGACAAGACCGGGATCCCCCTGATGATCGCGCGCCAGGCCCGTCACGCCCTGGCGGCCGACGTCCACCTGCGACCGGCCCTGCTGGAACTTGGCGCGACCTGCTCGACCCCGTCGCTGGTCGCGCTCGAGTCGGAGCTCGCCTCACTGGGAGCCGACGGTCTGGTCACCGCCTGGCTGGAACGGAGCGGAAACTGGCTGCAGCTCAGTGACGGATCAGCAGCCGGGTGCTCGCCGAGGCGTCATCGCCATTTGACGACTTGAGCGAGAAGCTGATCTTCGCGGACTTCTTCTTGCCCTTCTTCGCCTTCACCTTGAAATGACGGGTCTGGGTGGCACCGGCCATCACCTTGCCGAGGGTCCGGCAGCGGCTTCCCTGGACGGTCACCGGCCCGGAAGACTTCAGGCAGACCCGGACGCCGGTCGCGTCACCTTGACCCGAGTTTTTGACCTTGACGGTGAACTCCGCCTTGCTGCCGGCCTTGACCTTGCGGTTCGGTCCCTTGACGCTCATCTTCAGCACCGGCTCCGCCGCGGGCGGGTCCGGGCTCTCGTCGAGTGTCCGGGTCAGGGTTAGAGAGCTGGGGCCGAGATTCAGGTTGTCGAGGTTGTCGAGCAGGGAAGCCAGGTCGATGTCACCGAGCCCGAGGCTGGCGAGATCGATGCCGGAGCTGCCAAGGGCACTCTCGAGCAGGGTGGGCGCGTACATCTTGATCGCCTGGCAGGCGTCGATCAGACCGAGGATCTTGGTCTTGCCTGCGAAGGGCCCGAGCTGCGACCACTCGGCGGTCAGCGCACCGGGCCCGAGCGGCCCCTCGCTGAACGGGGCGCCGGAACCCTGCGAGGTCTCACCGGTGGTGAAGGTGACGTCCATCGGCGAGAACCCACAGGTCAGGTCGGTCACCTGGCCAAGGATCGTTTCGATGATTCCCGAACCCGCCGGCAGCTGGACTCCCAGCGTGCCGAGCGTGGAGAGCAGGGCCTGGAGGTCGACCGAGAACCAGACCCCCGCCTTGGCGTTGAGGACCAGTTCACCGGTGTCGGCATCGTAAGTCCCGGTGGCGTCGCTCTCGACACCCATGAACACCTTGATCGCGATCGGGTCGGTGATGCCGATCTCGGGGAGGATGAAGTTGCCCTTGGGGATGGTGACGTTGCCCTCCTCATCGATCGTCCCTTCGAGGGAGCCGGTGGTCGCGAGGTCGCCGAGCGGCAGATCGCTGAGCAGGCCGATCTGCATGCTGCTCTGGTCGAAGTCGATCTTGAAAGGCTGATCCGCAGCCCGGGACTTCGATGGGGCGGCCAGCAGGGCGAGGGTGACCAGGGCAAGCAGGCCGAGGCCGAGGAGGTGGATCCTCGAAAGACTGGAAAAACGCGCGTTGGACACTTCTTCTCCCTTGTTTCCGCCCGCTCCCTGGGCATCGACGAGCCGGACCGGTTCCGGCGCTGATCACACTATAAACGCGAATCCGTCGCCCGGCTTGTTTTCCGGAGCCGATGGGTAAAGTCGGCAACGTGAGCAATGCACAGTTTGAGAAGGAAACCGACAAAAAAGGCGCGTTCGTCCGCCAGACCAGCGCCTTCAGGGAGCGGGTAACCGCCGACGGCTCCTCAGGCTTTCCGGCGGAACCAGGCAGGTACCACCTGTACGTCTGTTACGCCTGCCCCTGGGCCTCGCGGACGATCATCTTCCGCACCCTGAAAGGGCTGGAGGAAGTGATCTCGATGACCGCCGTCGACCCGGTCCGGGACGATCAGGGCTGGAAGTTCTTCGCCGACGATCCCGACCCGATCAACGGCTACGAGTACCTGCTCGAGGCCTACCTTCGCACCGACCCCGACTTCAGCGACCGGGTCACCGTGCCCGTGCTCTGGGACAAGGAGACCAACCGCGCGGTCAACAACGAGAGCAGCGAGATCATCCGCATGCTCACCTCCGAGTTCAACCAATGGGCGAAGAACCCCGACCTCGACCTTTACCCCGAACCGCTCCGGGCGGAAATCGACGAACTGAACGACCGGATCTACAACTCGATCAACAACGGGGTCTACCGGGCCGGCTTCGCCACAACGCAGGAGGCATACGAGGAGGCTTTCATCGAGCTCTTCGAGGCGCTCGATCTGATGGACGACCGGCTGGGGGAGAGTCGCTTCCTGACCGGTAGCCAGATAACCGAGGCGGACTGGCGCTTCTTCGTCACCCTGATCCGCTTTGACGCGGTCTACGTCGGCCACTTCAAGTGCAACCAGCGACGGATCGCCGACTACGACAACCTCGCCGGCTACCTGCGTGACCTCTACCAGCAGCCCGGCATCCGCGAGACGGTCAACATGGACCACATCAAGCGGCACTACTACATCACCCACCCGAGGATCAACCCGACCCAGATCGTCCCGATGGGCCCCGTCCTCGACTTCGAGAGTGACCCCGCCCGCAGCCACCTCTGATTGTCGAGTAGGTTTATCGACTATGAGCTCTGAAAACAGCGCGCCCCGCTGGCACTGGTTCCTTCCCACTTCAGGGGATGGACGCAACGTGACCAACGTGATCGACCAGCTCGGTCAGACCTCGATGTCGCGGCCGGCCGACGTCGAATACCTGGCCGAGGTTGCCAAGGCAGCCGAGCGGGCCGGCTTCGAAGGTGTGCTGACCCCGACCGGTTCCGGTTGCGAGGACGCCTGGGTGACCTGCGCCGCGGTTGCCCAGCACACCGAGAAGCTCAAGTTCATCGTCGCCTTACGGCCCGATGCGATCGCGCCGGCCTGGGCCGCGCACCAGTCGGCCTCCTTCCAGCGGCTGACCGGCGGCCGGCTGCTGCTCAACGTGGTCACCGGTGGCGACCCGGTCGAGCAGAAGTCCTTCGGGGACCACCTCGACAAGGAGGCCCGTTACCGCCGCACCGGCGAGTTCCTCGAAGTCGTCAAGCGCTCCTGGTCGGGCGAAACCTTTGACCACGAAGGCGAGTTCTTCCACCTCGAGAAGGGCGGCCTGCGCCTCGGGTTCGGTGAGGTCGATCCGCCCCGGGTCTATTTCGGCGGGGCCTCTCCGCCGGCCCTCGAGGTCGCCGCCAGGCACGCCGACACCTGGCTGACCTGGGGCGAGCCGGTCGACACGGTGGCCGGGCGGGTCGCGCCGGTCAGGGAGAAGGCGGAGGCTGCCGGTCGCGAGATCAGTTGTGGACTGCGCATTCACGTGATCAGCCGTGACACCGAGGAAGAGGCCTGGCTCGAGGCCGACCGCATCCTCGAGGCGATCGACCCGGAGCAGGTTGCCGCCGCGCGCGAGAAGTTCGCCCGCATGGAATCGACCGCCCAGGCCCGGATGACCGACCTCAGCCACTCTTCCGAAGGAGACGCGCTCGACCGGGATGCCCTGGTCATCGGACCCAACCTCTGGGCCGGGGTCGGGCTGGTCCGCGAGGGGGCCGGAACCGCGATCGTCGGCAGCCACCAGCAGGTTGCCGAGCGCCTGCTCGAGTACCGCGACATCGGCATCGACGAGTTCATCCTCTCCGGCTATCCGCATCTCGAGGAAGCGCTCAACTTCGGCGAGAACGTGCGCCCGCTGCTCGACGCCGCGACCGTCTTCGCCTGAGCGAAGCTACAGTCAGCCCGTGCGGCTGATCAACAATCCGGTCAGGCGGTTCGACTTCGTCCAGAAGCTCGAATGGTTCCTGCTGTCAGCGGTGACGATGATCCTGATCATCCGCACGCAGCTCTGGCTGACCCACTACCCGCAGCTGGGCGGCGGTGGCCTTCACATCGCCCACCTGCTCTACGGCGGCCTCTTCATGGTGATCGCGATCTGGCTCGGCCAGATTTACCTCAACCGCTGGGGCCGGACCGTCCAGGCGATCCTCGGCGGGATCGGTTTCGGCTTCTTCATCGATGAACTGGGCAAGTTCATCACCGAGGACAACAACTACTTCTTCAAGCCGGCCGCCGGAATCATCTACCTGATCTTCATCTTCATGTTCCTGGCCATCCGGGAGCTCTCCCGCCGGCAGAGCCTGGACCCCCGGTCGGCGCTGGCCAACGCACTTTCGCTGCTGCCGGGCACCGCGATCGGGGAATACCGGAAGGACGAGGCCGAGCGGGCGGCCAGGCTGCTGGACATGGCCGACCAATCCGATCCGATGGTCGGCAAGGCAAGGGAGATGTTCCGCCAGGCGGAAGTGGTTCCGGGCCGGCCGCCTTCGCGACTGACCGGGACCGTGAACCGCATCCACGGCTGGATCCGCGGCCTCACGCAGCGCCGTCATTTCGAGGGGATCGTGATCGCGGTGGTGATCATCTGGGCGCTCTCCTCGCTTTCCTCGGTGGTCGCGATCGATCTCGACCTGGGCGGGGTCCAGGACCATCAGGGACCGGAAGTCAACTCCGGGGTCCTCGGTTCGCTCGAGTCTCTCTCGGCCCTGGTCTCGGTCGTCCTCGTCTTCATCGGCGCCTGGGCGATGGTCCGGCGCGACCACGCCCGGGCCTACCGTTACTTCGGCCGGGCCCTGCTCGTTTCGATCCTGGTGACCCGGGTCTTCGTCTTCATCGAGTCCCAGTTCGCCGCGGTCTTCGGCCTCGCTCTGGATCTGGTCCTCTTCGCCGCGATATCAGAGCTCGCCAGCCAGGACGAAAAGACCCGATTCCGCTTTGGCGGACTGGGTCAGGCCGATCTGGCCGATGCCGGTTCAACACCTGAGAAACCCTCCCGTTCACAGAATCCCTGATTTCCCGTATAGTTTCCCGGGCAGGGAATGGGAGAATGACTCCAACGGGGGACATGAGGCGCCTCCAGGCAAAGTGAAATTAGGGATGGAGGAACGCAGCATGCGCAGTATTCGGGTGTATCTGGCCGCTCTGGCCGCATTGATCGGGGGGCTTGCCCTGATTGGCGGGATGGCCACGACCGCCAGTGCCAAGCCGAAGAAGCTCAAGTCCGCGCCGAAGGTAACTTCGAAGGCGACTTACACGGCTCGCGGCAGCGTCGGTGACGCCTATGTCAAGAACGCCGAGGAGGGCCAGACCCTTCTGCTGGTCAA
>ERZ724512.33-NODE-33-length-47441-cov-18.661778_pt1 | contig 47441 bp, 48 predicted proteins | sample MGYA00376045_ERZ724512 | MGnify/ENA primary metagenome ERZ724512 (study PRJEB28724, sample SAMN07190883) | activated sludge metagenome | isolation source: activated sludge of sewage treatment plant in Hong Hong | place: Hong Kong | collected 2016-03-17 ... | reverse complement strand
CTTCGCGAATGATCCGAATATTGGGGTGTCCTTCCAGCGCCTGCGTGATGGCACGTGCGAAGACCTCGCGATCCACCGCCAGTGCTGACCCGGCCGGCACGCGCGCCTCCTCGGCAGCACGGATCACCAAGGAATTGAGGTGACGCATTTCGGTTTTGAGAATACCTGGGGCATTCAGCGGATCGACGGACCCGAGTGAATTCGAACACACAAGCTCCGCCAAATCTCCTGTTTTATGAGCCTTGGTCATCTCCTTCGGACGCATTTCGTAGAGCGTGACCTTGGCCCCGCGATTCGCTGCCTGCCACGCTGCTTCCGAGCCGGCCAAACCGCCCCCGATGATGACGATGTCTTCACGCATGAATGGGAAACCTTTGAAAAGATGGAAGGAGGCACATTGTAAGAATCGCCTTTTCTCGATGTCAAGAAAACCGAGGCCGTTTAGCGTGAGTGGAAGAACTCGCCGAAGATGAATCCCTGCACACAGCCGTCACACGATCGGTTGCTCCCTTTCGCCGGACCATGTTAGACTGCGATCGGTGCGGGCGATTAGCTCAGTGGGAGAGCGCTTCCTTCACACGGAAGAGGCCACAGGTTCGATACCTGTATCGCCCACCAATTTTTCAACGACTTCCAAGACAGCACTCTCCGACACACGCAGCACTGTGGTCACTTTTGTGTCACGGTGTGACCGTCGGTCCAAAATCTCCACTCCATCTCGCAGGCTTTCCGGGTAATGATGCGCATAGCGTTGCGTCATCATCGGCGACTTGTGCCCGAGTAGCCGTTGCACCTTGTAGAGATCGACGCCCGACTGGACCAGCCGCGTCGCGAAGGTGTGACGAAGGTCATGGAAATGGCAATCCACAATCCCCGCTTTTGCCATCGCAGGCCGCAACGCCCGTCGCAGATGGTTCGGATCTAACCGTGTACCGGCAAGACTGGGAAAGACCAGTGCGGTTTTGATGTGCCGCACCTTGGCCTTCTCCGTCAGAAGCGCCATCACGGTGTGATTCAATGGCACGGTCCGACGCTCCCCGTTTTTGGACTCAAACACGGTCGCAGTTCTTCGGAACAGATCCACGCCGGTCCAGGTCAATGACAGGATCTCGCCCAACCGCATCCCGCTATGGAGTGCGAACACCACGAGCTCGCGCAACCACGACGGACAGGCATCGAGCAATCGCGCCTCCTCGTCTTCCATCAGCCACCGATCTCGTTTCGTCACGCCCTTTTCGAGAGACACGCGGCTGACCGGATTGTCTCGGCACCATTCCCATTCCCGCTTCGCCAGGTTGAAGGCCTTTCTCAAGCAGGTGAGCTCTCGATTGATCGAGGCAGGTTTCACCCCGGCAGCATACCGTAGACTTTTATACTCCACGATCAGCTTGGGGGTAATCTCGCCGAGCGTCCGCTCTCCGAAGAAGGCACGGAAGCGCTTGACGAAGGCACGCCCGGTTTGTCGGCTGGCCAATTTCACGAGGTGCTCTCGCTCAAAGCGATCCATCAATTCCGCGAAGGTTCGAGACTGTTCCTCCGCCCGGTCAAAATACTGCCCCTCGATCAATTGCACCTTCACCTTCGCCATGATGGCGTCAGCTAAGGCTCGATTCGATGACCCCGTCGACCGGCGAATGCGTTGCCCTTGAAACACAATATTCATCCACCAAATATTCCCTCGCTTAACGAGCCCCATCGTTACGCTCCTTTCCAAGAGGGCTCGCTGTTGGTCTGGTTTCCCCGTGGCGAGGAGTATAGACGGCACGTTTGGCCGCTTCAATGAGGTGGTCTACGTCGCCGATATGATGCCGGAGCAGACGAGGAGGACTGTGACGAGATGTTGAAGAAAAACCCTTTAGCCAGGCCTGGATGGCCTCAGGTTCAAAGCGGACGAGGCCATGAATGCGGCGGCAAGGAATCTTGTTCTGTGAGCCCCAAAGATAGAGTGTGGACGGCTTGATATTGAGCCAAGCCGAGAGTTCTTTGACGGTAAGCATATGCAGATACACCGGGGGAGTCTGACGACACCCCCAGTCCCCCTAACATGGGCTGCCCGCGTGACCGCCGGCAGACCGGTGAAACCGATTGGGTGGTTGCTTGAGCAAATTGCGGTGTCGGTCTTTCCACCGAGCAATGCCCCTGACAATTTCGTTCAGTAGCCATTCTTCCCCTCCAGGGGTGGCACAAATGACCGCCAACATCGGCGTCAGGGTGTCACTCACCCATCGTTTCACGTTCTGCAGGGTCTGCACCTGCTGCTCCTGGGCCAATCGCCCCTTCTGAAATCCCTCCGTCAGGAGGGCATACCACTCCAGCATCGGATCTCGGTACCGTTCTTCATCCTCGGCATCGTTTGAAGTCTGCCGGAAGTCCACATAAGACCGGAGTAAGCCAACCACCAACTCCTTCCAATCGGCTTCGTCTAACGTCGCCAATGCTCGGGCACACTGTTCGGCGCGGTCTTTCTTCAGCTCTAATTCCCATCGGACTCCATACTCCTGCCAGTTCGGCTGTTCTTTGCTCTGGAGCTCTAGCCGCTTGTCATAGATCCGCAACAAGGTCTGACTCTGCGGACTGCCAAAGTACATCGTCTCGCCGGTAGTTGCCCCTGTCCCATGCGTCAGATTGGAGACGATATGGCGCACCTGAGCCGCCCTTGTAACGCATTGGCCTGCCGAGACCGCTTCTCGGATGGTCGAGACCGGCACCGCTCCCGCTCGGTCATCCAACGCACAGTCGATGCGTGTGACGTGTCCTTGCTGCTTATGGACCCATTGCAGCAGAGCTCGAATCTGATCCAGGGTCAGGGCGGACGCGAGGCCGCCCGACAGATCCACATGGATTTCATTCGGACGACGTGGCGCGTTCGTGCCCAATTTGCCGACGCCGCGCAGGCCGTCTGCTCTCATCCAGGACAAGGGATAGCCTCGGAAGCCGCCTTTAACCTTACTCCAGTCTCCGCCGAGGACCTTCATGGTCTCTTGGGGGTTACTGGCCAAGACCGTAAAGGCCAGCCAATCAATCGTGAGGGTGAAACTCGACTCCATGGAACCTATCGAACTCCTGTACAGAGCGCTGTGGGTAGCGCCCCCGTGTTACCAAGACGGGGGCCATTCCGGTCCGCCCCGCAGCCTATCGGCATGCGGCGCGGACCGGCTTCGCCTCCCGCCAAGGGACAATGATGTTGCTGTCTCACGCGTTCCGACTCGGACATCGTTCCCTCTAGTTGAGCCCTGTTTCCGTTCGTCACACCCTAGGCGAATCACCGGACCGAAGCAAAGGCCCCGGAAGGGGCCACTAGAGGTCACGAGGGGACAGGAGAGGACAGATTTTCAGCCAGCTACGACTCAAACGGAAGTGGGCATAAGGAGGCGTATGTGCGCTTTAGTGCGCTGTGAGCGGCAATTGTGGGCATCGTTCCAGGGCGGGAAACGGAGCGAACAGAAATGAGCTCGTTTTTGACCCGTGCGCGAAAAAAAGTTTAGAAGGCATTGCCTGCATTGTGCAGGTACCATTAGAGCAAAACAACCCAGGGAGCAAAAATGACACGAACCGATCAGTTCTACAGGGTCGAATGAGTTTCCATGGCGGGCACTCCTATCCTGAGAGCCCCCTTAACGTTCAAGGTTCATCTGCAGGTAAGTAGAAGGAACTATATGTCAACAGAAAGGCTACTCCAAGAGATTGTGATGGCGTTCTTCTTCATTTTCTTAGGTGCGTTATTACTGCTTGCAACGAGGCAAAGATGGCGTTTTGTAGACCCACCGGACTCCTGGTGGTGGTTTTCCTCTCAAGCCATGGTCAAGAAGGTGTTTGGTAGCAGGTTTGCGATCGCGCTATCCTATTTTGTGGCGGTGGGATTCATAGTAGTTGGTTCAATTGCTATGACTGGCGGACTGATGACTTTATGTAAGAGAATGGGATATTGCGAGTAGAGAAGCTCAACTATGGGAGAGTATAGGGGCAGACCCCTTAACTGAGTTTGGCTGTGGAGCTATCATCACAGGCAAAGACCACGACCAAGGTGGCCCTAATGATCTGGGCAAGGGTCATTCAGACCGTCACCGAAGTTAACCTCCAATTCCCTAACAAACGAATTCCCCTGTGATGGTGTTTATCTGGAATGGAAACTTGGAGGGCGTTCCATGGTCCGTGAGAATCGAATTGATGGGGGAGTTGAGGAAAACTCCACAATCGTTGTGTAGGTGGGATAAGTTGAGGCTCAGGGTGTCGTTGCCTTGGGCTCTGCCTTACTTGCGTACTGACTGAGAATTCTTGTTACCGGCATCTCCCCGCTTACATTCTTGTAGATCATCCCCTTGCCGCGTTCATAGTACTTTGTAACCGTAACTTGCTGAGTTCGCCCGGACAGGCTCGTCTCTTGATTAATTACCGTGATCTTTAGGCACTCTGGAACCGTCGCCTTGAATGTTTCAAAGTCTTCAATCCCTTCAAACTTATGCTGGTCAGTACCATTGAGCCACGTTTGCCCAACAACGAGCGGTCGAGGAGCTAAGAGACTTTCGCTTCCGTCTTTCTTCCGTTCATAAAGCCCCTCTGCCGACACCCGAATAAATGTTTCCACAACCTGATTGGCGAGAGGACCAGAGTCATGCAGAAGCACTGACTTCCTATAAGTCCGCCCATCAAGGTCTACCGTGCCTTTGGGTTTTACTCGTTGCGTGAACTCTGAAAGGCCAAACAAGGGAACCATTGAGACAATGAACTCCTTGGGCTCCGTGTCTTCGACGCCAAGGTATGCCATCCAATCGGAGTCAGGAAGTTGTTGCGCGTATGGGCTTGAAGCTGAACAGACCCTCAAGATAAAGGTGAATGCAGCTAAGAAATAAAGGAGTCCTCGCCCGTTTAATCGTTGAAGCTTATCAGTGTGCGCCATTAGACCTCACGTTCCTCTACCAAGCCAATGCAGCGCCTTCGTTATTTCAGCAGGAATGTTGCTGAGCACAAGACCGACAACAAGCCAGCCAATTCCCATCCATTCGATATGTAATCCCCCTACGGCGAATTGGTCTAACCGGGTTGCAAGATGGGCGCGGTCTGCCTCTCTTGCGAGACGTTCAGCCTTTATGGCTTCGGTCCGAGTTCGCTCCTCTTCTTGAAGGCGTTTCGACGTGTCGTCAACTTCATTCCGAAGGTTCAGAAGGTTCTTTTCCAATGCATCCACACGAACGTTGACAGTTGAATCAGGCGGTGTCCCGTGCCATATCGAAAGCTTAGCGGACATCCCAACTATTCCGCTCAAATTTACTGACGCGCCTAAGACATGTGATCTCTTTCCAAAGCGGGGCCGACTCGCCCACCAGCCCATAAAGAAACTGGAGATGTGTCGATCAAATTGACGGCCTTTCTCACTGAGGCCAAGCGCTACGGTGGCGATCCCCAACAACTCGAAGGCCAAGCCGCCATAACGCAGGCGATCCTCAAGCGTTCCGGGTAAGCAAAGGATTAGGACTAGCGGAAAAATCGACAGCCAGATAGGCCAAGCACGGAAGCCCCAGGCAAGTAACTCATGGACATACCGCCTAATGATTGCAGCCCATGCTTTCATTCCAAAGGTATGCTCAGGAACCTTCAAATCTCTTCGAGCGCCGGAAAAGTATTGGAATCACGAGCGGCCCGACTCTACCATAGGGGACCGAAGCGGGCCAGAATCTTCAAAGCCTTGGATGAAATCCCCCTCCTCGTCTTCCGGGCTGATTTCTTCGACTGAATATTTCAACATCGTCAGATTTGCTGTGAGTTCACCATGTTTAATAGGCAGAACGCGGAACCCTCCTGTGCTATACACGCCTGGGCTCAGACGAGCTTTGGGAAACCTCCCGACCACATACACGCCATCAAATGGCCAGTCCTCTTGGTATTCTTCTTGAGATAGAAGGCGTTCTAGGTCTTCAGCAGCAGTGTGGCCGGGTAGAACCTCGATAAGAAGGATCGGGTCAGAGCCATATCTGCCATCTTTCTTGGCCTTCTTACATTTCTCTGATATTGCCCTCTTTATCGACGCAAGTAGGTTCTGATTGCGGTTTCCCGTAGAGGTTAGCGGATCTTTGGGCCACACATCCTGAGGGTGTCTGCTCCCGAGAATGGGTGTATCGATAAAGATTCGATGCTCTTCATCGTACTGCGCCGATGTGTGTTCAATATTGAGGACACGTTCTCCGCTCTTGTATACGAGGTCCGGGGTTTCTCCTGAGTATTCGGTAAATGTAAAGACCGACCCGCCACATTTTTCAAACCACTCAACAAATTGAGTGGCTATAGCTCGTTCATTCTGCTTTCTGATTCGCTTGCGTTCGTTGTCTTTTAGAGGCTTCATCCTGGGCGGCTCCTCGTTGAATTGTGTGTCTTAACTTGTCGCAAGAAGCTTACCGAGGCTTAGATCAACCAACAACTATAATAAATGATCTCACCCTTCAACGACGCCCGCGCATTAGCTTCTCATAAAGATCGAAACTTTCAGGAGACAGGCGGATGTATCAAACCGGTCGTTTCTAGCGATGTGTGAGCAGGCGGGCGAACTCGGCGGCTGAAATGACCGGCACTCCGCTGTAGTGTGAGGCCTCGAAATCCTTATCCCCGGTGACGAAGTATTCAGGCGGAGGCGTGGTCGCCATGAGATCGAGAAAGGGACGATCATGCGCATCACGCAGAGGGGTATTGGTGGGATGGGGATCGACGATCTGCACTTCGGCTTGGATGGTTTCCAGAAAGCTCGTGATATTCACCCCGGCTCGGGTAAACGCTCGCTGGAGTTTGGGGCGACGCAGAACGGCTTCCAGTTCCGCAAAGGTATCGGAGCTCATGACGGGGATGAGGCGGCGCTGTAGGACAGCCTGAATAATCCGGGCAGGGGGCCCTGCGGCGGACAACAGGCCGGACACGAAAATATTGGTATCAAGAACGACGCGCACGCTCGCGCCGAACCGCTGCAACCTCAGCGGCAATCTGTTCGGGGGTGACGCCCAGTTCGCGGGTGGCGCGGCGGAGCTTGCTGACCATACGGACCAGCTTCTTGCGACTCGCCGCTCTGGCCGGGGACTCCAAGATCAGGATGTCGGAGTCGCGATGTGCCACGACGGCTTTTCCCCACCCCTTCATCCACGAAGAGGGAATCACGACGCCTTCTTTGGTGTACTTCACGGCTTTCATCGGCAGCGCATCCAGTGTATCCGCAGGCAGTATACCATGGTGGTACGGCTCTGTAGTCAGCGATCGGCGATTTTGCGAGCTGCTCGACCGTCGTTCATTGCTAAACTGTGCAGACTGCCCCATTTTTCGACCATCCCCGCTGATTAACGATCCTGACCTCCGAAGGCCAGTTCACTGTGGTCATTTTTGTGTCAGAAATTATCCAAAACCTTACAATCTCCTGTACACAGTAGACGCGATAGAAAGCTCTTAACCGCATGACGTGTAACGGTTTTGTGGGGAAACCGTTGCAACAGCGAGCAATTCAAAAATCTAGCTTTTCACCTTCACACGGAAGAGGCCACAGGTTCGATACCTGTATCGCCCACCATCTGCCTTTCGATGATTCTCATTCCACGCTAGTTTCGCAACATCTCAATTTATCTCACGTTATCGAATACCGGTCGCGGCGTCCGTCCAACTGGACAGAATCACGACCCTGCGCTAGACTTTTCTCACAAGGAACAGACTCCGTCTTTTCGAATGTTCCTATAGAAGAAAGAGAGGCACGGTATGCGCGGGACTCTGGCCACAATCATCTTGGGACTGGTTTTGACGACGGGCTGCTCCACCACCAACAATCAGATCGCGACACAGGATCAGACCTACAACGCACCGCTCAGTATCTATAGTGCGATGGACAGCACCTCGCTCGTCTACTCCGACCCCATGGCCGCCTCACAGGCCAACGACAATCCTTATCGATGGCTGGGGTTTATTTTGCACCCTGTGGGTCACGTAGTGGACTACACCGTGAACCGCCCGCTGTACGCCATCGCCAAACATGCCCCCTACATCTTCGGCTATACGCCTGAAGATTCCATGATCGACTCACAACGCCGATAGTCCTGCTCCAGCACCTCGCCCGCCGGAATCCGTCTCCGCGGGCGAGAGGTGCCTGGCTCTCCCCCGCCCACTGCCGTTCGCATCTTCATCACCATTCAGGTATGCTCTGGCCCTCAACGCGACACCGTATTGAATTGAGGCATCGACCCGGCCATGCACCGTCGGCTCTCCCTGTTGCCCGCACTGCTTACCACCGTCGCCCTGTGGACGGGGTGCGAAACGCCACCACCCCAGCGCGCACCGCTCCCTCCCTCTGAAAGCGACCTCGATCTCCTAAAATCCACCAAACTCTGCGACACCCGCCAGGTGTTCCTCGACAAACATCCCGGCATCGCGCCTAAGGCTCAGGCATGGGGCAGCGGCCAGGAAATCAGAATTTCGGCGGAGCAGAGTCTCTCCAAAGGTGAAGAGTCTTATTTTTTCGACGAAGACGGAACCTTGGTCGGCACGATGTTCCTATTTCGTTCCGGCCTCGATCTGGCCCCTTACAAAACACTTCGGTATACCCTGTCCAGGCTGAAACCAAGTCTGGAGTTTTATTTGACCGTGGCACAGCTGGCCGATCGTCAAAATATGGCCTCGAGCACCCTCTATGACACGGGTGATGAAAAGACCACCACGCGGTATTTGGTCCTGAGCGACCCCACCACTCCGCGACTCCTGGCCGCATCGTTTACCGTCGATCCTTACGTCAAACTCTTCTCGCCCTATCGCAAGGAGTTTCTCGACCGCCTGCGAGAGACAACGCAGCAGGACGGTGGACAACATCTGGACACGCAGGGAGCGGAAGACAAGGAACCGTTCACCTCGCTCCAGCAATTCGCGCGTGGGCAGACCGCCCAACTGGCCTACTGCGGCACCAAAAACCAACCGATCGCCCTCGACGCGTACCAAAAAGCCAGTGCTTCAGGATTCACCAGTCAGGTCTGGCAGGCGGAACTTCACCACCGTCTCGGCGTCTCCTGGGAAGCGGCCGGCAACCTAGAAAAGGCCAAGAGTGAGCTACTCGCCTCGCTGGCGAAACGTCCGAACTCCCCGGAAACCGTCAATAACCTCGGCTACGTATACAGCAAGTTGGGCGAGAAGCAAAATGCGCTCGCGTCCTTCGAGAAGGCCGTGCTGATGCGCCCCAACTACGCAATCGCCCGATTTAATTTAGCCGAAGCTATCGCGGACGCCAATCCCAAACGCGCCATTACGGAATACGAAACCTATCTGGCACTTACCGAGGGAATCCCCGAAGAGGCCGATCGTTCAGCCCTCGCACAATCACGCGTGAAAGCCCTCAAACACCAATAGCGAGGGAACCACCATACGGGCGAATCCGTGCGGACAGGGAAAGACACGGGGAAATGGGAAGAGCACTCAGCGGGGAGACTTCTCGGCTTCTTCCTGGCTCGTCTTGCACTCGATGCACAGGGTGGTCACGGGGCGAGCCTTCAACCGCTTATAGGGAATGTCACCCTGACACCCCTCGCAAATCCCGTAGGTCTGGGCCACTAACCGACCGATTGCTTCATCGATTTTTTTGAGCAGTTTCCGCTCTCGTTCACGAATGCGGAATGAGAAATGTTGGTCGGCTTCGGCAGAGGCCTGGTCGCTCACATCGGGGAACACTTCCAGACCGGTAGGGTTGGTCAACACCACTCCTGCTTCGGCCAGAATCGCCGCGCGCTGGCCTTCCAGATCATGCAGGATGTCAGGATATTTAATCCCGTTCGCTTTCGCAGGCTTCTTTCGAGCGGAAGTGGGTTTTTTCGCCGAAGTTTTCATTGAATCTCCGGGAGCTCTAGTCGGTGCCGCCGCCAAATCGTCCGACGAAATTCGACTATAACAGCCTCAAATTCGAGGGGTCAACGGGTCCTTGCGCTTGATGACGGCCAAGCCACGGTGTCCAGGAGGCCAGATTCCGATATTCGCAGAGATCGCAGATCACAAGTCCCGGCGGCCCTCAATCGACTTCACGAGCGTGACCTCATCGGCATACTCAATGTCCATCCCCACAGGAATGCCATAGGCGATTCGCGTCACACGAATATGGTGCGGCTTCAGCAATCGGGTGAGGTAGATCGCGGTGGCCTCGCCTTCGATCGTGGGATTCGTGGCAACGATCACTTCCTCCACCCCTCCAGCTTTGACACGCTCCAGCAACTCTTCCGCACGAATGTCCGCCGGACCGACACCGTCCAGCGGGGACAACACCCCGAGCAGCACGTGATACAGCCCACGGTATCCCCCTGCGCGCTCGACCGCGTATAACGTGCTCGGCTCCTCAACGACGAGAATCTTGCTGCGATCCCGCTTCGGGTCACGGCAAAACTCACAGAGTTCGCCCTCGGCGATATTGCGACATTGGCGGCAAAACGAGAGCCCGTCCTTGACGGCCTGAATCGCCTCGGCTAACCGCATCGCATCCTCCCGCTCCGCTTTGAGCAGGTGAAAGGCCAGCCGTTGTGCACTTTTCTGCCCGATCCCTGGCAAGCGCACGAGCTCCCGCACCAATTTCGCCAATAACCCTTGTTGATCAACACTCATAGTGCATCGTCATATCCAGCACGTCGTCACCGAGACCGGACTCTGGCTCCTTGGGCAAGCCGGTGAGATTAGAATAGGCCGGGGATTTTCATCCCGCCCGTCACGGCCTTCATCTCTTCCGCCATCATCTCACGGGATTTCTTCAGCGCATCATTGCTCGCCGCAACCACGAGATCCTGCAGCATGTCCACATCACCGGCTTTCACCACTTCCGGGTCGATCTTCACACTGAGCACATCCATGGCCCCGTTGACCATCACGGTCACAATCCCGCCGCCGGCGGTCCCTGACACCGTCTTGCTCGCCGCCTGTTCCTGCACTCTGGCCATCTGCTCCTGCATGGCCTGGGCTTGCTTCAAAATATTGGACATGTTCCCGAATGGACTCTTCATTCCTGTACCTCCTGCGCCGGAAGGGTCGTGCGAACCTCCGCCAGCTCGCCGCCGAACATCTCCAGTGCTTGTTTCACGAGGGGATGCGCTTTGGCTTGTTGTGTCAACAGCACCCGTTGTTCCTGTTCTTTCGCCACTCGCAATTGCTTCATCGTGGGAGCCGCCGTTGCGTCCTGCTCCGCTTCGATCACACGCACGCGTAAGGCACTTCCATAGAGACGCTCACCCAAAGCCGCCAGGGCCTTGAGATTGTCCTCCTTCTCCAACATCGCCCGCGCCACGGTCGCCTGCTTCCCAAACCCCAGTGTGACAAGTCCACCCTCAATCTTCACCACTCGTCCCATCTCAAGAAACGGCGCGATGTTGGGATGCTGAGCCGAGACCGCTTCTTGAAATTCCTCCCAATTCACTTCGACTGCGGCTGACGCGGCCGTTGAAGCAGACGGGACCGCCGGTTCCTGCACAACGGGCTCAGGAGCAGCCTGTCCACTGACCGGAATCGCCGGAGCGGACGCAGGTGCCGGCACAGATGAGGGTGTCGCGGGACGAGCACGGGCAGCCGGTGCTGTCTTCGGAGAAGCTGCGCTAGGGGAGGGCACTGTGGGCGCGGGTTTTTGGTTAGCCGTCGCTGCTTCAGGAGTAGCCGAGGCGGGAGACACCGATCTCCCAGCTGAAGTCGGAGCCGATGCACGAGCAGGTGCTCCGTGATCCTGCGCCGACCGCTCCTGCGGGGAATTGGTCCCGACGGATCGCGACGATGCGTCGGCAGGCTGCAGCAACCGGGTGGCACGCACGGCTGCGGCCTCCAACACGAACCGCGGATGGGCGCTCACGCGCAGGCTGTCTTCCGCCGACGTCCACACACGCAATAACTCTTGCAGCTGCTCGACGCTGAATCGCGCGGCATCGCGAGCCAGCTGTGACAAATCGTCTTCGGTGGCTTCGACCAACCCCCGCAACTCAGCACCCGAGGGCACGACGGCCGCGACCAACATATTGCGCACGTATTCCACCAGGTCGGCACAATAGGCTCGCACATCGTGCCCCTGATCCAGCAACCCTGCAATGACCAGCAAGGCCTTGGGGCTATTCTGTTCGATCACCGCCTCGACGAGGGACCGCACACGCTCCTGAGGCACTGCGCCGAGCAGCGTTTCGAGATCCTGATGGCGAATGGTCTTGCCACCGAATGCGATGACCTGATCCAACAAGCTCAGTCCGTCACGCATGCTGCCCTCGCTCGCCCGCGCCAGGGCCATCAGGCTGCGATCTTCGATCACCAATCCATCCTGATCGGCGACATGTCGGAGCCGCTGGACGATTTCGGCCTTGGAGATGCGCCGGAAATTGTAGTGCTGGCATCGTGAGAGGATCGTCGCAGGGATCTTATGAATTTCCGTGGTGGCGAAGATGAACACCACATGAGACGGAGGTTCTTCCAGCGTCTTCAACAGGGCGTTGAACGCCGAGTTGGAGAGCATGTGCACTTCATCGATGATGTACACGCGATACTGTCCGCGGAACGGCGTGAATTTGACGTTCTCGCGAATTTCCCGCACATCGTCGACGCTGGTGTTCGAGGCCCCGTCGATTTCGACGACATCCACCGACGTACCCTGCGTGATTTCCTGACAATTCACACAGGTGTTACAGGGGGAACCCGTTGGCCCCTGCTCACAATTGAGCGCCTTCGCCAAAATGCGGGCGACCGTCGTTTTCCCCACGCCCCGCGTACCGGAAAACAAAAACGCATGGGCAATCCGCTTGGTCGCAATGGCGTTCATCAACGTCTGGACGACATGCGACTGTCCGATGACATCGTCAAACGTCCCAGGTCGATACTTTCTTGCGGAGACTTGGTAATCCATGGGGCTGGATCGCTCCTCGTGAATCGGGCTCTCATCCCTCATGGGGACGCTTCACGAATGACGCATCACGAGAGACGTCATTAATGGAAGTGGGGCCAGGTGATCCTGCGGCACACAGAACGGTCCGCTTACCGTTGCTTCCTTCCGGACCTGGCGGGGTTCACAGGGTTCTGTTGCACAGGGCCCGGCCCCGAGGAGTGTGTGATTCGACAGGGGCAACCGGGGAACGCGGATGGTACGAGGCTTCGCTCACCATCACATCGTCACAGGCCACGCCTGACGTGTCACACCTTCAACATGGCGGAGAGGGTGGGCATTCGAAGTCGCGCCTGCGCGCTCCCACTGAGGGGGCCTGCCCCCTCGTGTCTCCCCACGCAGGGGAGTATCTCCCCCGCGATCCCCCTCGTTCGAATCCCACCGCCTCAGCTCGCGATGGCAATTCAACACGCACATTGTTCCAATCTTACACGGCACGTTTCGATGGCGGAGAGGGTGGGATTCGAACCCACGGTCCCGTTGCCGAGACGCATGCTTTCCAAGCATGTCGATTCGTCCACTCTCGCACCTCTCCACAATCGGACGACTTCAAGGGGTGGCATCTTATCACGCAGGTTTTTGGGCGGCAAGGTAAGCTCGTGGGCTGTTGCTCGGCTGCTATCGCCCCCCACAAACCGCTGGTATCGGGTGGACACCCGCTGGCAGGGATGATCAAACCGGAGCCGTGCAGCCTCACCGGCGACCATTGACCCATTTCGCGCGCATTCCTATACTGCGGAACCATTTCAGGGGAGGTGTCTGATGAAAGTGTTGGTCGGGGTCGGCGTCGGGATCGTGCTCCTTCTGATCCTGATCATCGCGCTCCCATTTCTGATCGACTTGAACAGGTACCAGGACCGGTACCGCCCCCTGATTGAGGAGGCCTTGAACCGAAAGGTCCAACTCCAGGACATTCGCCTGACGATCTGGCCGCGCATCGGCGCCCGGGTCGGCGGGTTTGTCGTTCAGGATGATCCGGCATTCCGCACCGGGGCCTTTGCCTCCCTTTCATCACTGGATGTGGGCGTGAAACTGCTGCCGCTGCTCCGCGGCAAGGTCGAGGTGGAAGAAATCACCTTGCGCGATCCGGTGATCATGGTCTTGAAAAACCCGCAAGGCCAGCTCAATGTCTCCACGCTCGGCGCCAAACCAGCGGCGCCGCCTGCCCCCTCAAAACCCGAGGCCCCGGCGCAGCCGTCCGGCAGCCCGCTTCAAGCCCTGGCGCTGCTCGCGGTGGATCGCGTCTCCATCGAGGGCGGGAAACTGACCTATCGCGACGAATCGTCCCCGAAACCGGTCGAATACACCGTCAATCACCTCGAACTTTTGCTGACGTCGGTCCATCTCGGCGACAGTCCATCGGTGCACGTCGGCGCGATCGTTCAACCCTACAACCTGCCGGTGCGACTCGACGGAACGTTCGGGCCGCTCGTTGAAACCCTGGACGTGAAATCGTTCACCTTCAACCTTGGGCTTGGCAAGATCGCCATCGGACTCAAGGGACGAGCGATCGGCGGCAATCTGGATGCCACCGTCAACGCCCTGCAGATCGACACCGCCGATCTGCCCGTGGCGCTGCCGCTCACGAAACCGATTCAAATCAAAGATCTTCACCTCACGGTGCACACGCAGTACCCCTTCTCGCCCGACACCACGCCCCTCAACCAGCTCGACCTGACCGATCTGGGGCTGACGGTGACCATGGGCGGATCGGCGATCAACGTGAAAGGCACGGCGACCAAGGGCCTGGCGACTGTGACAGCGGCCTCGTCCAGCATCACCACGTCGGACCTGCCGATCGCCCTCCCATTCGCCAAACCGGTCGAACTGAAGGACCTGCATCTCAATCTCAAGGCGAAGTATCCGCCCAAGGAAGGGGCGGCGGCGCTCGAACTCGCGGAGATCCCGAACCTCGGTCTGACCGTTGCCCTGGGGAGCTCGCGGATAGAAGTGAAGGGCTCCGTCCTGGGGGGGGTGGCGAAAGCCACCGCCAACTCCAAGCTGGTGAACACCACCGACCTGCCGTTCACGCTGCCGCTGAAAAAGCCCGTAGAGATTAAAGACCTCCAAGTCGCGGCGGAAATGAAGGGGCAGGAAGTTCGACTTACCGCATTGACACTGCAGCTCTTCGGAGGCCTTGTGCGCACGCAGGGCACGCTGGGCGTCGGCAACACCGCCCCACCGTTCAGCGGCACCGCATCCATTCAAGGACTCCAACTGGGACCAGCGCTGCAAGCAGTCGGCACAGACCAAGTGTCCATGAGCGGCACGGCCAGCGCCGATCTGACGCTGAACGGACGTGGGTTCGCGCATCCGGACCTCGTGAAGGCCCTCACCGGGAGCGGGCATGTCGCCGTGCGGGAAGGCAGAATCGAGGGGATCAATCTTCTGCAGCAAGCCGCGATGCTGCTCAAGGTGGTCGGAGTGCAGCTGGACAACGTCAAGGCCACAGCATTCTCCACCATCGAAAGCGACGTTGCCGTGAAACAGGGACTCATCACGGTTCAACGCTTGCTCCTCGACAGCCACGATTTTCAGGCCACCGGAGGCGGCACGATCGGTCTCGATCAATCACTCGACATGAAAGTGAACTTGAATCTCTCCCAAGCCTTGAGCCAAAAGATTGCCACCGGCTCCCCCATCGCCCGTGTGGCAATGACCGGCGGACGACTCTCCCTGCCACTGCTCATTACCGGCAGCACCCAGGCCCCTTCCTATGGCCTCGACACGAAAATGTTCGCCGGGAAGGTGAAGGAGCAGGTGAAAGAGACGGTCAAAGGCGCAGTCGGAGACCTCTTGAAAGGCAACGCCAAGCCGGAGGATCTGAAGCAGCAGGGCAAGGATCTCCTGAAGGGACTTTTCGGGCGCTAAGATTCACACGGAGGGAGCATGTCGCTGGCAAACCTGGTCACGCAATACGTCGTCCAATATGGCTTTCGCATCATGGGGGCGATGCTGGTCATTGTCGCAGCCCTCTTCGTGGCCAAGTCGGTCGGACGGCTCTTCGAGCACTGGTTACACGAACAGGATCTCGAACCACCCCTTCGCCTCCTGCTTCTGCGTCTCGTGAAGGCGCTTATCGTGATCCTCGGGATGCTGATCGCGCTGGATCAACTCGGCCTGCAAATCGCTCCCCTGGTGGCCGGACTCGGCGTGGCCGGACTCGGCGTCGGGCTGGCACTGCAGGGGGTCCTGAGTAATATCGTGGCCGGCCTCTCGATCATCTTCACGAAACCCTATCGGGTGGGCGAACACGTCTCACTCCTGGGCGTGCATGGCGATGTCGCAAAAATTGATATCTTCACCACCACACTCGTACACCCGGATCAGTCCCGCATCGTCATTCCGAACCGAAAAGTCGTCGGGGAAATCCTGCACAACTTCGGAACCATCCGACAATTGGACTTGTCCATCGGCGTGTCGTACCAAACCAATATCGACACCACGCTGCGGAGGCTCCGCGACCTGGTCACACACCACCCGAAAGTGCTCCAAACGCCTGCGCCTATCATCGGAATTGCGGCCTTCGCCGACTCCTCGATTACCCTGTCTATTCGGCCCTGGGTTGAAGTGGCCACGGTCGGGGCCTCGCACATCGAACTAAACCAGGCAATCCTCCAACAATTACAAGCCGATGGCGTGGAGATCCCATTCCCTCAACGTGAAGTGCGGCTCCTTAATCCCTCGTAGTCCTGCCAAGCACCCACCTCCATTTGTACGTACTCCTTCTGGGAGTAGGTTCCAGGATTACTTGTTGCCCCTTATGGCAATATGCTACCCTGACACGCCTTTGTTACAGGGCAGCAGCGGCCAAGGAGACGACCCATGAGCAGGCAGACGGACCTCGATCGCACACGACGCTCAGAACGAACACCCGACACACTCACCGAGGCAGAGACGGCCCCCTCGCTGGCCGAAGACCATGCGGCCGGCAACAACCTCGACAAGATCCGCGATATTCTCTTCGGCGCCCAGGTCCGTGATCACGAGCGCCGGTTTACCAAACTCGAGGCCCAGCTGCTTGCAGAGGCGGCCCAATTGCGCCATGACCTGAAAGAGCGGTTTGCCGCACTAGACGCCTACATACGCCACGAAGTCGAGGCCGTGACAGGACAGCTGAAGGCCGAGGAACAACAGCGGGCCAATGCAGTCGGCAACCTGACCACAGAACTGCAGACACTGGCTGGAGTGCTCCAGCAAACAGCGGCCCAGCTGCGGGATCAGAGCGATCAGGCACACCGCGATCTGCAGGAGCAATTGCAGCAGCAGGCGACCACCCTCACCGGCGACTTCACGCAACGACAGACGGCGCTCTCTGCCTCCCTCGATGAGGCAGTGCGACAATTGTCCCACCAAAAAACCGACCGGGCCTCCCTGGCAACGCTGTTCCAAGAACTTTCGCAGAGGCTCTCGCATGACCAGCCTCCTCCACAGACATAACCTCGAATCCATGGCTGGGCGGCCTCGGCTCATCCTCGGAGCGGAGCGCCGCGCTGTTCCTCAACGTGCATTCCTCGATCAAGAGTCCCCCCTGCGTTCTGACCACAGGAGATGCAATGGCGCAACCCCGTGACACCCTAGCGCCGCCCGGCGACGGCGACTATGCCGAGTTGCGCAACCTCCTCCTGGCGCCCGAGCAATCCCGGTTGGAGCAGCTCCAGGAGCAGGTCGAACATATCGATCTCAACGCTCACAATGTGAGCCGCCTGCTTCCCGATGCGATCGCGCTGCGCGGCGAGCATGATCAGCGGCTGACACGAGTGTTGACTCCGCACGTGTCGGAAGCTTTGGGAACCTCTGTGCGCAAACAACCGCAGATGATCGTCGATGCCATCGCCCCGATCATGATGCCGGCCATCCGCCAATCCATCGCCAATGCCCTGCGCAGCATGGTGCAATCGCTCAATCAAACCATCGAGCACAGCTTGTCGCTCCGCAGCATGCAATGGAGACTGGAAGCGCTGCGCACCGGCAAGCCGTTCGCGGAAATCGTACTCCTGCATACCTTGTGCTATCGGGTCGAACAGGTCTTTCTCATTCATTCGCAGACCGGATTGCTCCTCGCGCATGCGGCGGGCGACTCGGTCGCCGTCCAAGACCAGACTCTCGTCTCAGGTATGCTGTCGGCGATCCGAACCTTTGTGCAGGATTCGTTCGGCGCGGCACCAGACCAGGTGCTGAATACCCTGCAAGTGGGTGAGCTCACCGTGTGGATCGAGCAGGGGCCGGCCGCGATCCTTGCCGCGGTCATTCGCGGGACCCCGCCCGAGCAGTTTCACATTCACCTTCAAGATACGCTCACACGCATCCATGCCGAACAGGCCGACGCATTCGACCGCTTCGAGGGAGACGCCTCCATTTTTTCCGGGATGACCCCACTCCTGGAAGACTGCTTACAGGCGCAATTTGAGCCACGTCGGCGCGCGGTGTCCCCGATGACCTGGGTCGTGTTGGCCACGCTGCTGCTAGGAGCGGCCTGGTGGGGGGCCTCGCTCTACCAGGAACGGCAACAGTGGCGGACCTATGTGACGCGCCTGGGAGCGGAACCGGGACTCGTACTGACAGCCACGGAGGCGGAAGGGCGGCAGTATCGACTGGCCGGACTTCGCGACCCACTGGCCGCTGACCCGGAGGCACTCCTGCGAGACAGTGGGCTGGACCCTCAAAAGGTCACCGCCCAATGGAGCCCCTACTACGCGCTGGATCCGGCGTTTCTCCTCACACGCGCCCGACACATCCTCGCCCCCCCACACACCGTTCGATTGGCCGTGGACGGGACGCGCCTGATCGCGGCTGGAACCGCGCCCACAAGTTGGATCCGTGAGAGCCGCTCCCTCGCCAGGCTCCTCCCCGGTCTCGATCACTATGACGACCAGCCGGTCATGAGCCAGTCGCTGGACGAGGCGGCCAGACAGTTGACCGAGACATCAATCCTGTTCGAACAGGGGCGCGGAGACATTCGTTCACCGGAACAGCGACACAGCCTCTCCGGCACCATGGACATCCTTCACCGGATTGACGAGCTGGCCCGCCTGTCCGGCGCAACACTGACGATCCGGATCATCGGACGAACCGACATCGTAGGCGGGGCCGCGCAGAACCGCCGCTTGAGCGAGGGCCGCGCCCACTCGGTCCTTGCCGCCATTCACCCTGAAGCCCATCCCTCGATCACATTCGAGGCCCACGGAGTCACGCTGCCATCTGAAGCTCAAGGGGCTAGGGACGCAACAGCACTCTCTGAAGATCGACGTGTGTCATTTCAGGTGACTGTGCACCCGGCACCGTGAGAACCTCCTGCCATGATCGAGAAGAAGATTTGCATGTTGGGGGCGTTTGCCGTCGGAAAGACCAGTCTGGTCCGACGTTTTGTGACGAGCTGCTTTTCCGAACAGTATCAAACCACCATCGGCGTCACGGTCGACAAGAAATCGCTGACGGTGGATGGCTCGGACCTGACGTTCGTGCTCTGGGACTTGTATGGAGAGGATGAGTTCCAAAAGCTGCGCCGCTCCTACTTGCGCGGATCGGCCGGATACCTCCTGGTTCTGGACGGGTTGCGTCGGACGACGCTGGAAATCGCGTTACGCATTCACCAGAGTGTCACTGATGAACTCGGCCCGGTGCCCTTCGTCGTGCTCGTCAACAAACATGACCGTCGTGCGGAGTGGGAAATCCATGATCAAGACCTGGCCGCATTAACCCAGCGCGGTTGGCCGGTCATCATGAGCAGCGCCAAAACAGGGCAGGGTGTCGAAGAGGCGTTCACTACGCTGGCCCGCGCCCTCGCGCAGACACCAAAACCGGCATCGCGAGCCGACAGGACCGATGGAACCTAACGTCCCTTCATCCGCAGAGGACTCGTTGTACAGCCACCTGCTGGGACGATTCCACATCGCCGTACTGGAGCACATTGCCGAGACACGGTTCCGTCTCCTTGGAGACTCGCCGTGCTGGCTGGCACGCCTTTATCCCGAAGTCGAGCACCAGGCAGACGTTTCCGTCGATGCGCGCACCCCGGTGCTGCACAATTTTTTGCATGACGCCGCTGCGGCATGGGACGCACAGGACAACCAGATCGTCCGATCAGGGTTTTGGACTGAGCGGACCGCGTTCGACGAGCCCCGACACTTCGAGGCCCTGGCCCTTCGCGAAGGCAACCGGCGCCTCCTCCTCATTCAGCAGCAGACGACGGCCTATGATCAGCAGGCTGCCCTCCTGCAGGAAGCGCGCGAACGAGCGCTTCGGCATCACGACGAGGACCGCGGGCACCAGCGAGCCCACCAGGCCCTCACCTCGAAGCTGGCAGATACCGAACAGGTACGCGATGATCTGGCCGCAATCTTACAGCGGCTCGGACTTGCCACCCTGCTCATCGACGAGGGTGGGCTCGTGCGGTTTCTCAGCGATTCGGCCGCCCGCCTATTGGAAATCCCCCTCTCTTCTGTCTCATCGGCCATGCATTGGGAGGCGGTGTTGCCACTCACAAAGTCGGACCGACTGGCACTGCAATCGATGCTGCAACAGCCAATCGGGCAACGGGCACGAGTCCGATGTCACATCGACACCCCGTCCGGGCGACGCCTCTGGCTGGACGTCGAACTCCAAGACGACCCTCGTGACCCGCGCAATACGATCGCGTTCCTGCACGACATGACGGATGTCCACCACCTCCGGCGTCTCTTGGAACTGAAAGCATATTTCCACGATCTCATCGGCAAAAACCGGGGCATGACTCAGGTCTACGAACAAATTCAGGACCTGGCGCGCGTCGATTCCACCGTCCTCATCGAAGGAGAAACGGGTACAGGGAAAGAATTGGTGGCGCGCGCCTTACATCAAGCGAGCGCCCGACGCACAGGCCCGTTTATCGCAGCCAACTGCGCAGGCTTGACCGATTCCTTGCTCGGCAGCCAACTCTTCGGCCACAAAAAGGGAGCATTTACCGGAGCCATCGACGATCAACCGGGACTGTTCGAGGCCGCGCAGGGCGGCGTGCTCTTTCTGGATGAGATCGGCGATATCCCCCACACCGTCCAAACCCATCTGCTGCGGGTGCTGCAAGAGAAGGAAGTGACCCGACTCGGCGAAACCAAGCCCAGAAAAGTCAACGTGCGTGTTCTGACGGCCACGCATCACAACTTGAGCCAGGATGTTGCCAAGGGAGTCTTTCGCGCCGATCTGCTGTATCGGATTCGAGTCGCGCGGATCCATCTTCCACCGCTACGAGAGCGGAAGGAGGACATCCCGCTCCTGGTCGCCGCGTTCCTTACGGAGGGACGTGCCAGTATGGGCAAGACGATCCATCGACCAACCACAGCGGCCATGGCGGCACTGATGGACTATCACTGGCCCGGCAACGTACGGGAGCTCAAGAGTACCATTGAGTGCGCCATGATTCACTGCAAAGGGGACACATTGGAGGTGTCCGACCTGCCGTCCGAGATTCAGCAGGCGAATCCCGCGCCTCACCCCGCCCCGACGATCCCCACCGATGAACGCAGCCGATTTGTGTTCGCCCTCGGACAGGCCAGAGGAAATCGCACCAAGGCCGCACGTCTCCTCGGCATGAGCCGCGCCACCTTCTATCGCCGTTTGACCGAACTCGAGCTCCCTCCCAGCTGAGCCTGCCATCTCGCACGCCCTCTGCAACTGTCTCACACTGTCTTGCGTGAGACAGCATGAGACGATCTGCTCCGTCTCACCATTCCACGAACACCCGCAACCGATCGCTCACGCTCCAGGCCCAAACCATCGAAGGGCCCGCATGGCCGCGACCTATGACGCCGCAGGCACAGAGCTTGATAGACGCAGTCGGAAAAACCACTGCGTGCAATCCCGTGTCATCGCCGGGCTACGGTACCGAGAAAGGAGTGTGCAACGTGCCAATGGACAGAGTGGTCCCATTTTCCAACCCGCGGCCGGACCAACCAACTCCGCGCGAGCGAGAAATACTGAACTATATCTGGGCAGGGTTAACGAGCCAGGAGATTGCGGCTCGCCTGCGGATTGCTCCCAAAACCGTGGAGTCACACCGCGCCAACCTGCTGAGAAAATTTCGTGCCTCCAATGCTGCGCAATTACTTCGTTACGCACTTCTGGAAGGGTTGCTGCACGTTCCCTCACCCAACGATGAAGCGAGCCCCCCTGTTAAGACACGAGTGACCAGTGCCTCCGCGACGCGAAAATTGACGTTCCTCAAATGACCAGACTCGGCACCACGAACATCCGAAGCCATATGCGGACCTGGCATTGCCCGCCAAAGCACACCTTGCAGCGGGCGGCCGCTGTCGCAGTTCGAGTCGCCGCGTCTCATCATGAAGCATGTCTGTATCGGAACGGGCCTTGTCGGCAGGCGCCTCTCCAGAAATATCGGCGGAGACGGCTGATCAAGACCCGTATAGCGCAACGCACCCCATCCATGCGGCTTCTACACCGCTCACCTGCGACACGCAATCGTACGGCCATCGCATAATGCCTGCACGACATGGCGAACACAGTGTTGATCTCCTGCGCGGAATCCAATATACAACACCAGCGTTTCTACTCATCCGGCAACCGACACACCGTTGCCATTCGCAATCCCAGGAGGACGGAATGATACGACGACTTGGATGTTTCCTGCTCGCGCTGCTGACGGTGGCGCTGTTAGCCGAGGGGACGAGGGCTGAAACTCAGGCTCCGTCGGACGCCGCGCCTGCGCCGGCCACACTCGACGCTGTCACGCTCAAGGACGGTACCGTCATCTATGGACATGTCCTTGGCATGGTCGCCGACGAGTTACACATCAAGACCGCCTTCGGACCCACGGCCGGCGAGGATGTCGTGAAGATCATGTGGCCGAACGTGGCCAAACTGGTCGTGAATCGTCCCATTCCCTTCAGCCTCAAAGAGGGCACCACGGTCGTCGGCACCGCGCAGCCCGGCGAACCAGGGACCCTCACCTTACACGCTGCGCCGATGGGAACCACGATGGCGGTTCCGCTGGATGCGGTCGTGGGTATGAACCAACCTGCGGTGATTTATACCGGCGCCCTTCAAGCCGGTTATTCACAAACCGCGGGCAACAGCCACCTCAGAAACGGCAGCCTGCTCGGCGAGCTCTCGGCCCGTAGCGAGTCACTGCGACTGACCATCCTTGGCCGGTACATCTACGGAGACAATACCGGCAATCTCATCGTGCGAAACAGCCGCGGGACCATCAAACTTGACTTCTTTCTGACGAAGCGGTTGTATTGGTTCGCGTCTGCCTACTTCGAGCAGGACACCTTTCAGGACCTGAAACTGCGCACCGCACTCGCGACCGGTCCCGGCTATCAATTCCTCGACCGCGGTGACCTGACGGGAATCTTCAAGGATATGACGCTCTGGGCGGAAGCCGGCGCGGCCTACTTCAATGAAGATTTCAAACTCGCCGACGACAAATCCAGCTCTCGGGGCCGATGGGCCGTCAAATGGAATTGGCCGCTCTGGGGCGGTGACCAGGTTAGCCTGTACCACTTTCAGGAAGGCTTCCAATCGCTCGCCAATTCCAAAGACCTCTACCTGACGGCTGACACCGGGTTGCGGTTCAAAGTGTGGGGCGGACTGGTCAGCGGATTCCAGTGGACCATGCGGTACAACAAGAATCCGCCGCCGGGCGTGTCGGATACAGATAACCTCTACCTGATCACGCTGGGATACAGCTTCGACACCAGTCGAAAACAATAGGAGCCGAGACGGATTCGAGATTCAGTCCGCTCACACAAGGAGGGTGCACGATGGGCATGATGAGTGAGTTCAAAGAATTTGCCGTAAAAGGAAATGTGCTCGACATGGCGGTGGGAGTCATCATCGGAGGAGCATTCGGAAAAATCGTCTCCTCCGTGGTCAGTGATATTCTCATGCCTCCTATCGGACTCCTGATGGGACACATGGATTTTTCCAGTCTCTTCATTCCACTGAGCGAAGAGGCCAAAGGCAAATCCCTCGCAGCGGCCAAAGCGGCCGGCGCCGCCACGATCAACTATGGCGTGTTCCTGCAAACCCTGCTGGATTTCACGATCCTGGCCTTTGTTATTTTTCTGGTGGTCAAACAAATGAACCGTTTCAAGAAGACCGCTCCTCCCGGTCCACCACCGGCACCGCCCAAGGAGGAAGTGTTGCTCACGGAGATCCGCGATCTCCTGAAAAATCAACGTCACTAACTGTGGCTCGATTGTCCATGCTGCTCGGACATCTCCGGCAGCCTGACCGTGCCGTAAGGAGGATTGCATGAAACACGTTCGCCTTGTTCCCGCGCTGCTGAGCGCTGTGATGCTCGCAGCCTGTACGACCGCACCAGCACCCAACGACTCAGCGAGTCGAGCGCTGAACGAGATGAAAGCCGTCCCGAGGCCCATTCCGCCCAAACCCGATCCACGCGATCTCAAGATTGCAGACCTGGAGCGGCAGAAGGCCGATCTCGAAGCGGAGTTGGCGAAGCTCCGTTCTTCTTCCGCCGCCGACCTGGATCAGGCCAAAGCGCGGATCAACGAGCTGGAAAACCAACTCAGCCAGCGCGATCGAGAATTGGCTGGACTCCGGAGCGCCGTCGGCGACAAGGACCGGTTGGCAAGCCAATTGTCGGACGCAGACCGGCAGTTGTCGGCCAAGGACCAAGAACTGGCGGGCCTGAGACGGGGCGCCGGCGACAAGGAGCGACTCGCCGGGGAGCTCGCCGCACTTCAAGCGCTACTCGCCACAAAGGAGCAGGAACTGGCCGGATTGAAAAGCACTGCCGGGGATCGCGATCGCCTTTCCTCAGAGCTCGCGCAGGCGAAACAGCGCATTGCCGAGCTGGAGCGGCAACTCAATGGGAGAGATCAGGAACTGAGCCTGCTGAAGGGCGCCGCCGGCGACCGCGACAAGTTGGTGGCGGATCTCGCCGCAGCTAAACAACGGGCCTCGGACCTCGAAAGCGAAATCGCGCGGAGAGATCACGAGATGACCGGCTTGCGCGGTGCGCTTGATCAACAAAAGACCAGCCTCGCCGAGGCCAAGAATGATTTGTCCAAGCTCCTCCAAGCAGAAGTCTCAAAGGGGAACGTCACGATGAAACAACTGGGGGATCAGCTCACCCTCGGTCTGGCGACGACGTTGCTCTTTGATTCCGGAGAGGCCACACTCAAGCCCGGCGGAGCGGATGTGTTGAATCGAATCGGCAGCGTGCTCAAGAACTATCCGGACCGCTCGATCCATGTGGCAGGCCACACGGACAATGTGCCGATCAAGGGACGATTGGCGAAGCGGTTCCCCACCAATGTAGAGCTCTCCCAGGCACGGGCCGAGAGCGCACGGCAGGCGCTGACGGAGGGCGGGATGGCTGCCGACAAGATCGACGCCAAGGGCCATTCAGACAGCCGGCCTATCGCCAGCAACTCAACGGCTGAAGGACGGCAAAAAAATCGGCGCGTCGAAATCGTGGTCGGCCAGTAGGCATCCCGCGAAACGCGTTGCGCGCCTTGCATCTGCCCCGAGAACCCGTTAGAGTACCGATGGGTTCTCGGGGCGTGCCTCTTCATCACCCAATTCGTCAGGCACCCATTGCTCACACCGGCTGAACGACATCTGTCAGCGCGGTCCCAGTCGTCTACCTGCGCTGCGCGCAGCGATTCCCCCAAGACGACGGTTGACCTCTTATCCCCAGCGCCTTCTGCGCATAGTCACCAGGGAGAGATCGCATGAGACGATCTGTCTGGGCGCTCACGGTTCTCTGCGCCCTCGGTACAGGCTGTGAAACCGTTCCCCAACCCCCACCGCTTCCCCCTGTTGCGTCTTCGGGCGATGCGAAACTCGCGGCGCTCCAACAGGAACGCGAACAGCTCCTGACGACGCTCGGCGAATTCCATGACCGGATTCGTGATCTTGAGAGCAGACTGGGAGATCGACAGAATCAGCCCGCAAGTGTGTCCTATGACCAGTTGCTCAGCGCAAAGGAAGCGGAACTCGTCGAATTGCGGCGGCTGGCCCCGGAACGCGATCGACTGACCAATCAACTCACAACCGCAAACAACGAGCTGCTGCAAGCCCGCCAGCGTATCAGCTCGCTCGAACAACAACTGGCTACTCGGGACAAAGATCTCGCTGCGCTGCAAACTCGCACGACCGCCCTCGCTGACCTTGAGGTGGCCCGCCGCCGAATCACCGAGTTGGAAACGCAGGTGGCTCGTCAGGAGCAAGATCTTCGCACCGTCCGCGCCGGCAATGCGGAACGGGACAGTCTCGCCGCTCAGTTGCAAACCGCCACGGCGACCATCGATTCGCTCAAGGCCCGCATCACCGCATTGGACCAACAGCTCAAAGAGCGCGAACAAGCCTATGACACCGTCCGCTCTCGCCTCATGGAGCGAGATAAGCTCGTGCCCCAATACAACGCCATGATCGCGGAAATCTATCAAGCCAGACACCGCATCACCGCACTTGAGCAACGCTTGAATGACAAGACCCGAGACATTCCCTCGCGGCAGAGGGGTTCCTCTCCATCCGCGCCTCAGAAGGACTCCGGCGTGGCGGCAAGCCGGACCCTGACCGCGCCTGCGCAAGACCCAGGTCGAAATGGAGGGCTGTCTCAGCCCAATCCGAGCCGGACAGATGCGCGCGGGTCAAACGTGACCGCGATTAAGGAGGAGCTGCTGAAGGCGCTCCCGACAAGCTCTGAGCAGAAGGCCTTCACAGTCAGGGAGGATGGCACACGCTTGGTGATCGCGCTGGCCAGCAATTGGCTCTTCGCATCTGGCGATGCGGTGCTGACCCCAGACGGCATCACCATGCTGAAGCGGATCGGCACGGTGCTGGGGCCTCATTCAGACACATTCGTGCAAGTCGCCGGCCATACGGACAACCTCGCCCTCAGCAAAGCGCTTCAGAAACTCTTTGCCGACAACAAAGCGCTCTCATGGGCTCGCGCTGACCATGCCCGTCAGGCCATGGTCAATGGAGGAATGCCTGCTGAACGGATCAAGGCCGTGGGACTCGCGGACTCTCGCCCCGTCGCCTCCAACGCCACCGAACAGGGTCGTCAGAAAAATCGTCGCCTGGAATTGATTATTGTGTCGCGCCCCACCGTGGCATCAACAAGCGGGGTGATAGAAACTCAGCTACGCCTCGCGACACTCGGGTCTGACCAATAGTCCCGATTCGACTACGCAGCGAGTTACAACTGACACTGACCGGATTCTGGGCCTACAATGAAGCGATCTCCGGGAATCGTCGCGAGAATCTTGTAGTGCCCGAGACCGAGTTCTTTCCCGTACGCTTCCCCGACCAGCACATCTTGCACATGTTGGTGGTCCGAAGCTCGGAACGAGGACCGACCTTCCTTGAGACCATCAAACCCATGCCCTTCCAACGCTTTGATCAGCGCCGGCGCCTCCGTTGAGCCCGCGCGCTGGATGGCCTCTAGGATTTGAGTCATAGCCGCATACCCCAGATAGCAACGCGAGGTGGGGGTATGGCTGTATTTTTCGACGACACCCTGAATAAATCGTCTCGACCCTTCCGTGTTGACCTTGGGATCCCAAATGAGACCCCAGATTCCGGCATTGTTGGCGTACCCAAGTGGGCGACCAATCTGCTCACCCGCGATCAGGCCGCCGACACCGATCTTCTCCTTCGCCAACTCCAGCTTGCTGTATGCCTTCAACGCGTGGACTAAATCCCACCCATAGAGATTGAACACCACCAACGTAGGCTGCTTCTCTTTGGCCGCCGCCAGTGCCGCGGTAAAGTCCGTGGACCCGAACGGCATGACCATCTCGCCCACAAATTCCGCGCCATGCGACTGACCGGCAGTCACGACCGCCTGCGCCATGGCTTTCCCATCCAAAGAACTGGTCGTGACCATGAACCAGCGAGTACCGAATGTCTTGATCCAATGGGGAACGACCGCCTGCGCCAACATCGCGGCATTGGGCATAAAGACGAAGGTATGGGAATTACACGCGGCGCCGGTGAGTTCCGGCAGATGCGCTCCCGTCACCATGAATAACTTGTTTTCCTGTTTCGCAAACTCGGACACGACGAGGGCACACTCCGCGTTGAAGGTCCCCATCAGCACATCCACACGATCATCACGAACAAACTTGGTGGCCGCCTTGAGGGCGGTCTCCGGCTGTGAGGCGTCATCGGCCTCAAGAATGGTCACCGGTCGTCCCAAGACCCCACCTCGCTGGTTGAACATATCTACCGCCACGTTGGCGCCGTGCACATCATGGATCGACGAGGTCTTATACGGGCTCGATAGCGGGTCGAGGATCCCAATCTTAATAGGTTCCGCCGCGTTAGCCCTCGATCCCAAGATCCGCATCCCTAACAGCCGGTCAGTCCAATCCGTCGCGAGGAGAACCCCGCCGGTCATGGCCGACAGTTGCAAAAATCGTCTTCGTGAAATCCTTCCCATCGACTTACCCCCGCGTGTGTCCCACAACCCCTTACCCTCCTGCTCAGTCCGCCTACGTACAATCATCTGGCACAGCGACGGGAATATTTCTTAGCAGAGTCGCCGGCATTTTCACAGCATGAAAGTTCCCGAGATAACCGAATGCAAGGGCTGTCATCACCGTGGCAGCATCGCATCAGGGACATGGCCCATTCCAGCAAGGAGAAGCTGCGCCTGATCGTCCAGCACACACCCCCGCCCCCCACCGCCTAGGACACGACCACCACGCACCATGGCACTCCTCGGCTCCTCAGCTATATTGGTCCTCGGTGTACACCTGCTTGATTGACCAAAATACCGCTTCTTTCAGCTTCTTAATCTGTGGATCGGGGGGGTCATTGCGAATCTTTTGCAGTTTTCGATCAAGGGCAAACAGCGGTTCGACGGATCGCCGATCCGGTACGCGCCCTAATGCCCATGCGATCTCCGTCTGCACCGTAATGTCAATACCAGGGGCATCGAGCATCTCCAGTAGCGGAGGAACGACCCGTGAATCGCTATGAATATTTCCCAGATCTCCCAAGCCTTTTGCGGCAGCAGCCTGCAAGTCGGGCTGCTTGGAATACCGCAAGATTTCGATGAGGAGCGGGATGCTCTCCTTGCCCATATTCCCCAATGTCACAGCCGCTTGTTTCGCCAGCTCTTTATCCTTCAAGGCTTCAGTGAGATGAGGCAGTGCCTCATCTGCCACCATTTCACCCAGGAGCGAGATTACCTTGAGCTTCCTGAGTTGGCCGGTCTGTGGCGAATCAAGCAGTTTCAGCAACCGGTCAGGCTGTCCCCATTCAGCCGTGAGAAGCAGTGGGAACTCATAGGTCTCCAATGCCTCACGCAGCGCACTCATTGCATAGGCCCCAGGATCAGAGGCACCGGCAGCGTGAGCCGCTTGGGCGGCATCCTCAAACTCCGTACGGACCTCCTTTTGCCACTTTACCTTGAGATTTCCCAACGCATACGTCACCTGACAAGCAGGGCCCTTCCATAAGCGAGACGGGGCATCCAACAGGTCATTGTCTCCGCCGGCCGAGGCAGTGCCTTCCCAGGTCTTCCTCTGTTCGCATTTGACCCGGACAACGACGTCATGAGGAGCCCCTTGATCGGAACTCGCGACATACCCCAATTCTCCCATACGCCGAAGAACAACGTCCCGAATGCCGTCCGCATTGCCGGCCCCTTTGTCGGTCAACGCCAAAGCCTCAACAAGCACGCTACGGATGTTGGCCAATTCTGCCTTCTGAGCTTCGCTAAAATAATCCCGATATGCCGAAGCTGAAGAGGCGAGGCCAAACAAGAACACGAGAAATCCGGCTGCGGTAGTCAATCCGCTGCGTATCATGACGTATTCCTCCCTTCGTTCAGGATGAGGATGAAAAGAAGAAGGCCGTACGATGGAACCATCGACTTGATATTATAGCGCGCCGGATCGTGTGATCCGCCAGGAATCGACTCCAGGAATATCGCGTCGCCATCGAGTCTTGACCGCCTCTCCTCGAGGCTGACATCCGACCTCATATGCACCTCGCGAGGCCCTCTCCAGAGGCCGTCCCCACCTGCGTATGGGTTGACAGGCAGACTAGATCGACGGTACAAAATGTCATTATTCATCGTGTCTTTCCGCACACAGGCACTTTCCATATGTACCATCAGCAGGTAGCCTAGCACTCAGCGTCGCGCGAGAGTGGCGGAACTGGCAGACGCGCGAGACTTAGGATCTCGTGGGTAACCGTGGGGGTTCAAGTCCCCCCTCTCGCACCACCTCTCAACAATATTAATTTTGCGTGGCGCACCTAACATTATTCGGACTCGGAGGACGCGAACAGAGCTATGAAAATGGAAATGACCGAACTCGGCCCCATGAAAAGAGCCCTTAAGATTGAAGTACCGGCGGATGAGGTGAACCTACGCTTTGCGCAAGCCTATTCAGAACTCAACCGACAGGTTCGCATTCCGGGATTTCGCCCGGGGAAGGCCCCGCTGCAATTGTTGGAGAAGCGATACGCAAAAACTATCGAAGAAGACGTGATCCGCAGTCTGGTCCCGGACTTCTATGATCGGGCGATCCGCCAGGCAGGCATTATGCCGGTACTGGTAGAAATCCCACCCTTAGAACGGGTCAAGGTAAAGAAAGACACACCGTTTAGTTTCACGGCTACGGTCGAGATCAAGCCGACGATCGAACTTCGAGATTACAAAGCCCCTAATCCCATTTCTCTCAAGCAAGACCAGCGAACCGTCACAGACGAGCAAGTCCAAAAGGCATTAGAAGTCCTTCGCGAACAGATGGCCCAATTGCATCCTGCTCCAGCCGGGGCAGTCTTGGCAGAAGGCGACTACGCCGTCTTAGACATTGAAGGAACCTTGGACAACAAACCTCTGGACGGCACCGCCAAGACGGGACACCTGCACAAGATGGGCTCCAATGCCTCCGTGCTGGGAGTAGACGTTGAGCCCCATCTCGCTGGGAAAAAAGAGGGAGAAGTGGTCACCATTTCTCAAGCCTACCCGGCATCTCATCCCGATACGAGGGTTGCAGGAAAGACTGTGACCTTCGCGTGCACGATCAAGTCGGTCAAACGGAAACAACTTCCCGCCCTAGACGACGAATTTGCAAAGGATTGCGGCCCCTACCAGTCCCTCCAGGAAATCCGGGAAAAGCTTCAAGCTGAAATGGAACGGGCACTGAAGAAAGACATCGAAGACTCCTATAAAGACACGATCCTAAAGCGATTGGCAGAAACGCATCATTTCGATCTTCCCGGAACGCTCGTCGAGCGCGAATTGTCCGCCATGGTTAGACAGCAATTACAGTCTCGCCAACGAAAGCCTGGAGACGGCGCTACTGCACCTCATGCCGCGCAATCTGACGACGCCAAACAGCTCCAGGAGGAATATCGTCCCGAGGCAGAGCGGCGAGTGAAGGTCGGTCTCATCCTGGAAGCACTGGCGGCCAAGGAAGGCATCACCGTGACCAACGAGGATCTCAGCAATGAGGTTACGAGACTTGCCTCAGAAGTCAAACTCTCCGTCGAGGAAGTGACCCGCATGATTCGGGCCGGCGGACAAGAAACCCTGGATGACCTTCGCTCCAGGATCTTGGCCGATAAAGCGTTGGATTTTGTCTACAAGCACGCAATGATCCAGGGATAACTCGCTCGACTACCTAGAGTCCCGGCATTGCAGGTCGAGCGGTGCTTACACAGTCCCGGCGACATGAGTATGGTAAACTAAGGAGTTTCCACTCGTCAGACCTCTAGCGGAAAGGATGCAGTTGAATGCTAGTTCCGATTGTTGTCGAACAAACCAACCGCGGTGAACGTGCCTACGACATCTATTCACGGCTGCTCAAAGATCGCATCATCTTTCTTGGCGCGCCAATCGATGACGTCTTTGCGAACCTTATCATCGCTCAACTGCTGTTCCTTGAAGCCGAAGATCCGGAAAAAGATATCAATCTCTACATCAATTCCCCGGGAGGCAGTGTCACGGCCGGGCTCGGCATCTATGACACCATGCAATACGTCAAACCGTCGATTAACACCATTTGCCTGGGCCAGGCTGCAAGCATGGGAGCATTTCTGTTGACCGCAGGCACCAAGGGCAAACGTTACGCCCTCCCGAATGCTCGCGTCATGATTCACCAGCCGATGGGCGGATTCCAAGGCCAGGCCACCGAGATCGACATTCATGCGCGGGAAATTCTGAAGATCCGCGAGCGCTTGAATGAAATCATGGCCAAACACACTGGCCAACCGCTGGACAAGATTTCTCAAGATACTGAACGCGACTATTTCATGTCGAGCGAGGAAGCCAAACGCTATGGACTCATCGACGAAGTCATCACACGCCCCCTGAAGAGCCTCAAACCCTTGGGAGCAACGGACTCAGGCAAGGACGGCGGCAAGAGCTAGTTGACCTTTGGTGTACAGGAGGCAGCATGGCTAAACAGGAAAAGATTGATCGGCACCTGCGATGCTCGTTTTGCGGGAAGAGCCGAGATGAAGTACGCAAGCTCATCGCCGGACCAACCGTCTACATCTGCGACGAATGTGTAAACCTCTGCAATGACATCATTGCGGAGGATTGGGAAGAGGCCAAGGAGGAGATTTCCTCGAAGCTGAAGAAGCCGGCTGAAATCAAACATCACCTCGATCAATATGTGGTCGGCCAGGATCGCGCGAAACGAATCCTCTCCGTAGCCGTGCACAACCACTACAAGCGCATCTCTGCCAAGGACAAAGACGTCGATGACGTGGAACTTCAAAAGGGCAACATCCTCGTCATCGGCCCGACCGGTACCGGGAAAACGCTCCTTGCTCAAACGTTAGCAAAGTTCCTCGATGTCCCCTTCACCCTCGCGGATGCCACGACGCTGACCGAAGCGGGTTATGTCGGTGAAGACGTCGAGAACATTATCCTGAAGTTGCTTCAGGCCGCCGACTACGACGTCGAACGAGCTGAGCGCGGAATTGTCTACATCGACGAAATCGACAAGATCAGCAGAAAAAGTGACAGCCCCTCCATTACCAGAGACGTCTCTGGTGAAGGCGTTCAACAGGCACTCCTCAAACTCATTGAAGGCACGGTTGCAAACGTTCCCCCACAAGGCGGACGCAAACATCCGCATCAAGAGTTTATCCAGGTGAACACCTCCAACATCCTGTTCATCTGCGGCGGTGCCTTCGTTGGATTGGAACATATCATCGAACAACGTCTGAACCGGAAGGCAATGGGGTTTGGAGCGGATGTCCGAGGACGCAACGACGTTCGGCTAGGCGAATTGTTGCCGCATGTCCAGCCGGAAGACTTGCTGAAATTTGGCCTGATTCCTGAGTTTATCGGTCGCTTGCCAGTGGTCGCGACCCTGGACGAATTGGACGAGCAAGCGCTCATTCGCATCCTCACTGAACCGAGAAATGCGCTCACAAAGCAATATGAAAAGCTGCTGTCATTTGAAAAGGTCAAACTTCGCTTCACGGAAGGCGCCTTGAGTGCCGTAGCACGGAAGGCCTTTACGCAAAAGACCGGGGCGCGAGGATTACGGGCGATTCTCGAGGAAGCCATGCTCGATGTGATGTACGACGCTCCCTCTCAGAAGCAGATCAAGGAAGTCGTCATCACCGAGGACTCCATCAACGGCAAACACGCGCCGATTCGAATCTTCGAGCAAGACAAGGATGTTAAAAGCGCATAACGTGTTGAAAAGCAATATCTATCTCTGCCCATGACACCATGTGAGAGGGGGGCACAAGCCCCCCTCTCCTTCGCCTCACCAAGACCGCAACATCGAGCCTTCCCCCCAAAACAACATCACGATCCAAGGTTTTTGTCGACAAGTCTGATCCGTGAGCTATACTTGCACATGATGGCTGCAGTAAGGATTTCTGCAATTACCATAGGGCAGTACACGTGAAATTCCCCGTCGTTTCCAGCACCAGACACAAAGGCAAGACACTTGAGATCGATTCCTCCAAGGAAACGATCACGCTGGTCGGAATCAACGGTGAACCGATGGGAAGCCTCGCATGGGACTTTCTCGTCGATCAGATCCTGACCTACCGAAAACCTCAGCAGTCACGCGAGGCGCGATCTGAGCCAAGAATTTCGCTCTCAATCCGGGTCAAATATCAGACGCCCGACGGCACGCACCTCGAAAGTCGAGCAGGGGGGATTGGGGGAGGAGGACTGTTCATTGAGAGCTTCACTCCACTGACCGTGGGAACCAAACTCGTCATGGAATTTACGCTTCCGGAAACCCCAAACGAGTGGCTTTCGGCAAAGGGCATGATTGCCTGGGTCTGCCCGAAAGCCGATCAGTACACATTTAGCCCGGGAATGGGGGTACGCTTTACAGATATCACCCCAGAAACCCGCAATCGTGTGCTCTCCCTCGTGCATTCGGTGAAAGGCGTTCCACAAGGTGACGCCCTATAGTCGGCTAGAATCTCAGGCCTGACGACACATCCCTCTAGATTTGCCACGCACCATACCGAGAATCTGAGATGAAGTTTCCGGTCACAGCTACCCGCGAGTATCACGGAAAAACTCTCGACATCGACTGCGAGCAAGAAACCCTCGCCCTCTTCGACGACAAGGGGCAACGTCTCGCCATCATCAGTTGGGAGACGTTGTTTGAGCACATGCTCTCAATTGACGAAGACTCACGCTTTGCACACAGTCGAGTCCATCCGCGAGCTCCGCTCGCGATTAAAGTCCGTTGCAGCACACCCGATGGAAAACAATTTGACAGCTTAACCGGCGGAATCGGTGGGGGAGGATTGTTTATTGAGAGTAGCGCGCCCCTGGCACCGGGGACGGAGCTGAAGGTAGAGTTTTCGTTGCCGGACCGCCCGAATCAGAAATTTGAAACGCGTGCGAAGGTGGCGTGGACCCGCTCAAAACCAGAGCGCTATTTACTCTTTCCCGGAATGGGCGTGCAGTTCACTGAAATTGCCCCCGAGGCTCAAGCACGGCTTATCGAATTGGTCGAAGCCCTGAATCGGACCCGCGCGACGGCGTAATCTGTTCAACGGCCCAGCGTGCCCAGCCTCGAGTGATCGAATCCGAATCCCCCTTCGCAACCACTGACAACTCGCCCACAACGCTCGTATCGCCGAGCTTACCCAGACGAAATGCTGCCTCGGAACGAACGCCAGCACTTGCATCCTCTTTAAGAAGCCGCAACAAGTGGGGTATGGCCCTCCTATCTCCCGTTTCTCCAAGCGCCGCAGCAACGCCCTGTCGCACATGTGCATCGGTATCGTGAAGGGCTCCGACGAGCTCTGCCGTAAAAGGGACGCTGTCCTGACTCACCAAAGCCCGGGTGGCCGCCATTCGTACAGATGGGTCGTGGTGATGGAGTGCCCGGATGGTTTCGGCCTCGGATGCTCCGGTACTTTCAAGCTCAGAAAGAGCCAAGGCAGATGCCCCCCGTACCGCCTCGGACGAATCTACCAACCGTCCTGCCAACGAGATCCCGCTTGCGCCATCACCCAATCTGCCAAGCGAAAGTGCTGCGGCTGCACGCACACGCGAATCTTGATCATTCAGTGCAGTCAGTAGTCCGTGACCAGCTGACCGTTGGCCGATTTTTCCAAGAGACTCAGCAGCGGTGCGTCGAACTTCCGGGTCCGGATCCGCCAGCAGTTCGGTCAAGCGTATCGATACCTCGCCCGGCCCTCCTGGCGGAGCATCGACGTAACAGCCGGCAATCAGAGAACAGGTCCAAAGCAGAGAGAAGAGGCGGGGAAAAAATCGAGCCTTCACACAGGCGCTCATCTTCAGATTGATTAACACTCCACAATGCCCGTCAGCGAGCATTCAGGTAACGACGTCAACCGTTAGCATGATGGAGGCGTGATACTTGGACTCGGACGGCCTTGCATAGCGCACAGGCACTCTCACTTCGCACCCCTCCACCTGAGGAGCGAGATCACCAGCCACAATCCCTGCCGAGTGGAAGGACCGAACAATTACGAGAGCGGTTTGGCGGGAGCCTCTTCATCCACCACTGGGGCCTGCTTCGCCGCTTCAATTGACTGCTCAAGCTCCTTTTGTGCAGAGTCCATTTCTGCCCGAATTGTCCGCATCTGAGGATCGACCGAACTCCGCACATCAGCCACGGCCTGCCGAAACGTCCGCACGGCGTCTCCAAGCCCTTCCCCCAAACCCTGCATGTCTTGGGAGGAAATCCCTCCCGATTGGGTCTGTGCCGCCTTCGCCCGCATGGCAGCTTGGGCTGCCTGCACCCGAGCCACGGCATCTTTGTTCACGATGGCAGATGGGCGCTTGGCTACTGGCTTGCTCTGAGCCGCAGCAGGTAGAGGCGGGTACTGCGCCCGCATCACTGGAGCAGGAGCTGCCATCCGATCTTCCATGGTCGGCGGCTGATGGCTCTGCGCCACTGCCGAACCCGGCGCAGCCTGACCTGGCGCCACGGTGGCGACTCGCGGCTTGACCGGCTGAGTGGACTGGGGCCCCTGAGGGGCGGCCGCAGCCATAAGAGCCGCCGTGGTACCGGGAGTCAATTCGGGACCTGGCGTATAGGGAGCTGTGACCTGAGAAGTGGCAGGTGCCTGGACAACCGGGGCGGCTTGTCCGGCTAGGGCAATCTCCGGCACGGACTGCGCTTGAGCAGCCACCGTTGTCGAGTCAGACGGCTCAGCGGGAGCGTCGGGAGGAGGAATGTCGTTCACCTCTTTCTTGAATCCCCTCAACGCCTTGCCGACACCTTCACCAATTTGCGGAAGTTTCCCGGCCCCAAAAATAATCAGGACGATAACCAGGATAATAATCAGTTCGGAGAATCCCATTGTGCCAAACATGTTGCTTTCCTTCCTCGACCAATAGGGGCGACGTAGGCACGACAGAGCCTATTTGGCTGTGCGACACCTCACGATAGCTGCCCGATGCAAAGGGTGTCAAGAAATGGCGGAGGGCACTAAAATGAGAGGAAGCAGGCTCAACTAACCGACAACGGGAGAAATCGCGACGAGTTCGGTTTGCACCGGTTGTCCGTACACGGTGGCGTCATGTGTTGAGAGGTACACATCGAGTTCGCTGCGGATGCCGAACTCCTGAGGCAAATAGATCCCCGGCTCGATGGAAAAGCAGGTGCCCGGCAACAACCGTCGCGCATCCTGCGTTTCCAGGTTGTCGATGTTGGCCCCATTCCCATGCACCTCTTCACCGATCGAATGACCGGTGCGGTGGACGAAATAGTTCCCGTATCCAGCGTCTTGAATCACCTGACGGCAGGCATCATCCACTTCCCATCCGAACGGGAACGCCCCGCACCGCACGCGTTCTTGCACAAAGCTCACCGCCGTATCCCGCGCACGCCGGACAATCTGAAAAATCTCTTGATGCCGTGCCGGCACCGTTCGCCCCACAAATCCGGTCCAGGTGATATCCGCATACACCGCCCCCACTTGGGGCTGCTTCGCCCATAGATCAATCAGCACCAGATCCCCGGGTCGGATGGGGGCGGATCCCTGCAGCGGCGGGCCATAGTGCGGATCTGCGCTATGTGCGTTGACGGCGGCAATTGGTGCGCTAGAGGTGACCAGGTTGCGAGCCTGCATGCGGCTGAGGATGTGTTGCTGCAAGTCGTATTCGGTCAGAGAACGCCCTCCGGCGAGAGAGGCGCCGACAAATCCGAAAGCCTCATCCACAATGGCTCGCAATCCCTCGGCCGCCACTTGGTGCGAGGCCAATTGGGGCTCGTCCCACACGGCCTCAAACTGCTGAACTAAATCAGCAGAAGTCACCACCTCCACGCCTAACCCGCGTATCAACTCAATGGTCCCGGCATCCACACGGGAGAGGTACGGGATGGCGTTCATCGGCGAATATTGCATGGCAATCCGCTTGGCGGAGTGCAGAAAGGATCTCAGCGCCGTATGTTGCTCCCTCCAGGAGACATACAACTGCTCATCACCGGGTAGTCCCTCCAACACATGGGGCTCGATGCGATGTTGAACTTTCACCGGCACCCCCACTGCCGGAACCCAGTAATACCATCTCCGCGTCACATGGAGTGACGGATCTAGCAACAGCACCCGATACGCAATGGGATCCAGATGACGAAAGTCGTAAAAGAGCCAGCCGTCAAGTCCTGGCTGCTCCCGGATGGCCTGTTGAATCCGGTGCACGTGCGCGCGAGAGGGAGCGAGCATATTCATAGCCGCATCATAGCGGCATTTTGACATCGATACCACTCTGCCGATCCGTCTGTGTTCTCCGACCGTCGCAATGGTACAATCGGCACCACGCGCCATGACACATCCAGCACCAGGAGATCTCACACAATACCGCGTCACGTTTTTCTTCGGACCGGAACCCGTTGAGGATCGGCCGGATCACCTCCGTTGCGTCTTCAATGTGAAGAAGCGCAGCTGGAAAGGTGGCGTACAGGTTGGAGTCGATGTCGCACAGCCTCACATTGGGCAGACACGCGAACACATCGGCTTCTCTTCCTGGATCCAGGCCTTGCTGCGAGACATGGACCCCGAAGACCGAGCGGAAACCATGCGGCGGGCCGATGATCTCTTCATTCAGTCCCTCTGCACCAGTGCGCTGCACCTGGCCCTCCAAGCCGGGCTCGATCAACAGAATCAGGTGATTGAGGCCTCAACGTTTGCCGTCGAGTTGACGCACCTCACCCAAGACACACCAGCCGAGATCACCGATCGCATTCGCCTTGAACTGGACCTCGCCGAACCACCCGATCTCGCATGAACAATGCCGCCTGCAGCAAACCCGGAAGGGGTTTGAAAATGAGGGTGAATTTGTTATAACGACAAAGGAGTACTCTGAATTGCACATAGCGCATCAGCACTCATCTTTTTTCACTCATCACAGAACTTCAGCCCCAAGGAGGCACTTAACGTGAACGTCTCTGCCATTCTGCCCTTCAAAAGACGACGCAGCCTCTGGTCGAATGCCCTGGTCCTTGGCGTGGTGGCACTGTGCTCACTGGCCATCCTCGCGGTGCCGGTCTCCGCACAAGAACCGGGGAGCTCCAATGTCCCTGTCTCATCAAATGACGCCAGCGCCTCCGGCGTGGGCATTCAAGCCGGATCCGCGCTTGCCACGATTGTGTATTTTCCCCTCAAGCTCGCGTTTGCAATCGGCGGCGGAGTGGTCGGCGGCTTAGCCTATGGCTTCTCCGGAGGCAGCGAGCAGACGGCAAAGAACATCTGGGTCCCCAGCATGTACGGCACCTATATCATCACCCCTGATCACCTCAAAGGCGATCGGCCCATCCGGTTCCTCGGCGTGTCAGGCGAGCCCGCCCGGGAGGCCGTGGACTACACCCCTCAAGAGCCGCTACCGCTGCCCTTGGAACCGATCAAGTAGCATGAAACCGGTCATCGGAGTCACGCCCGACTTCAATGCCGGCGATCGTAAGGAATGGGGCGGCAAGGAACCCACGTACTTTCTTCGGGCCCGGTATGTCCGCGCCATTGAAGAATTGGGCGGCGTGCCGGTGATCCTGCCCCTAGTCGCAGACCGTTCAGCGCGTCGGCGCCTCCTCACAAGCATCGACGGGCTACTGCTCACGGGAAGCGGCCCAGATCTTGACCCGACCCTCTACGGAGAATCTCAACGATACCGCTTTCCTCTCGTCGCCGAACGGCGGTCCAGTTTTGAGCTCGACTTGGTCCGGCTGGCCATCCGCAACCAGATTCCAACGCTCGCTATTTGCGGAGGCATGCAAACCATGAACGTTGCCTGCGGAGGCACGCTCTATCAGGACCTCCCAGCCCAAGTGAACGATGTCCTCGAACACCGACAACAGACCCCGGCAGTACAGCTTTCGCACAGCATCACCATTACACCCGGCAGCCTGCTCGACCGCATCGTCAAACGCACGCGCATGAAGGTGAATAGTTCCCATCATCAATCGGTGAAAACCGTCGGTCGCACCTTGCTGGCCAGCGCCGCTGCTCCCGACGGGATCGTCGAGGCCATCGAACACCCTCGACTTCCATTCTTTCTGGGCCTGCAATGGCATCCGGAATTTCTCTTTGAACGCCACCTGTTGCACCGACGCCTGTTTCAGACATTTCTACGGGCAGCCTCACGTCGCCTGTCACACCAACCTTCGCCTGCGAGACGCGGGACCGGCTCCTGACAGGGGGCTCACCAAACCAGCACACATGTTGTGGTCGTGACGCGGAGAGAGGACACTGGGTGGGCAATCCACTGTTTCGCACCAAATCCATCAAGCAAATCCTCGCTGATTCCGACGCCCCCGAACATCGCCTCAAACGGAGCCTCACGGCCTGGGACCTGACCGGGCTCGGCATTGGCGCCATTATCGGCACCGGCATTTTCGTTCTCATCGGCACGGCAATCGTCGGAGATGCTCACCGCCCCGGAGCAGGACCCGGCATCATCCTGTCGTTCATTCTCTCCGGCATCACCTGCGCATTGGCCGCCCTCTGTTATGCCGAATTCGCGGCGATGATTCCGGTAGCAGGCAGCGCCTACACCTACTCCTACGCCACACTGGGGGAATTTTTAGCCTGGCTCACCGGCTGGAACCTAATTTTGGAGTATGGCGTGGCCTGCGTTGCCGTCGCGATCGGCTGGTCCGGCTACTTCAACAATATTCTCAAACTCTGCGGCCTCGAACTTCCCTACTGGGCCACCCATCCCCCCGGTGCCGATGGAGGCATTGCGAACATCCCGGCCGCAATCATCGTCCTCCTCGTCACAGGCATCCTCATTGTCGGAGTCAAAGAAAGCGCAAGGGCCACGTGCGGGATCGTGCTGGTCAAACTCGCCGTCATTGTGTTTTTCATCGCTGTCGGCAGTTCATCCGTCGACACGGCAAACTGGTCTCCGTTCATGCCATTCGGATTTGCCGGCGTCGGTGCGGCCGCAGCCATCGTCTTCTTTGCTTACATCGGATTCGATGCCGTCTCAACCACCGCGGAAGAAGCCAAGAATCCTCAACGGGATCTTCCTATTGGCATCTTTGCCTCCCTGGCTGTTTGCACACTGCTCTACATTACGGTGGCGGCAGTCCTGACGGGGCTGGTGCCTTTCTCGAAGATCGACATCCACGCACCCGTAGCCGAAGGGCTTCGCGTGGTCGGATTCAAGTGGGGCGCCGCGCTCGTGGCCGTTGGGGCAGTGGCGGGGATTACGAGCGTGCTGGTGGTGATGATGTTAGGCCAGATTCGCGTCTTTTTCGCCATGTCCCGGGACGGACTCCTTGGACCCTGGCTCTCAGGCGTTCATCCAAAATTTCGAACGCCACATCATGCGACGTATTTGACCGGTGTCGCAGTCGCCATTATGGCGGCACTAATTCCCATCGGCGAAGCGGCGGATATGACCAACATCGGGACGCTGTTCGCCTTCGTCTTGGTCTGCATCGGCATCATCGTGCTTCGTTACACCAACCCCGACCACCCTCGGCCATTCCGCATGCCGTTCATGCCACTCATTCCCATTTTGGGTGTGCTCGCCTGCTCGGGATTAATGTATTTCCTCCCCTGGATGACCTGGATCCGATTCTTTGTGTGGACCATCATCGGCATTCTGGTCTATGCCATGTATGGGATTCGCCATAGCAGACTCGCCAGGCGTCCTGCCGTGGAATGACCCATGAGCCGCATGGCTCTCGGCCGGTCGCTGAACTGATTGATGGAAACGGGGAATTAGGACGAGGCTTCTGTCGGGGCGACCGGTGCCGCCTTCGGTTCCGCCGCAGCAGGGGCAGGAGCCTGAGCGACCGGTTTTGAGGCAGGCGCAGAAGCTACCGGCGCTGCATTCGTGGCTCCAACAGCAGCTGGGGCGGTTGTGGCTGCGGCCGGAGCAGCAGCAGGCTTGGGAGGAGCAGCGGGTTTCGGCGGGGCAGGCCGTTCTGGCTTGATCCCCCCTTCCCACGAAGGACCTGAATACATATCAGCAGCCAGTCCTTTGCCCTTCCACTTTTCTTCGAAATCTGCGGCGGCCTTGTTGGGGGTTTCCCCCGCACCTACCACGTCATTCCAAGGATAGGCGCGCGGGCCGATCTGACACCCGGCCTCCGTTCGTCTCAAATACAAGGCGATCGGATTCCCTCGGTACGGTCCGAGATAAATATGCACCGATCCCACATATTCAAGCAATGTGGCCACCATGCCTCCAAGAAGAGGTGCATGATGCCATAAGAGGCATAGGGAGGGCAAGAAGGACCTAGCGCCCCCTGCTATTTGGTCCACCCCCGATCAGGAGAGGGCCCGGGGCTCAATCGACGGACGTGAGCGAAGCAGGTACAGCCCGCCGATCAGGATGATGATGACGAGCACATTCAAGCCGACATCCATGAGGTATTGCTGAAAGAGCTCATGCCGGCTTTCCTTGGCCACCGCTTCAAGCTGATAGGAGAGTTCGGCACTGGCCGTCAACAGTCTCCGTGTACAGGCAATGATCCCCACGGACAGATACGGTTCTAACTCCAGCACTTCCGTCTGAAGAAATCGCACCACCGTACGAAACAGTTCCAGGAGAATGATGACCAGGAGCAGATCGTTCAATAACTTGAGCGCAGCGGGGAGGAGCGCGAGGTGAATGGGACGAGCCAGGAAAATGTACCAGGCATGGACGAAAATAATCAGGCAGAGTGCAAGCAGGCTAAACCCTGCCGCGACATACCCGAGCCGGTCCAGTTGGTCCATAAAACCGATCCACCAGCGCATACTAGGCCGATGGAACTGATCATCTGCCCCCGGCACGTTTGGAGGGGACATTACGCCTGCCCTGCCGGACCAGTCGGCATAGGAACTCCTTCCTCCGGCGGTTGGCCGAACCTCAACCCATGCACGGCGCCGGCTGTAATGAGATGGCCACAACAATCGATCCCTTGAAGCCCGGCCCCTCCATCCATCACCATGAGGCGAAGGCCGCAAGAGTCAGGAAACTGCCGCTTCTCTTCCAGCATCGCCCCCGGAAGCAGCCCCCCTCGTTTTCGGCCCCTCGACGACATGATCTCCGGCACAAGATCCTCTTCGGTCAGCTCATGGCCACAACAGAAGATTTTCTTGAATCCCTCACCGCCACCGGTACACTTCACCACCAACCCACAGGAGTCGGGGAACCGTTTGCGTTCGTCGAGAATGTCGCCTTTCTTGATAGCCATGGCACCTCGGTAAAATAACCTGATAAGAAATGGATCGGATCCTGGACCAGTGAATCAAAACCCAGGAAGAAAAGCCAGCGCCGAATGTCCGAAGGAATTGGGGAAGCCTGTGTCTCAGCGAGGGACGCCCCTCACCCCTGGCTTCCAACAAGCCCCATCAGACAAAGTGTGCTGATGCCTCAGACATGCGCAACCGGTGAATCCAATGCCGCCACCGACTGCATGTTCTCCGAGACCTTCGGCGCAGGCACACGGGCATAGGTCTTATGCCACGAATCGAGCAGCATCCTGTGCGTGCGACATCCCACCACCAGGCGGGCATCGGAAATGGTGACCGGTTTGTACGGTAACAGGTATCGCGACTTGAGTCGTGCCACACGAACCAATGATTGCTGCAACCGTTCCTGAGTGATTCGACCATCTCGCACCGCACGCTCCATCGCCTGCATTGCCGTCTGCACTCGATCCTGATCTTTACAGATCAACAACACATCGCACCCGGCCACAAATGATCGGACGGCCGCCTCGCCGATCCCATCGTGATCGATAATGGCATGCATCTCCAAGTCATCCGTAAAGACGACGCCGTCATACCGGAACTCTTCCCGCAGCAACCGCTGAATGACGGCCGACGAGAGGGTTGCCGGGGCATCGGGATCCAACGCGCGATAGAGCACATGCGCCGTCATCAAGCTGGCCACACCGAACCGGATCGCGTGCTGAAATGGGGGGAACTCCGTGTCGCGGAGCCGCTGAAGTCCCGCATCCACCACCGGCAGTACCTTGTGCGAGTCGGTCGAGGTATCTCCATGGCCGGGGAAATGTTTCCCGCACGCCACCACCATGTTGTCCTGTAATCCGCCGATGGTGGCCTGCCCCAACTCCGCAACGAGGCCAGGGTCCGCGCCGAAGGCCCGGTCACCGATCACGGGATTCTCCGGATTACTGTTCACGTCGAGCACCGGCGCCATGTTCATGTTGATGCCCACCGCACGCAACTCCTTCGCGATCGTCGCCGCGGCGGAGTAGGCCAGTTCGCTGGAATTGCACTGTCCCAATTGTGCGCAGGGAGGGAAGATCGTGAATTCAGCAGGGAGCCGCGACACACGTCCCCCCTCTTGATCGATCGCGATCAACAAGGGCGACGCAGGCGACAGCTTTTGTAACCCGTTCGTCAGATCGACAATTTGCTGAACCGATTCGAGGTTGCGTCTAAAAAAAATCACGCCGCCCGGCGTGTACGCCTTCATGAACGACGCCAGCTCTTTGCTGACCGTGGGCCCCATGAACCCCATCATGAAGAGCTGACCGATTTGCTCTCGTAACGTCATGCGACCCTACTCCGAGAAACTGGTGAGAAGCGACTGATGTCTCGTGAAGCACGTGCTCGAGCCTCACCGCTGCCTCTAGGGCAGGGTGCGATCGAGCAAGAACTGAATCAACAAGCGCGTACCAATGCCCGTGGGCCCCTTCGGCAGATAGGCCCGTTCGCGCTCGCTCCAATCCGTGCTGGCAATATCCAGATGGATCCAGGGACAATCGCCCACAAACTTGCTCAGGAATAACGCGGCAGTGATCATGCCACCCCCACGGCCACCGATATTCCGCATATCCGCCACATCACTGCGGAGTTGCTCGAAATATTCCTCCCACAGCGGCATCTCCCACACACGCTCACCGGCCCGCATGCCGGCATTGCGAACCTGCTCCTTCAACAGATCGTTATTACCAAACATCCCGATCGCAAACTGCCCGAGTGCGACGACGCAGGCACCGGTCAAGGTCGCGATGTCAAGCAACACCGCCGGCTTGTATCTGGTGGCATAGGCCAAGGCATCCGAAAGAATCAGCCGCCCTTCAGCATCCGTGTTCTGCACCTCGACGGTTTTGCCGGAGAGCGTCTTCACCACGTCGCCAGGCCGCATTGCACGTCCACCAGGCATATTTTCAGCCACCGGCAGAATACTCACGAGGTGCAACGGTAACTTAAGCCGTGCCGCAGCCCGCATGGTGGCCAGGACCTCGGCCCCGCCGGTCATATCGGCCTTCATGTGCTCCATGTTTTCAGCCGGCTTGAGCGAAATCCCCCCCGTGTCGAACGTGATCGTTTTGCCGACCAGCACCACCGGCGGGTCACCCTTTTTAGCCTTTGCACCTTTGTATTCGAGGATGATGAACTTCGGCGGTTCATGACTACCCCGAGCCACGCCGAGCAACGCCCCCATGCCGAGCTGCTCCATATCCTTCTGCTCGAGCACCTTGAGCTTCACACCCGACTCCTTCGCCACGGCTTTCGCCTCTTGGACGATGCGCGTGGGCGTCATGACATTGGCCGGATGGTTACACAGGTCTCGCACGAGCACCGTCGCCTCGGCCGTTGCCACACCGCGCCGGATCCCCTCGTTGATCTGTGAAAGCAGCGACGCTTGGGAGGTATGAATCGTCACACGTTCGACATCAACCGGTTTGCTGCCGTTCGGACTGCGGTAGGCCGTGAATTGATAATTCCCGAGAATGGCCCCTTCGGCCATCGCTTGCGCGACATCCTGAACGGGGATCTCCTCGAGCAGAGCCCCGGGCAGCACCACGCCGAACGAAGACACCTTGGCCTGACGAACGCGTTTGACCGCAGAGCCCAGCGCTTGGCGAAAGGCATCCAGGCGCAGGTCCTTGGCTTTGCCCAGCCCGGCGAGCAACAGACGTTTCGCCTTGGCTTTACCCTGGGTATGAATCAACAGCCCTTCGCCGAGTTTCCCTTCAAATTCTCCTCGCTGCATCAGCGCGGCAAGCTGGCCTCCGAGTTGAGTATTGATGGCGGCCGTTTCCTGCGTGAGATCTGAGTCGCCCTCGCAACTGAGCACTACCAGAACCTCGGCCCCCTCGTTCTCCGCCCGTCCGACCTGTGCTTGAACCTGGATCTTCTTCATCAATCCTCCCCTCGTTCGTACCGTTCACCGGCTGCGCCTACACCCCGCGCATGTCCGGCGCCCACACGTGCTTATGCAGCTGCAACTGGAACCGCACCGGTAATCTGTCAGCCAACACCCACTCCGCCAACTGCCGCGGATCCGTTTCCCCAAATACCGGACTCACGAGCACCGTGCACCGGGCCGTAAGATCGCGACGACGAATCAAGTCGCGCGCCCATTCGTAGTCGCCTCGATCCTTGATCACAAACTTCACTTCGTCCTGAGACGCCAGTCGCTCCAGATTCGGCCAATGCATCCGCTCAACCATGCCGCTCCCCGGACATTTTACGTCGAGCACCACGCGGACTCGCCGGTCGACCCCGGCAGTATCGATGGCACCGCTCGTCTCCAGCAACACCTCAAACCCTTCGTCACAGAGCCGGGCGAGCAACGAACACGCCTCCGGTTGACTGAGTGGCTCCCCTCCGGTCACCTCGACCAGGGGACACCCGAAGGCACGCACCTGCTCGATCACATCGTTCTCCGTCAAATCTCGGCCGCCGTAGAACGCATAGGCCGTGTCACACCAGGTGCACCGAAGCGGGCATCCGGTCAAACGAACGAACACGCAGGGTCTGCCCGCATGGGTGGATTCGCCTTGGATGCTATGGAAGATTTCCGTCACTTTGAGCATGCTTGATCACGTCGGCCGCCAGCCCATTAGGATGGCGCAGGGCGGTCCTCCTCAGGTCCAGGTGGTGGTCGGCCACCCGTTCCGCTGCGCGATCCGGCCCATGCCGCGAATCGGGTTGACGACCAGTGGATGCCCCACCATCCCCAGCAATTCGACATCGCCGGGACTATCGCCGTAGGCAAACGAGTGGGCCAAGTCAATACCGGAATCCCGCGTGAGTTGCGCGATCAACTCCCGCTTGCCGGGGCCATAGGGAAGGGGCGCACAGACGTGGCCGGTGAATCGGTGCTGCTGCTGTTCCAGGCTGGCGGCCAACAGAGTCGGCACTTCCAACAATGCAGCGAGCGGTGCGATCAGAAAATCGAGGGATCCGGTGACCATCACGATATGGTGTCCGGCTCGACGATGTTCGTCCATGCGCGAAAGCCCTTGTCTCGACACACGCGGAAACAGGTCGGCCCGGCAAAACTCCTCGGCCAGCGCGCGAACTTCAGCAGCGGGTTTTCCGGCCAGATAGAGTTTCCGCTCGCGGAGCGGATGCAACGACACCGGAGGCGCATTCTGCAACACCCAGCCGATGCTGTCCCGCACCTCGCGCCACCCGACCAGTCCTCGCTTCCACAGATACCGAAAAAACCGCACTTCACTCGCTTGCCCCGGGAGCAAGGTATTGTCCACATCAAATAGCGCGGCCACACGAGTCTGCCGACTGGTCTGCGAAATATGAGAGGTTGAGAGAGGCGTCATCTCGAACGTGAGCCCGTCGATCGCTGTGATGGGAAAGGATGTGCGACGTGTCCCCGAAACTCGCGTCAGATTCTACCGGACAACTAGTTGATTGACAAGCATTTTGGACCACTTCT
>ERZ724512.32-NODE-32-length-47457-cov-7.196574_pt1 | contig 47457 bp, 49 predicted proteins | sample MGYA00376045_ERZ724512 | MGnify/ENA primary metagenome ERZ724512 (study PRJEB28724, sample SAMN07190883) | activated sludge metagenome | isolation source: activated sludge of sewage treatment plant in Hong Hong | place: Hong Kong | collected 2016-03-17 ... | reverse complement strand
CCTGGGCGTTGAGCGTCAGAATCGCGTGGCTGATGGCCGGCGTCGGGACGAAGCCATCCGCGTTGTCTACCAGCACAGTCACGTCGTTGGCGACCAGCACCTCGAGTGCGGTGGCGTACGCGGGTTCGCTCAACCCGTGCGTATCCCGGCCGATCAGCAGCGGCCCATCGATCCCTTGCCCGGCGCGATACTCCACGATCGCCTGCGTGGTGGCCGCGATGTGCGCGTCGTTGAACGAGGTCTTGAAGCTGCTACCTCGATGCCCGGACGTGCCGAAGCTCACCTGTTGTGCGGGGTCGTCGGGGTCGGGCACGTCGGTGTAGTACGCGGTGATCAACCGCGCGACATCGACGAGATCCTCGGGCTGTGCGGGAGTTCCTGCGCGGGGGTCCATAAGTGCAGGCTAGTCCGGTTCAATGGGATCGTGGATGCCAGCGGATGGGACCAGCGGTACAGCGACGAAGAACGGGTGTGGAGCGCCGAGCCCAATGTGTTCGTCGCGCAATACCTCGCTGGACGCACGCCCGGGGTAGCGATCGACCTCGGGGCCGGGGAGGGCCGGAACGCAGTCTGGCTGGCCCAACAGGGCTGGGAGGTCACCGCGGTCGATTTCTCCGCTGTAGGGCTGGCGAAGGCGCGGGCCATGGCGCGGGAAGCGGAGGTGGAACTGGCCACCGTGGTGGACGACGTCGAGGCCTACGAGCCCACCGGCCCGGTCGACCTAGTGCTGCTGTCCTACCTGCAGATCCCCGATGACCAGCAGCGCCGTCTGCTGCGCCGGGTCGCCCGGTGGTTGAACGTCGGCGGGGCCGTCTTCGTGGTGGCCCACGACAAGACCAATGTCGAACTGGGCCAGGGCGGGCCGCAGGACCCGACGGTCTGTTACACGGTCGAGCAAACGGTGTCGGCGCTAGACGGGCTCGAGGTGCATTTCGCCGAGGTGCTGGATCGGGACGGGGCGTTGGACACGGTCGTCCTGGCGCAACGGCCGGTCAGCCCCGGGTAGCCGCGCTCTCCACCACCGCATGCCGCGGGAAGAACGCCGTCATGATGCTCTGGATCACCGCGGCGGCCGGCAGCGCCAAGAATGCGCCGAGCGCTCCGAACATCGCCCCGCCGGCGAGCAGCGCGATCAAGGCGCTGGCCGGCGTGAGGGCCATCGTCTTGGCGGACACCCGCGGGCTGATGACGTAGTCCTGGAACGGAATCCACGCGGCCAGAACCAGCACGAAGACCAGGGCGTCCATCGGGTTGCGGGTCACCAGGATGATCAGCGGCAGGGCGGCAGCCACATACGTCCCGATCATCGGCAAGAACTGTGAGACCAGCCCGTACCAGATCGCCAGCGCGAGGGCGTACGGACAGTCGAGGAACCACAACGCCACCCCGACCACCGTCCCAGCCAGGATCGACGTGAGGATCCGGGAGTACAGGTAACCGCCGGTCTTGTACACCGCGATGTCCCACGCCTGACCGACGACCGTCTGGGTGCTCGGGGTCAGGAAGGACAGCACGAAGCGGCGGAACCTGTCCTGGTTGGCCAGCAGGAAGAACGTGAACAAGAGCACCACGAAGAACTCGAAGAAGCCGCCGACCAGTGCGCTGGTCACGCTCACTGCTCCGCCGGCGAGGTCCGGTAGATGTCCCTGTAGGGCGGACAGGGCCTGCTGCACCTGTTGGCTGTTGGAGGCCGTGTCGATGTTGATGCCGAACCGATCGGCGAAGTCCTTGAGGTTGCTCAACAGAACCGGCGCATCGCGGATCGCGGTCTCGATCTCGCCGACGATCAGGGGCGTCATCGCCACCAGCAGAACGCCGATGCTGATCAGCAGCGCGAGCATGACCAGCGCTGTCGCGATGCCGCGCTTGAGTCCCTTGCGGACCAGCCAGTCCACAGCCGGTGCCATCGCGAAGTACAGGAACGCCGCGATGATGAACCACCACAGCAGATACCAGACCTTGCCGAGCATGTGAGTCGCGAGCCAGGCGACCAGCACGAGCACGATGGCGACGGTAAAGGCGTGGGCGCTCCACGGCGAGAGGGGTCGCCGGAACCAGGCCCCCAGTGGGCCGCTGAGCGCTCCCGGTTCGAGGCTCTGGGGCTGAGTCTTCTCCGGCGCGGCCATGCCCCGGACGCTAGCGGCCGAGAGCTCGTTCATCGGGGAGGCGCGGCCTAAGCCCAGACCAACTCCGCCTCGCGTCCCAGGTAGCGCCCGTAAGCCGCTGCCGGAGCCTCGAACGCCTTGCGCGCCTTGGCACTCACCGTGCCGAACGGTGTGATCGTGATGACGACCTTCTTCGCCAGCACCTTGCGCAGCCAGGTGCCGATCACCCGCCCGTTCTGGACCGCCGTGGCCTTGAACATCCCATTTCCACCAGGGACGACGGCGTCGAAGTGTGCAGGCTCCAGGAATGCCGAACGGTCCTTGTAACCGAGCAGGTACTCGTCGAAGCCGGGCAACAGCAGGGCCGGCGGCAGGTCGGCGATCTCGGACGGGACGTAGTAAAGCTCCCCCTCGTTGGTGAGGTCCGCCGCGGCGACCCCCTTGCGGGCGTCGGTCATCGTCAATCCGGTCCAGCCCTGGAAGTCCTTGATGGTCGTAGGGCCGTGGCTTTGGAAGTACATCCGGGCCAGCGTTGCCAGCGGGTCGTCGGGCCGGCGTTGCTCCGGCGCCCACTGGTCCAGCAGAACGAACTTCTGGTCTGGCCCGATGCAGGTGATCCCCAACTGCGCCGTGTGCCACAGCAGGTGGTAGGTCCAGCGGTTGTCCGCCGCCGGGATGCCGGCTGCGTGCAGCGCTTCGACGCACTCGCTGCGGGTGAGTGGCCCATCCTGCAGGGCGGCTTCGAGGACATCCGCGGCCTTGTGAACGGTTTCCCGGTCGAGGCCTAGGAACTCCCACCGCTTCTCCACGCCTTTGAACGTCCGTACGCCGGTGAGGTCGAGCAGCCAGCGGGCATTGGCTGGATGGATCGTGTGGATCGTGCCGCGCATGGGCCAGGTGCGCAGAACTTCGGCATCGGCGAACGCCTGGTCCACCTGAGCTTCCGTGAGCCCCAGCCGCACACCGAGACTCCACTTGCCGCTGCCGACGTCCTGGGACTGCATCGCCCCGAACCAGTCCGCGACCTGGGCGGGCGACTCTCCCGGGCGCGACAGCAGCAGGTTGCTCATCCGCATCGCCAGCACGTCCATTGGCACACCGTACGCTGACGCAGTGACAGATCTGTTCGCCGCGCTGTCCGGTCCGGCCGAGGAAGCTGCTCCGCTGCTGCTGAACGCTGTCATCACCGACGGCGAGGTGGCCATCCGCATCGTGGAGGTTGAGGCGTACGCCGGGGAGCGCGACCCGGCCAGTCACGCCTATCGCGGGCCTGGGGTGAAGAACGCGGTGATGTTCGGACCGCCAGGACACGCCTATGTGTATCTGAGTTACGGAATGCACTACTGCGTGAACGTCGTCTGCCATCCCGAGGGCGTGGGCGGCGGGATCCTACTGCGTGCCGGGGAAGTGGTGTCCGGCATCGAAGTGGCACGACAGCGGCGGGGAGGTCAGCGGGAACTGGCCCGCGGGCCGGGTCGCTTGGGCCAGGCGCTGGGGATCACCCTGGCCGATGGTGGCGCGGACTTGCGCACTAGTCGACTGCGGCTGCACGCCGGGAACCGCGCCAGCGAGGTCGCGCGCGGTCCCCGAGTCGGGGTGAGCAAGGCGTGGGAGGTGGACTGGCGGTTCTGGATCCCCGGCGACCCCTTTGTCAGCACCTACAAGCGCAGTCCTCGAGTGGGACGTTCCGGCGCCGAAGACGCCCCGGGAAGTTGCTGAACCTAGCTCGGATTCGCGGTCCGATCAGCCCGCGTTGATTGCGTCCCGCAGTTCCTGCTCGCACTTGGTCAGGGCGTCCGCGGCGTACAAGTTGTCGCGGACGCCGACGCCGAGATCCTGCGCCGTTTCCTGCAGTTCCTCAAGCCGCTCGGCCGCGTCCTCCGGATCCTGACTGCCGCCGCGGGTGAGCGCGTCCTGCACGTCCTGGCAGAAGTTGTCGACCTGCTCCTGCACCACTGTGCTCGCGCTCACCAGCGGCTCGGGCTGGTCGGTGCTGCTGCACGCGGCCAGCGCCGCCACGACCGCGACGGCCATCAGAAAACGCATGTCCGCAGCGTAGTCAGATGAACAACAACTGCGCGCCCTCGGTCATCTCGATGAAGTCGCTGGCACTGATGATGCCGTCGACGTCATCGCGCAGGTCGGACTCGGTCAGGTTGTTCATGTCCGCGGACAACCGGCAGGCCCACAGGTGACCCCCGGCAGCCACGATCTGGTCGAGGAAGTCGGGTACCTCGGGAATGTCGAGGTCTGCGATCTGCTTCTTCAGCATCTTCGTAGCCATCCCCGTCATTCCCGGCAGCGGTGCCAGGGCTTGCGGCAGGTGCGTGTCACGGCCGGGCAGGTGCATGGCCGTGTTGCCGGCCGGCGAGAACTGCAGGTCGTGCATGCGGGACTTCGTGATCATGTCGAAGCCCCAGAACGTGAAGAACAGGTCCAACTGCACGCCTTCACCGAGGGCTGCGTTGCCCAGGATCAGGGCCGGGTAGGCCATGTCCAGGTTGCCCTTGGAGCAGATGATCGCGAGCTTGCGGTCGCTTTCCTCTTCGTCGCCGAAGTCGGGGATAATCGCGTCGGCCATGTCACACGCACCCGTGCGGCTTGGGCAGACCGGCGATGTAGGCCATCTTCTTCTGCGGCTTCTTGGGGAACAACTGGAACTGCTCCTTGGTCGGGAAGCCACCGGCGGTCTGCACGCGGCGGGTAGTGGCGGTCTCGCCCTTCTCCTTGAAGTCCTCGCGCAGCCAGCGGATCAACTCCCAGTGGCGGTCGGTCATGTCGACGCCGATGTTGCCGGCGAGTTCCTTGCCGATCTCCTCGTTCCATTCGTCGTACTCGGTCAGGAAGCCCTCGTCGTTGATCTGGACTTCTTGCCCGGCGATGGTGGCGGTGGGCATTTTCGTGTTTCCTTTCTCAGGCGGTCTTCTTGCCGGCCATGCTCATGTGCGCTCCTACCGGCATGGGCCGGCCGGGCAGCAGGATGTTCCAGTAGATGAAGCGGAACGCGAGCTTGCCGAGGTGGTTGGCGCGGGTCTCCTTCAGCAGGGAGAACGGGCCGACGCCGGGCACCGGGTATTTGCCGGTCAGCGGTTCGGTGTCGTAGTTGAAGTCGATCAACATGCCCTTGCCGTTGCCCGACTCGATGAAGCAGTTGGCGTGACCGTCGAAGGACTCCGTCATCGGCTGTCCCTTGACGTATGCCAGGAAGTTCTTCTCGAAGAGGTCGATCGCGAAGTGCGCCACCGAGCCGGCCTTCGACGCCGGGATATCGGAAGCGTCGCCAAGGGCGAACACGTTGTCGTACTTCTTGCTCAGCAGCGTGTGCGGGTCGACCGGCACGTAGTTCAGGTCGTCGCCCATGCCGGACTTGGCGATGAAGTCGGCGCCCATGTTCACCGGGATCGTGACGAGCAGGTCGAACGGGATCTCGCGCTCGTCGAAACTGAGGATCTTGCCGTCCTCAACCGACTCGATCATGAAGTCCGGCTCGAGGTGGATGTGCCGCTCGTCGAGCATGCCGCCGAGGTGCTTGGACGCGACCGGCTTGGTGAACGCACCCTCAAGCGGCGTGACGTAGGTGATGTCGACCTTGTCGCGCATGCCCTTCTCCTTGAAGAAGGCGTCGGCCAGGAACGTGAACTCCAGCGGCGCGACCGGGCACTTGATGGGCATCTCACAGATCTGCACGACGAGCCTTCCGCCCTGCCAGGTCTTGAGCTTCTCGCCCAGCGCGACCGTGCCTTCGTAGGTGTAGAACTCGTGCACGGAGTCGCGCAGGTGCTCCTCCATGCCGGGGGTCTGGTCGGGCCGCGGGGTGGTGCCGGTGGCGATGATCAGGTAGTCGTAGGGCAGCTCCCGGCCGTCGCCGAGCACGACCTTGTTCTCCTCGGGGAACACCTGCTCGATCTCAGCGGTGATCAGCTCGACGCCGTCGGGAATGAACTTCTTCGTGGGCTTCGTGATCTCTTGGGGGGTGTAACCGCCGAACGGGATGAACAGGTAGCCCGGCTGGTAGTAGTGCGTGGTGTGCTGGTCGACCATCGTGATCTGCCAGTCCGGCAGGTGCTTGGCCAACTTGTTCGCCGCCATCGTGCCGGCGGTTCCGGCGCCGAGGATCAGCAGCCTGTTCATGGTGTCTCCTTCGTGGTCTTGGACAAGGCTGTGGCGACGCGGGGCAGTGCAGCGAGCACCCGCTCGCGGCCTTTCGCGTCGAGATCGTAGAAGCCGGGCTCGTGCTCCGGCGTCACCCCGCCGGCCAGCACCATGCCGACCAGCTCCCGGCCCTTGCGCACGAACGCGCGGGCACACTGGAAGCCGAACTCGCCGGTCTGGAAGCGGGGCTCGAAGTCGTGGTCCTCGGCCAGGTCCTGCCATTCGGCGATGCAGGTGGTCAATACCTGCGGGTCGTCGCTGTGCTGCTGCATCCAGCCGCAGGGATTGGCGATCGGGGTGATCGGGTGGCCGTCCATGTCGGTGACGATCACCATCACGCCGAGCAGGTCGCCGGCGAGGTCGGCGATGGCCGCTGCGACCTTCGGGTCGAGGGGAGAGGTGTTGAGCACCGGGGGCGCGGTGTCGACCACGCGATAGATCTCGTCGGCCGGGAAGCGCCATTGCTTGCCGACCCGAATCGCGGGCAGCCGGCCATCCTCGGCCATGCGGTAGACGGTGGAGCGATCGATATGCAGAACCTCTTGCACTTGTCGCGCACTGAGCAAGGTCTGCATTCTCGGCTCCCTGTATGCCTCTAATGCATTGTATGCATACGGTGCGACGCATGGTGCAGCAGGGGGAACCAGTCGTCGAGTGCTTGTTGCCCCCGGCCAGCCCGATTCGTTGCGAGCGCAACGTGGGTGCTTAGCGCCCAGAATCATAGACATGTATGCAGGGGTCGACGGGTGTCCCAAGGGCTGGGTGGCTTTAGTGTTACCCGACGAACGGATCGTGGAGGGTTTCCAGCAACTGGCGGGGCTACTCGAGGCGCTAAACGGTTGCGAGGTCATCGCCGTCGACATGCCGCTGAATGCCCCGGAGACGGGTCAACGCCCATGCGACCTGTCTGTCCGGGCAGAACTCGGCCCATTCGCCAGCAGCCTGTTCATGACTCCAACGGCGCAGGCCCTTGCGGCCGCTACGCAGGAGGAGGCCAGTCGCATCAACATCGAACGCGGGGGCTACGGGGTGACGTCGCAGGCTTTCTCGCTAAGGAACAAGATCGCCGAGGTTGCGGAACTGCAGCGTCCGGATCTTGTCGAGGTCCACCCAGAACTCGTCTTCCGACTCTTGGGGCCGGTGATTCATCGCAAGCGCTCCTGGGCGGGCCTGCGGGAACGCGTTGAGGTACTTCAGACCCATGGCCTTCATCCCCAGAGCTGGGATTGCGGTAACTGGGCGGAAGCCGACGACACCATGGATGCCGCGGCCGCGGCCCTAACCGCCCGGCGCTATGCCCGTGGTGAGGCCCTCAGGTTCCCGCCGGAAGGACAGGACCCCGCGATCTTCGCGTAACTAGACTGAAGGCATGGAACTCGGTCCCGATCAGGGAACAGTGAAGGTCCGCACCGGCGTCGCAGGGTCCGCGTCGAGGATGGGTCACCGGCTCGTGCTCAACGTCGAGGAGTGGTCGGCGCAGGTCGAAGTGACCGACGGGGTTGTGGTGTCGGTGCAGTTCCGGGCCGACCTCGAGACGTTGCATGTGGAATCGGGCAGAGGTGGGGTGACGCCGCTGACCGTGGTCGACAAGCAGGTGATCCGGCGCAATGCCGCCAAGGTGCTCGACGTCGGGACCTACCCGGAGGTGACGTTCTCCTCGACTGAGATCGAGGTGACGGAGGACACCGTGACGGTGACCGGTGACCTGACCATCCACGACGTGACGTTACCGTTGACCGCGGAACTGACCCGCGACGGCGACCACGTGACCGGGTCGATTCCTGTGGTGCAAAGTGACTTCGGAATCCGCCCCTATTCGGCAATGCTCGGACAACTCAAGGTCCTCGACGAGGTCACGGTCGATCTCGACATCACGGTGCTCCCCGCAGCACAGTGATCCCATTGAGCGTCCCAACGAACAGGTCGCCGTCGTACAGGAACGCCCCTGCGTAGTGGTTGTTGAACGGGCTGCCGATGCCGGCCAGCCGGGTCCAGTTCACGGCACCGGTCCGGGCGTCGACGCTGGTGAAGTACCAGGCGTCCACGCCTGAGGAATCCGGTGGTTTGGTGTAGGTGAGCACCTGCCCGCCGCGGGTCGAGGCCTTGGACACCAGCGACGGCACATGCACCGCCTCGGTGCTCCAGCGCATCGCGCAATCGCCGTCCACGGCCGAGACCGCAGCCATACCCGGCGTTGTGCTACGCCCGGCCATCGTCGAGGAAACGGCGGGCGCGTACCCGTAGTTGTTCTCCGCGAGGAGGGTGTCGTCCACGGCGATCAGGGAGTTCTCAGTGGCGCTCGCGCCGGCGCCGAAGACCGGCACTTCACACACCAGACGGCCGGTCCGGCGGTCAGCCACCACGACGTGCATCTGTGGGTCCGCGTTGTCGGTGATCGCCACACCCCAGTCACTGAACAGGGTCGGCGTGGTTCCGGAGGCGGCGCTCGTCTGCCCGGGTTTCTGGGCGGTGCCCGCGTCGTACTCGGTGCGCCAGACTTGTCGCGGCGGACCGTCGGTACCGGCCGACAGTCGGTAGAGCGCGGCGCCGGTGACGACGTACACACCGTCGGCATCCACGGCGAACGAGTTCTCGATGTCCTCACCGCCGAGGTTCAGGGCCGTCGCCTGTCCTTGGCGCACAACGCCCACCGTGCCCTTTGCCCCGACGTACCAGTAGCGGCCCTGCCAGTCCGGCAGCACGGAGGTCACCTGCTCGCCCGCAACCAGCGTGCTCGCCACGTTCACACTGGCCACCTCTGGCAGACCCGCGCCGGTGGACAGCACCCGCAGCACGCCGCCCCGTTCGGGGAACACGATGCGGTCCTGGTCGTCGAGCACGAAGTAGCCGCCCCCGGTGAAGTCCGTCAGGCTCGCGGAGCGGGTCCCGACGATGCGGCTGTCGAGGACGTCGAGGGTGCGTGGGTCAACCACGTACGCGACCACGCGAGTCAGTGTGGAGCACAAGGTGACCAGGCGGCCGCGGGAGTCGAACGTCATCGTCGCGCAGTCCCCGCCGGTGAACAACGAATCCACGGTGCCGTCCGGGCCGGGCGCGGGCAGGTTGTAGGTGTCCGTGGCCCAGGCGTCGTTGTGGATGCCGTTGAACGGATTACGGGCCAGGGAGGGGTTCTGTGGCGGTCGCGCGCGAGGCAGATTCTCGGCGACGGATGCGCTGCCTGTGCCGCTGTCAACAAAGCGTTCCAACGGGCTGGTGGGCAGCGTGCGCGACGTCGCACTCGTCGTCGCAAGAGCCCCGACCAACACCGCATAGGCCGCGAGCACCCACCATCGGCGATGGTGCGCTGGCGTTTGACCGGAGCCGATGACCACCAGTAGCAGACCGACGGTGGCGACCACGAGCAGAAGCAGCACCGTCGGTTCGACGAGCAGCATGGGACGCAGGAAGGGGATCACCGCGCCAGCCAGTACGAGCGGCTGCAGCACCAGTGCGCCGATGCCACGGGTTGTGTGTGCGACGCCCCAGGCGGCGAGCAGCAGCAACACGGCGACCGTCGGCGTGACGAGGTAGGCCACTCCCTGCCCGATGACGTCGGGCACCTGTACGAATGCCAGCGATTTCCCAAGCACGCCGGCGCCGACGAACAGGTTGTTCAGGACCAGGACCGGGTGGGCCAGTAGCCCGGCTTCTCCCACGAGCAGCGCCGCTGCCAGGACTCGCAGAATGCGCACTGCGGCAGGCTACCGGACGGCCACGTTGCGATTCGGTAACCGCCTGTCGCTCTGAGGATGAGCGTTGTGGTTTCAAAGCGCAACCGGACACTCACGCGGAGTAATTTGCAGGCATGAAGCGTTGGTTGATTTCCCTGTTGGTCCTTCCCGTTCTCGTGGCTGGTGCGGCGCCGGGCAATGCCGCGACGCCGGGTATCCGCAGCACCAAGGAGTACCAGCAGCTCAAGGTGTACGTGCAGCAACTCGAAGCGAAGAAGAGCCAGCCGCAGACGCCCGCCGAGATCGCGAAGTACCGCAGTGAGCTGTCCCAGAAGCGCGCCAAGACGTCCGCGAAGGTGCGCGCGCTCTACCAGGACCAGCTGAACAAGGCCAAGCAGCGCCGCGACAACCGCAAGGCCAAGGTGGTGCGGTTGAAGCAGCGCAAGCAGGCCGCGCTGGCGAACCTGCGGCAGGCCGAACAGGCTCGGCTCAATGCCATCGGCGCCGACCGCCGGGCAGCGCTGGCCCGGATCAACACCCGGTACTCATCGAAGATGGACAACCTGACCAAGCAGCGGGCGCAACTGCAGAAGAAGATCGCGAAGGCCAAGAACCCCATCAAACGGCAGAACCTGCGCGAGGAGCAGCAGGCCGTTCAGGATCAGATCAACGCTCTGGTGAAGTCCAAGCAGGACGACATCCGGATCGCGAACAACAAATACGACGACCAGGTCGAGACCACCAAGGAGAACTACAGCCAGCGCATCGACAACACCACGCAGCAGTTCAACCAGAACATCACCGAACTGCAGCAGAACCTGCGCGAGCTGTACCAGACGGCCAAGCAGAACGCCCAGCAGCGGCGGGCGACTCAGTTCGCCGACGTGAAGGCGCTCTACTCCCGCGGGGTGGCTGCAATCGACGCCATGCAGCAGTCGTAGCAGTCGGTGAGCACGTGCCTGCCTGGCAGGTGAAGTGGCAATCGGTTAGCACTCTGGGCATCCGTTAGCACGACGGTCGCCAAAACCCCGTCCGTAGTGCTAACCGATTGCCCGGAATGCTCACGGATCGGTCGTGAGGGGCCGAGCACGTGGAAGATCGCGCGCCCACCAACCTCAGATCATGCCGCGGACTGGAACACCCGCAACATCTCGTCGCTGAACAGTACGAACGTGACCTGCTCGTCGAGCGCCGTGGCTCGCACCGTGTCCACCGCGATTCGGGCGGCTTGCGCAGGGGGATATCCGAAGATCCCGCAACTGATGGCCGGGAACGCGATCGTCTTGCACCCGACCGCGCGGGCCACCAGCAGCGACATCTGATAGGCCGAGGCGAGCAAACCGGCTTCACCGTGCTCGCCGCCGCGCCACACCGGCCCGACCGCATGGATGACGTACTCGGCTGGGAGATCGAAGCCCGGCGTGATGACCGCTTCGCCGGTGGCGCAACCGCCCATGTGCCTGAGTACGGCGGCCAATTGCGGCCCGGCCGCCCGATGGATCGCACCGTTGACGCCGGCACCGTCGGTCAGCTGCTCGTTGGCAGCGTTGACGATCGCATCCACTGCCATGGTGGTGATGTCACCCCGGATGAAGTCCATGCGCCTAACCTCGCATGCCTCGCGCAGCGTCGCCTACCTTCGGATCATGAATGTCATCGACCGCAGCACCAGCATCGCCGTCATCGGTGCTGGACCGCACGGGTTGTCGGCGCTCAAGGCCCTGCTGCAGGTGGGCCTGCCTGCCGACGGTTTCGAGCGGGCTTCGGATCTCGGCGGGAACTGGAACTTCGGCGGCCCCACATCGCGGGTCTACGAGCCACGCACCTGATCTCGAGCAAGCCCTTCACCCAGTTTCCCGACTTCCCGATGCCCGACGATTACCCCGACTACCCGAGCCATTACCAAGTCAAGGAGTACTTCGACCGTTACGCCGACCACTTCGGCTTGCGCGAGCGGATCACGTTCAACACCACGGTCACCGGGGTCACTGCCGAGGCTGACACATGGCTGCTCACAGTCGAGCGCGGCGGCCGGGAGTGGACGTTGCGCTACGCGGCGGTGGTCGTGGCCAACGGTCACAACTGGTACCCGAAGATGCCGCAGTACCCCGGCCAGGAGGAATTCGTCGGCGAGATCCTGCACTCCGCGGACTACAAGGGTGCCGATCAGTTGCGCGACCGCCGAGTGCTGGTGGTGGGTGCCGGGAACACCGGTTGCGACATCGCGGTGGAGGCCGCCCAGCAGGCGGAGGTGGCATTCCATTCGACCCGCCGGGGCTACTACTACAACCCCAAGTTCGTGTTCGGAACCCCGTCCGACCAGATCGCCGACAAGCTGCTGGCGCTACGGGTGCCGCTGGCTGTGCGGCGGGCGGCGTTCGCGATGACCCTGCGGACCACGATGGGCAAGTTCGAGGACTTTGGGCTGCAGAAGCCTGATCACGCATTCTTCGAGACCCACCCGATCGTGAACCAGCAGTTGGTCTACTACGTGGGTCACGGCGAGATCGCGCCGAAGCCGGACATCGACCACTTCGACGCCGATGGCGCCATGTTCAGCGACGGCACCCGGGCAGATGTGGATCTGGTGGTCTTCGCGACCGGCTACTTGGCGGTGTTCCCGTTCCTGGCCGAACCAGCAGATCTCGATGCGCAGGCAAATAGGCCACGGCTGGCGCTGCAGATGGCGTCCCCGACGCACCCGACGTTGTGGCTGTCGGGGTTGATCCAGCCGGACTCCGGGCAGTGGACGATCGCGCACTGGCAGGGCATGGCCATCGCGGAGTTCTTGCGCCTGTACCGGGACGACCCAGTCCGGGCCCGGGCGCTGCATGCCGAACTCGGTCACCACCGTGAGCAGCGTTTCTCCGGCGGCGCCCATTACAAGGACTCGACCCGGCACTACTGCGAGATCGCCCATCAGGACTACCTGGCGGCGCTGCAGGGGTTCCTCAAGGAGGTACGGCCATGAGCCGGCGGGTCTTGCGTCGCACGGAGTGGGCCTGGCCGAGCGAGCCGGTGCACCTCGAGGTCCTGTCTGCTGGCGAGGGTCCGCCGCTGCTGTTCGTACACGGTCTGGGTCATGGGGCGTGGTGCTGGGAGCAGTGGCTGCCCGCGGTGGCTGACCGCGGTTTCCGCGCTTATGCGCTGTCGTTGCGCGGGCACGGCGGCTCCGGCGGGCACAACGACCTGGGCCGGGCGAGGATCCGTGACTACGAGCACGATGTGCTGCAGGTGGTCCAGCAGTTGCCGGAGCCGCCAGTGCTGATCGGGCATTCGTTGGGATCGCTGGTGGTGCAGCGAGTCTTGCAGCGCTACCCGGCTCGGGCCGGTGTGCTGCTGACGCCGATCGCGGCGGTGGGGGCGCCTGCCACGATCGCGGGAATGATCCGGCGTAAGCCGGCCGAGATGCTGCGGGCGACCGCGGGCGGCTCCATCCGGCTCACGGCCGAAGACCTGTTCGCCGAGCTACCCGCGGAGCAGGCCAGAGCGTATGCAGGCCGGGTGGGACGGGAGTCTCGCTGGGCGCAGTACGCCATGATGCGCCCGGAGCGGGTCGGCCCCATCGACTGCCCGGTTCTGGTGGTCGGCGCCGAGCAGGACCGGTTGGTGGCCGCGGCCGACGTGCAACGGTGTGCCCGGTCGCTGGGTGCCGATCTGCGCTGGGTCCCGGGTGGCCACGACGTGATGCTGGACGGCTCCCGGTTGCAGGTGCTGGACCAGGTGTTGGAGTGGGTCGACGGCGTTCCCCGCGGGCTGCCCGGTACCCGGCTCACCGAGCCGCTGCATCTGGGCTGAATACGACGAAACCCCCCGCCGGATCGACGAGGGGTTTCGTGGGTCTTGGGCTATTTACGCGGAGCCTTCGAGTCCGGAACGAGCGCGGACTTCGTCTTTACCGCAGCCTCCATGTGGGCCTTGTAGACGCTGTTATTGATGCCGAGCTGGTTGCTGGTCTTTTCGCCTTTGTGTCCGTACATGCTCTTTCACCTCCTCGAAGTCGTGCTTTCACTATACGTGTATGCGTATAGCCAAGTGAAGGGGGGTGGCTGTGATGCGCATCACGTTGTGGGGTCCTGGACGACCTTGAGCCATCCGTTAGACCTTGGAACATCCGTTAGAGGGATTTGTCCGTTTTGCCACTAACCGATGGTCGAAGGTCTAACGGATACCCCGGGCCGTGTTGGCCCGGTCGCCCGGCGCGCGGTGGAGGGGGGTACGCGCGGGCGCCGGACCAGGTCTCAGGCGGACTGCGTGACGCGCACCGCGGACTGCAGCTGGTCGGTGTCGAACGGGCCGATCACCGCGCCGTTCTCGACGTAGTGCAGCAGGGCCACCGAGAAGATGGCCTTCATGGCGCTGATCAGCACCGACGCGACAATCACAACCACGACGCCGATCGTGGCCAACGGGATTCCCAAGGCGGCGGTTCCGGCGGCGGCCACAATCCCGCCGGCGATGGTGACGAGCACGCCCGGCAGCACGGCGATCAGGCCGATGATGCCGCCGATCCGCACGCCGCCGGCGACCTGCATGCCCCATGTGTTGCGAATCAACGAGACGGACTCCTTGATGGCTTCCACGGGCCCCTTGCCCCGCAGCATGATCAACGGCAGCACGAAGAACGAGATGATCGACCAAGCCACGGCCATGAGTCCGGCCAGGATCGCCCGCAGAATGGCCACGATCGCATTTTCCGACGTGCCGTCGCCCTGCACCGCGCGGATCAACCACCCGACGATGGTCTCGATGAGCGCCCAGCCGGCCAGCGCGGGCAGCCGCGAGAAGGCGGCGGACAGACCGGCGCCGAAGCTGCTGTCCCGGCCCTGCAATTCCTCGTCCGCGCACTTCACGAGCCCACCCATGAAGATCTGCGTGATCAGCGTGGCGAGGTAGGAGGCGATGAACAGGAACACCGCGCCGACGATCAGCGAGGTGGTCGAGAAGTCGTCATTCGCGGCCTGGTCGGCGACGTTGTTCACCCCGAGCGCAGCCAGACCTATGCCACCGACGATCAGGAACACGAGCACTGCGAGAACGGCGCTGACTGCGGGAAAGCCGAGCATGTACTTGTTGTCCTTGATGACACCCCACGCCTGAGACGTCACGTGCTTCGACTTCTGCCAAGACCTCGCCATACGGACCTCCTGTGTGCGACTTCGGTTGATTGTGCCGAAAGGTTGAGCCGTGCGCGCGTAGCGTGACCGGCGTGGTGTGGGTGGTCATCGCCGTCGCGTGCGCGGTCCGGGTCGCGGTGATCTGGCGGGCATTCTTCTGGCAAGACGACTACATCCACATCTGGACCGCCTGGAACCAGCCGGCGCAGACGCTGATCTGGCAGAACTGGAACGGTCACCGCGAGCCGGCGAGTTTCGCGATCCAGTGGCTGCTGGCCCGGGCGGCGCCGCAAGTCTGGTGGCCAGCTGCGCTCGTACTCAGCGCTATAGCGGTTGCCACGACCGTCATGTTCTGGCTGATGCTGCGCCGCTGGGGAGGCAACCCGGTGGCGGGCATGCTGTTCGCCGCGTGGCCGGCCACGCTGGTCGCACAACAGTGGCTCTCGGCGGGGCTGGAAACGGTGCCGCTGTTGCTGATGTTCGTGGCCGGGTTTCTGCTGGCTCAGCCTCGGCGCTGGACGCCCGTGTGGGTCGGTTTGCTGGCGCTCGTGGCGTGGGCATTTCACGAGCGCGCGGTCTACTTCCTGCCGGTGTTGCTTGCTGTCGCGCTGTTCTACTCGGGACGCCGGGCATGGCGGGACAACCGGAGGAGTTGGCTGGTGCTGATCGCCGTGACTGCGGCTGGAGTGGTTGTGCGGCTCTTCGACTCTCGGCCCGGACAGACCGGTGGCGCCAGCATTCCCGGGTCGCTGTGGACCGCAGGTCCCGGCTCGCTGCTCAGGTCGGTCGGGGGGTGGTTGCCGTTCGATGGTCATACGGTCGTTCCGAACAGCGCCGGGCTCTGGGCGATCGGCGTGCTCGTGGTCTGGATGGTCCTGTTCCTGATCGGGCTCAGCCTGCGCCCAGCGCAGACGCTGCTCGTGTCCGGGGTCGTGCTGGCGTTCCTGGTCGTCGAGGTGCTGTCGTTCGTGGTGCTGCGCGGTGGGTTCGCAGGGGCAGCACTGGCCGCCGATCCCAGATTCACGCTGGTGACCGGGACCGTGCTGATCGCCGGGCTGGGGTCGTTCGGGCTACCTCTGTGGACCGGGCTGGTCGCAGCGGTTGGGGGATTGAGCATGCTCGCCTATCCGGCCACCCCCGGCCGCAACTGGTTCCAGCCGTTGCCCGACGGGGTGCAGCTGGCCGCATCTCCGAGCCCGCCGGAGATGCTCGCGCACTTCTTCTTCACTCCAGCGGGAGTCGAGTTGGGCACAACGCGCACGCTGCTGCAGGTAGGCCCCGATCCTCCGGCGTTTCCCGAGGTCAGTCAGGATCCACAGCAGGTGCAGCCTTTGCAGCCGCTGACATTCACGCCGTTGCTGCGGGACCCGGCCCGGCAGTGCGGCCCTTTGCAGGTGCCCGCATTGGCCGCGGGGGTGCGCGTTGTCCGGTTGCACGTGCTCGCGGCTGGCGACGTGAACGGTGTGCCGGTGCAGCCGGGTCCGGTGTACGTCTTCCCGCCGCCCGGCCCGGTCCAGATCACGAGCCCCTGTACCGACGGCGTGGAGGTGGGCATTCCGGGCCGTTGAGGTTTTGTTGCGAAGTTGCCCTCGCTGTCGCGAAGTGGTCACGACACGCCGAAGTTACCGACGACAACGCGACAAACCGAGCCGATTGCCGCGATGAGAGGCTAACAACGTGAAGCGCTGGATCGCGGCCGGTGCCGCCGCTGCTGCCACTGCGGTGGCCGCGCACCGGGCCTTGTCGAAATTGCCCGAACCGTTCCCGAATCCGCAGCCTGGGCCCGCGTTCGAGCCGCAGCCGATGCCCGACCTGCCTGAACCCGTTGCGGCGTACCTGCACACCGTTGCCCCTGACCTGCCGGTGATGCGCAGCGCCGTGACGATCGGGCGATTCACAATGCGGCTTGGGCGCCTGCAGGTGCCCGGCAGGTGGCGCTTCACCCACGAGGTCGGTCGCGGCTACCGCCACGAGATGGATATCACCGCGCTTGGCCGGCGGGTGGCCCGGGGCGACGAGCGGTACCTCGACGGTCACGCGGAACTGGACTTGCCGGGCCGGGTGACTAGCGGCCCAAAGATCGACGCTGCCGCGCACTTGAGCATGTGGGGCGAGTATGTATGGCTACCGTCGGTGCTGGCGACGGCGCAATGGGAGGAGATCGATGCTGTCAGTGCGCGGATGCGAGTGCCGGGCAGCGATCAGCCACTGCTCGCGTGGTTCGATCCGCAGACGCATCTGCTGACTCGCTTCGAGACGCTGCGGTGGCGGGGCGCTGACGATCCGGAACCGCTGCCGTGGGCGACTACGAATCTCGCGTGGACTCGGATCAGTGGAATCGGCGTCCCGGCGGTCGCGACCGTGCAATGGGGTGACCAGAAGCAGCCGTGGTTGCGGATGAGTCTGGACGACGCGGTCTGGAACGTGCCGGTGGATCTGCGCTAGGGGCTGCCCTCAGTACTTCCCTAGCGCCCGTGGCCGTGCATCACCGACGTCATCCGGCGGACCACTTCGGTGGTCTTGGGATGCCGAGCGAACGACGTAAGCTGCAGCGGGATTCCGAACCGCTCGCGCACCGTGCTCTTGGCGCGGGTGAACTCCTTGAGCCCGTCCGGGCCGTGAATGCGGCCGAAACCCGACTGGCCCACGCCGCCCCACGGCAAGGCCGAAACCCCTGCGTACATCACCCAGGAGTTGATGCTGACCATGCCGACGCGCAATTGGGAGGCGATCAACTCCGAGGTCGTGCGGCTGCGGGTGAAGACCGAGGCCGCCAGCCCGAAGTCGGCGGCGTTCGCGCGGTCCACCGCTTCGGCCATGTCCCGCACGGGATTCACGACCAGCGTGGGGCCGAACGTCTCCTCCATGATCGCCAGCGAGTCCTCGGGCACGCCGGTCAGCACGATGGGCTCCACCACGCCTTCGCCGATCGACTCAGGTCCACCCACGACCGCCCGGCCGCCGCGCGCGAGAGCGTCGGTGACGTGTGAGCGGACCACGTCGATCTGCTTGGGCATCGTCATGGGTCCGTACGACGAATCCGGGCCGTGGCCAGGCGTGAGCGCTCTGGCCTTTTCGGCCACCAAGCCGAGGAATTCGTCATACACGTCCTGGTGGACGTACACCCGCTCGACGCCGACGCAGGTCTGCCCGGCGTTGCTGAAAGCGCCGAACGCCGCAGCATCCGCCGCCTTCTCGAGGTCGGCATCCCTGTCGACGAGCACCGCATCCTTGCCGCCGCACTCCAGCAGCACCGGGGTGAGGTTGGCCGCACACGCAGCCATCACCCGCTTGCCGGTGGGCGTCGATCCGGTGAACGAGATCTTGTCGACGCCTGACTCGCACAACGCCTGCCCGGTCGCGCCGAAGCCGGTGATCAGCTGGGCGACAGGCTGTTCGGGAACGACCTCGGCGATGGCGTCGACCAGCCACTGCCCGACGGCCGGGGTGTATTCCGAGGGTTTGAACACGACCGCGTTGCCAGCGGCCAGTGCGTAGACGATCGAGCCGATCGGGGTGAAGACCGGGTAGTTCCAGGGGCCGATGATGCCGAGGACGCCCAGCGGCTGGTACTGCACGTGGGCGGCGTGGTTGAGGGTGAGCAGACCCGGTCGCACCGCGCGGCGCTTGAGCACGCGCTCGGCATGCAGTGCCGCCCAGTTCGTGTGCTCGACCGACAGGATGATCTCGAGCAGTGCGTCGTCAGTGGGCTTGCCGTTCTCGGCATGCACAAGTTCAGCGAGTTCGCGGGAGCGTTTGGCGAGCAGCCCCTTGAACCGGGACAAGCGGCGACGGCGTTCGTCGAAGCCGATAGCTGCCCACCAGGTCGCTGCGATGCGGGCCCGGTCGACCACTTCCCTGACCTCGTCGGCGGCCATCACGGGGAAGGTGGCGATGACCCGGCCGTCGGCGGGGGAGTGGCTCTCGAACGTCTCTGTCATGGTTGCCATGGAGCAACGGTACGCGCAGTGATCAGTTACTGAGTGGCGCTTGGTGGAGGTCCCGGAACCATCTCGACCCGGATGCCTTCGGCCGCGGAGCGTTGGGCCGCTAGCGAGAAGGCCAACAGATCCCGGCCCTGCTCGCCGGTGATGACCGGATCCGTGCCGTCCATCAGCGCGTGCACGAAGTGGCGCCCGGACGCAACGAACGAGACCCCCCAGTCCGCGTCCATGTCATCCATGTGCGTGGTCCGCTGGTCCTTGTAGAGCACAACCGGGGCGACGTCGCTCATCCGGCCGTGTCCTCGGGTGACCCAGATGACCCCTTTCGTCCCGGTGATCTCGATGCGGTCGTCCTGGCCGTAGTACTTCCCGTGCAGGCGCAGTTCCGGGGAGAACGTGGCCTCGAACGAACCGACCGCGCCGTCCGCGTGTTGCCAGGTGACCACTGATGGTGAATCCAGGACGCCATTGAAGCTGCTGCCGATGTAGGCGTGCACCGACTGCGGGAAACCGTGCAGGTACCACGCGGACGAGAACTTGTGATGCCCGTCGTCGAAAACCTGCGGACCGCCGCCCGCCCGGGCAGCGTCGAACCGCCAGGCCATCGCCTCGGCCGGCACCTGCCAGCCTTCCGTCGAGTAGCCCGCGGCCGACTTCAGCCGGATGCTCAGCACGTCGCCGATCTCACCGGCGTCGATCAGATCCCGGGCACGCTGGATCGGTGGGTAGAAGACGAAGTTCTCGAAGACCTTGAGCGTCACCCCGGCGCTGGTCGCCGCGTCGATGATGCGCTGGCACTGCGCGACGTCCATCGCCATGGGTTTCTGCAGGGCAATGTGCTTGCCCGCGGCCGCAGCTTGCTCCGTGATCTGCTCGTGCAGGTCGTGCGGTACCAGCACCTCGACCATGTCCACGTCGTCGCGTGCCAGCAGGTCTGCGGCATCGGCGAACCGCGCCGACTCCGGCACGTTCCAGGCCTCGCCGCGGGTCGTGCGATTGTCCTCGTTCGGGTCGGCGATCGCAGTAATCGTGGCGTGCTTGAAGTGGTGGTACGCCGCTGCGTGCAGATCGGAGATCCGGCCGCAGCCGATGATTCCCACGCGGATCATGGCGCCTCCTTGATCAATCTGTGGGCGACGTTACTCCGGTCGGCGCTAGGGTCGCGGCATGCCAGCATCGAGCACGGTCGCGGCTCTCAAGGAACCCACCGCGAAGGTCAACTGGGTCTTCCTCGTCAGCATCACACTGGCCAACATCGGCATCCTGATAGTGCTGATCACCCCGTTGAACAACCTCCTGCCGCGTTACACCGATGCCATCACCGGCGGCCCGGGCAAGGAAGCCGCTTTGGCCTGGGTGAGTGGGCTGGGGCAGTGGCCGCCATGGTTTTCAACCCGCTGGCCGGAGCGTTCTCGGACCGGACCGTGTCGCGATTCGGTCGCCGCCGGCCGTGGATCGTTGCGGGTGCTCTAGGAGCCGCCACGTTGATGGTGGTGATGTCCTACCAAGAGAGCATCCTCGGCCTGGCCATCCTCTGGTTCCTCGTGCTCGCCGCCGCCAACGTGGCGTTCTCCGCGATGACCGCCTACATCCCTGACCAGGTCCCGGTGGACCAGCGCGGATTGGTCTCGGGATTCGTCGGTCTGGCACAGGTGCTCGGGGTCGTGATCGGCGTCGCGCTGGTTTCCTACGTCGTGCCGGATCTGCAGCAGGGCACATGGCTGGTCGCCGGGGTAATGCTCGTGATGCTGATCCCGATGGTGGTGTTCATCCCCGACGCCCGGCTTCCGAGACAGGTGATCCCGCCGTTCCATTGGGGTCGGTTCTGGTCCGGGTTCTGGGTGAGCCCACGGCTGTACCCGGACTTCGCGTGGGCATGGATCACCCGGTTCCTGGTATGGCTGGGAACGTCCCTGGCGACGATCTACTTGCTCTTCTATCTGAAGGACTTCCTGAATTACCCGCAGCCCGAGCAGGGCCAGACGACGCTGATCGGTCTGTACGGCCTGGGCACGATCGTGACCGCAGTGATCGGTGGCCGGCTGTCGGACAAGTCCGGCAAGCGCAAGATCTACGTGATCGTGGCATCCATCGTCATGGGGCTGTCGGTGCTGATTCTGGCCCTGGTGCCGAACTTCGGCGCCGCGTGCCTGGGCGCCTTCCTGCTGGGAACCGGTTACGGGGTCTATCTCGCGGTTGACCAGGCCCTCATCACGCAGGTGCTGCCGGCGGCCGAGGACCGTGCACGGGACCTCGGCGTCATCAACATCGCGAACACCATGCCGCAGATCCTCGCCCCGGTGCTGGCGGCGCCGCTGGTGACGCTGCTGGGCTATCCGGCGTTGTTCGGCGCGACCGCTGTTGTCATGGTCGCGGCCGGCATCTTGGTCCGCTTCATCCGAAGCGTGCCCTGACATGCTGTTCGTCTCCAATCCCGACGATGACTTCGTCGCCAAGCTCATAGAGTCGCTGTCCGAGAAGGGCGTCCATCTGACCGCGCAACCGGATGCCGCCAGCCATGCATTGCTCACGATGCCGGAAGCCGAGCACGCCGCTGAGCGGGCTATTGCGCTTGCCGAATCGCTGGACTGCCACCTGGTGTTCATTGCGAACGAGCTCGACCCCCAGCACCAAGAGGTCATGGCTCACATCCGCGCTTCCGATTTGCCGTGGACCTTCGTGCAACCGGTGGCCATGATGGACTTCGCCTTCGCCGCCCTGCCGCCGCAGGTGCACATGGCCGGCGTTGTCTTCGGGATCTCCGGGCAGCAGCCCGTGGGCTTCGTCGCGGCCTCCGACATCGTGCGGGTGCTGGCGGCGATTGTCGAGGGTTCGGGACACGAGGGCCGGGAGTACGTGTGCAGCGGGGCCGAGGCGCTGACCATGCCCGAGGTCGTGGCTGTACTCGGGGAAGTGCTGGGCCGCGACTTGGACTACATCGACCTCGGTGACGATGAACTCGCCCAGTTGATGGTCCAGCACGGTGGGCAGGACCCGGATCGCGTCGAGCGCTTGGTGATGCGGGAACTGCGGGCGTGGCGCGACGGCCGGGCGGACATTGTGACGGACACGGTTGCGCGACTCACCGGTCAGCCGCCGATGTCCGTCGCGCAATGGTTCGAGAAGCACGCCGATGACTATGCGAAGCCCGGTTTGGCGCAGAAGGCGGCTGCGAAGCTCGTCAGGGCGCGCTATCGCGGGCGCATCCTGCGTTGAGGGCGGAATGTTCGCTTCTGGCCGTTTCCCTAGCGGCCAGAAGTGAACTAACCGTCCAGAACAGGCTCAGACCGGATGCGCTCCTCGCCCGCCAGCCGAGCCGGAGATGCAACCAAAGCGAAACGCAGAATCCGCAGACTAGCGTCGGCCAATGCACGATCCACCGCGGTCGTTCGCGGGCTCGAGCCCAGCATCGCCAGGGCCCACGGCGGCAGTGAGTCCCACGCGGCGCGGGCCAGGATCGCGTATCCGGGTTTGAGGCCGAGTGGCAAAGGGGCATTGCGGATGAAGCCGTGCGTGCGCCGGACCACGTCGTCCACCACGAGCTCCGGACGGAAGGCATCGAGCTGGGCCGCGAGTTCCGCCCTGCTGCGTGGCGGCTCTTCCACACCCATCGCCTCAGCGACGACCGCCATGTTCGCCACATAGCCGTCGGCATCGACTGGGCCATCGTGGCCGAAGTCGAGATAGGCACGCAGCATCGAGTCGGTCAGTGCGAGGTGCACCCAAAGCAGCAACTCCGGGTCTTGCGCGGAGTAGTAGCGGCCGTCCTGCGCCACTCCCTGGACGTGCTGGTGCATCGAGCGCACGGCGCGGATGGTCTGTTCGGCGAGCTGCTCGGAACCGAACGTGGTGGCCGCGATGAACGCTCCGGTCCGCTGCAGCCGGCCGAACGGGTCCTCCCGGTAGGTCGAGTGCTGGTCGACGCCCGCCAGGGCCAGCGGATGCAACGCCTGCAAGAACAGCGAGCGGATACCGCCGACGAACGTCGCCACCGAACCGTGCACGGTCCAGATGGGATCGGCGGGGGTGAACCAGCCCGGCGCACCCTGCGGGTTCGCGATCGCCCGCGCCACGTCGCTGGCACCGTCAGTGCGCCCGCTCAGCACGTGCCTCACCTGGCCGGCCAAGGGGGACAAGGCGGTTTGCAGCACGTCTTCACCGTCTCAAGGCTTGATCGAGGTCGCAATCGCGCGGCACAGGCGAACGTGAACTCCCAAGGTGACCTGAGCTCGCGTTTGTACGGCGCGGGGTGGGTGGCGGTCGCGATCATGCAACCTTCCAGTGCACGTCCCTCTCCGTGATGCTGCCAGTGGGTGATGTCGGTTGACCATGTCGAATTCGGCGTCGATTCCGGCGAGACTGCTGCTATGGACATCCTGCGCACGCCCGACGACCGCTTCGATGACCTGCCCGGCTTCCCCTGGCAGCCGAAGTACCTGGACCAGGACAGCCTGCGGATGGCCTACCTCGACGAGGGCGAGGGCGAGGTCGTGTTGTGCCTGCACGGCGAGCCGACGTGGAGCTATCTGTACCGCAAGATGATTCCGGTCTTCCTCGAGGCTGGAATGCGAGTGGTCGCGCCCGACTGGTTCGGCTTCGGCCGCAGCGACAAGCCCGCCGCCGACTCCGACTACACCTGGGACTTCCACTACACCTCGATGCTGCGGTTCGTCGATGCATTGAAGCTCGAGCGGGTGACGCTGGTCGTGCAGGACTGGGGTGGTCTGCTCGGCTTGACGCTGCCGGTGACTCACCCCGATCTGGTGCAGCGGTTGCTCATCATGAACACTGGCCTGGGCGTGGGCACCAAACCCACGGACGGTTTCATCGCGTGGCGAGACTACGTGGCGCACAACCCGGAGTTCAACGTTGGCGAGCTGATGCGGCGCTCGGAGCCCGGGCTCACCGAGGCCGAGGTTGCGGCCTACCAGGCGCCCTTCCCGGATCCGCGCTACATGGCTGGGGCGCGCCGCTTCCCGGCACTGGTCCCGACGAGCGAGGACGCGCCTGGCGTGGAGGTCTCTCGGGCGGCAGCCGCCTGGTGGGCGACCCAGTTCGACGGTCAGGCTTTCATGGCGATCGGCACGAACGACCCGGTGCTGGGCGTGCCCGTCATGGAGCGGATGCGGCAACTCATCAGGGGCTGCTCGGAGCCCATGCTGACCGACGCCGGCCACTTCGTGCAGGAGCAAGGTGAGCCGATCGCGCGGGCGGCGTTGGCGGCCTGGGGAATTCAGATGGGCGGCTAAGCGACGAACATCTCCCGCGTTTCCCGTCCCGGTTGCCACAGCCGGACGCGCAACCGCGGCGGGTGCTCGTTGGTGGTGTCGGTGAACACCACCGACTGCAGATCGATACGGAAGCGCCGGCCACCCGGTGGGTAGTGCTCAGGCGTCGGTGCCTCCACCGCGACGCCCGTGAACTTCGCCTCGCCGACCCACTCGTCGTCGGCATCCGGATCCCGGCCCTGACTGTGGATGGCCACCCGCGGGTCACGCAGCAGGTCCGCGGTCTTGCGCGCGTGCTCGCCACTGCCGATGTAGATGCAGCCGTCGTCGAACTCGACCTCCGTGCCGCTGATGCGTGGTCCGCCGTCGGCTCGCACTGTGGCCATCGTGCAGTGCTTCCCGAGGGCGAACGCCGCGCGGACTTCCGCGGCCAGGGCGGGATCTGCTGTCGCGAAATCACTCCACGTCGGCATAGCCCACCTCTGCCTCCAACTCCTCGATCGATTCCATGAAGAAGTCCAGGATCCGTTCCGGGTCGGCGGTGATGCCGGTGTCGGAGTGCACGGAGAAGTTGAGTTCGCCGTTGAGGGTGTAGATCCCGAACGACAGGTTCATGTCACCGCTCAACCCGCCCATACCCCAGGAGCCGAGCACCTTGCCGCCGGCCATCCAGATCTCATGACGGGGCCCGGGGACGTTGGTCGTCACTCCGATCGAATGGTCCTGGGTCACGTTCTGGATGAGCTTCTCGACGTCGGCGGTGGTCAGCGACAAGGCGGAGATGAGCCCGAACGAGACGATCGGCATCTGCGAGTGCTTGATGTCGTCGATGCGCCGCTTGATCTCCTGCACCTGTTCGATCGGGTCCTCGATCCCGACCGGCAGCAACACCGGAACGATCCCGAAGCGGTTGCCCAACGTCCGCGGCAGGTCCGCATCAGGCCGGCGCAGGCTCACCGGCATCGACGTGAACAGGTCGTCGACGGTGAGCGCATCCTTCTCCTCGAGGTACTTGCGCAGGGTGTTCGTCAGTACCGCCAGCAGCACGTCGTTGATGGTGGCGTCGAGAGCATCGCCAATGTCCTTGATGGGCTGCAAGGGAATCGGTTCGATCCAGTCGACCTTCTTCTCGCCGGACACCTTGCCGTGCAGGATCGTCTTGCCCGGCCGCGGAGCCAGCACCAGCTCGACGGCGTTCTTGGTGGCTTCGAATCCGGTGCCGACCGCGTCGGCGCTGAACTCGATGAAGCGCTTCGGATACAGCGTCACCGCCAGCGTCTCCTGCACAATCTCCACCGGGTTGCGCACGATGTCGACCACTGGAGCGACCAGGTCGCGCTTGCGTCGCCGCGGCTTGTCGATTGTCTTCGGCCGGTGGACGGTCTCCGTCTGATCGCACAACGACAGCGTCAGCCGGACCAAGGCCCAGCCGTCGGCGATGCTGTGCTGGATGCGGCTGTGGATCGCCGTGGTATTTCCCCGATAGCCCTGAATCACGAACATCTTCCACAGCGGCCGCTCGCGGTCCAGCAACTTGCCGCGTTGCTCGGAGACCAGCGCCCGCAACTCTTCCTTGTCGCCATCGAGTTGGATGACCTCGATGTGGTTGGCGATGTCGAATTCCGGGTCATCCTCCCAGTGCGGCAGGTAGAGCGGGTTGCGGGACGGCCGCACGCGCTGGTGGAACGTCGGGTACTTGTCGACGATTCGCTCTTGCACGATCTCGGTGAACAAATCCGGGTCGATCTCCCGGTCAAGCCACATCAGCGACGAAACGGTCTGGTTGTTCTTCTCCCACTCGCTATAGAGCCAGGCTGCATCGGCGGGGGAGAGTCTGCGTTCGGCCACGGCGCGAGTCTAGGCGTCAGGCAGCCTGTGCCGCTTCCTGCAGTTGCGCGAGGCCCTTCTCCAGGTCGCGGCCGATCACCCTCTCCAGGTTCATGAACACCCCGAAGACGCGGGTCATCAGCGTGCGCGGAGTGCGCATCGACCAGACCACGGTCGTGCCGGCGTCGCTCGGCGTCAGGTCGAAGCGCACCTTGCTCTGCGACTTGAAAGGGCGCGTGAACGCGAGGTCGATGTCCACCGAGCGATCGCTCGCGTCGGTGATCTGCATGGTTCCCGCGCCGGCCTTGCGGTTGCCCGACCACACGTATCGTGCGCCGGGGCCGGTCTCTGGCCCTGTGTAGGTGCGCTGTAATTCCGGGTCCAGACCTTCCCACGGCGACCACTGCTGCCATGCCCGGAGGTCGGTCAGCAGCGGCAGGATGCGGGAGGGTTCGGCATCGATGACGGCCGAACGCTCGATGACGTCGTAGTCGCTCATGGGTGCAGTCTGGTGGTTGCTGTCGCGGATAGGAACACCAAATGAGGACCTTGGCGTTGATCGTTGCCCATCCCGACGATGATGCCTACGGCGTCGCCGGCACGGTGGCGTTGCACGCGGCCGACCCCGGGGTGCGTTTCGTCCTGATCCACGCCACCGATGGTGCCGCAGGAGACATCGCCCCCGGATTCCCCGCAACCCGGGAGACGCTGGGAGCAATCAGGCGGCTGGAGGATGAGAACGCCTGGCGGGCTCTCGGCCGGGTGCCGGACCGGCACGAATGGCTAGGGTACGAGGACGGCGCTGTTGAGCAGGCTCCGGAGTTGTGCGACCGGCTGGTCGAGATCCTCGGTGAGGAGCGGCCGGACGTGGTCGCGACGTTCGGCCCGGACGGCATCACCGGCCATCCGGATCACATCGCGGTAGGCGCGGCGACCGATACCGCGTTTCATCGACTGCGCGGCAAGGGTTCGGGCTTTCAGCGGCTGCTGCACGGCGCCATGCCGCAGTCAGTCTTCGATCGCTGGAACGCCTCTCGGATGCGGCGCGGCGAGCCGGCCTGGGATCCTTCGGCGATCTACCACCTACGCGGCGTGCCGGACGAGAGCATCGGGATGAGCGTGGACGTCTCGAGCGTCGCCGACCGGGTGGTTGCCGGGCTGCGCGAGCACCGCAGCCAGCAGCACGTGATGGGCGCGGGCCCCGGCCTCGACTGGGAGCGGGCGGTCGGGATGGAGCACTACGTCATCGCCTGGCCCTCGGGGCTGCAAGGACTGACCGACGTCTTCGAGGGGCTGCCGTAGTCTCGAACCGTGGAATTCAGCGGCACTCAAGGCTATTTGACCAATCCCGCGCTGGAAGCAGCCGTGCGCTGTGCGCTGGTGCTCGAGAAGCCGCTGGTCGTGCGCGGTGAACCCGGCACCGGCAAGACGCTGCTGGCCGAAGCCGTAGCCGAAGCGCTGAAAATGGACCTCATCACCTGGAACGTCAAGAGCACGACGCGCGCCCAGGAAGGCCTGTACCACTACGACACCGTGCAGCGCTTGTACGACTCCCGGTTCGGTGACCACGACGTGCGCGACATCCGTGAGTACATCAAGCTCGGGCCCGTCGGACAGGCCTTCAAATCCCCCGAGCGTGTCGTGCTGCTGATCGACGAGATCGACAAGGCCGACATTGAGTTCCCCAACGACCTGCTCAACGAACTCGACCGGATGTACTTCGACATCCCCGAGACGGGCGAGCGGGTTGCCGCAGTGCAGCGACCCGTTGTCATCATCACGAGTAACGCGGAGAAGGAACTGCCGGATGCGTTCCTACGGCGCTGCATCTTCCACTTCATCGACTTCCCGGATCGCGAGTTGATGCAGCGGATCGTGGACGTGCACCACCCCGGTCTGGATCAAGGACTCATGGACTCGTCGCTGTCCGCGTTCTTTGCCATCCGTGGCATGGACCGGGTGCGCAAGCCACCGAGCACCAGCGAGCTCGTGGACTGGATCGCGATGCTGCAGACCGCCGGCGTCACCAGCGTTCAGTTGGAGGCCACGACACCCTTCCTCGGCACGCTGCTCAAGAAGGAGCAGGACATGCTCGCGTATTTGAACCAGGTCAGCCGGCGCAGGGTCTGATGTTCGCGCTCGGGTTGCTCTACCGGCTGCGGGACCAGGACGTCCCGGTCGGTCCGACCGAGGCGCTTGCACTCGCCGCGGCGCTCAAGGCCGGCGTCCACGAGCACACCGTGCAGGGTTTCTACTACACGGCCCGGGCCACTTTGATCCACCACGAGGGGCACCTCGACGCGTTCGATCGCGCGTTCCTCGCCGAGTACGGGGACCTTGACTGGGACACCGAACTCACCGAGCAACTGCGGGAGTGGCTGGACGAACAGTCGGCGCGGCTGTCCGAGAGTTCCGATGCTGAACCGGATTTCGCCGAGCTGCTGGAGATGTTTGAGCAGCGCAAGCGGGAGCAGACCGAGCGTCACGACGGCGGCCCGTACTGGATCGGGACGCAGGGCAAGTCGCCGTTGGGGCAGGGCGGCACTGCGGACGCCGGAGTGAGTACCGGATCTTCGGGCGGCGGCCGGGCGGCGATCCGCATCGCCGACATGCGCTCGTACCGGCCCTACCGCTCCGACGTCACGCTGGACATTAGGCAGCTGGAGATCGCGCTGCGGCGGCTGCGGGCGTTCGTGCGGGAAGGCGCCGACGACGAACTCGACATCGAGGCCACGATCGACGAAACCGCGCGCAATGCCGGCGAGATCGAAGTCGTGACGCGGCCGCGCAGCCGCCCCAACACCCACGTGATCCTGATGTCCGACGTGGGCGGTTCGATGTTTCCCTACACGACGTTGATGGAGCAGTTGTTCAGCGCGACCAAGAAAGCCACCCACTTCAAGGAACTGCGGACGTACTACTTCCACAATCTCCCGTACGGCAAGGTCTACGGCACCGAGCGATTCACGGAGCCGGTGTGGATCCACGACCTGCTGCGGGAATGCGGCCCGCACTACAAGCTCATCATGATCGGTGACGCATTCATGGCCCCGTACGAATTGGGCATGGCCGGGGCTTGGTCGGCCACCGACGCCAGCCGGGTCTCCGGCATCGACTGGCTGCGCCTCCTGGCCGACCATTTCCGGGATTCCTGCTGGCTCAATCCGGAGCCCCTGAGCCGCTGGGACGGCACCACGATCGAAGCGGTGGGCGAGGTGCTGGACATGTTCCCGCTGACGACCGATGGGCTAACCGAGGCAATGGCGCACTTGAACCGGGGCGCCCCCAGCCGGCGCTGAGCACAACGCCCGGATCGGGGCCATATGTGACCCGAATCCATTCGTTTGTTCCGGGCGCTTCGACAAACCTACGGATCGGGGTCGCAGATGGCCCGAATCCGCAACTCCGTCGCGATCGGCGTTCGGCGGTACCTTGGCGAGCATGCCCGGTACGTTGACTCCTCGCTCGACCACTGAGTCCCACCGGGCCTCGTCGCCGCTGGAGTTGTTCCTCGACCTGTGTTTCGTGGTGGCCGTGGCGCAGGCGGCCGCCGCCCTGCACCACGCAATCGCAGAGGACCACCTGCGTACGGCGCTGATCGGCTACCCGATCGTGTTCTTCGGGATCTGGTGGGCCTGGATGGGGTACACCTGGTTCGCCAGCGCGTATGACAACGACGGGGTGGGAATCCGGCTGGCAGTCTTCGTGCAGATCGTGGGTGTCCTGATAATCGCGGCCGGGATCCCACGTGCGTTCAACGACCATGACTTCACAGCCATGGTCCTCGGCTACGTCGTGATGCGGCTGGCGATGGTTCCGCTCTGGCTGTGGGCTGCGCGCTCCGACCCTCCGCGACGGGTCACCGCGTTGCGCTATGCGTTCGGAATCACTGCCCTGCAAGTCCTGTGGGTGGGGTTCCTGTTCGTGCCGGCGGGCTGGCAGGTTCCCGCATTTCTGGTGCTGGCGATTGGTGAACTGTGCGTGCCTGCGTGGGGCGAGAACGCCGAGCCGACGACCTGGCATCCGCACCACATCGCTGACCGCTATGCCGCGTTCACGATCATCGTGCTGGGCGAATCGATCCTGTCGACGATGCTCGCGGTAGCGGCCAGTGTCGACGGTGGCACTCCGGTTGGGAGGGTGGCCCCCACGGTGCTCGGCGGGGTCGCCATTGTGTGCGCGATGTGGTGGTTGTACTTCTCGGAGCCTTCCGGCCAGTTCGTCAGTCGTGCCCGTGGCAACTTCGAGGCGGGGTCCAGTCGAGCGGCGTACTTCTGGGGCTACGGGCACTATGTGATCTACATGGCCGTGGCGGCCGCCGGCGCCGGGATCGCCGCTGTTGTGGACGCGGTTTCCGACGATTCGCAGATCAGCTTGCGGACGTCGACCCTGGCCCTGGCTGTGCCTGTGGCCGTGTACGTGATCTGCATGATGGCGCTGCACCGACACGCCAGCGACACGGCGCGGCAGTGGATTGCATATCTCGTATGTGCTGTGGCCGTGGTTGCCTATGGCGCGCTCGGCCTGCCCATCCTCGGGATCGGGGTGCTGCTCGCGCTGCTTGTGGCCTTCGTGGCAAGTGGCTTGGGTCAGGGCAGCGATAGCGATTAGGTTCAGCGGTCGGGCCCACAGGCGAAAGCGCCCAATCCGGACCAGATGAGGCCCGCTTTGCGCTGTCTGCACAGGGACCTTGATCATCTGCGCCGAACGTGACGAATCCGCAACTCCGAGGCGCCAGCGCAAGTAGCGTGAGCCCATGAAGACCGCCTGTGTGATCGGGGCCGGGGCGGCGGGACTCGCCGCGGGTAAGGCCCTCAAGGACCGCAACATCGACTTCGACTGGTTCGAGAAGGGCTCCTACGTGGGAGGCCTGTGGCAGATCGACAACGACAACGGGGGAGCCGCGGCCTACAAGACCCTGCACCTGAACTCCTCGAGGCCGCGCACCGAGTACCCGAGCTACCCGATGCCCGAGGACTGGGCCGACTACCCGCCCTACTACCAAGTCGCGCAGTACTTTGAGGACTTCGCCGATCATTTCGGTTTGCGGCAACTCATCACGTTCAACACCGCTGTCGAGAAGGTCGAGCCGGTCGACGGCCACTGGCGGGTGACCACCAGCGACGGCCAGAGCAATGACTACGAGCATGTGCTCGTGGCCAACGGCCACCACTCCAGCCCCAAGATTCCGCACTTCGACGGCGAGTACACCGGCGAGTCGTTCCACGCCCACGACTACCGCGATCCTGAGGTCTTCAAGGGCAAGCGGGTCTTGGTGATCGGCGTCGGCAACTCCGGTATGGACATCGCCTGCGACGCCTGCCGCACCGCCGAGTCCGTGTTCCTGTCCACCCGGCACGGCGTGCACGTCATCCCGAAGTACGCACTGGGGAAGCCCGTCGACCAGCTCAGCTCGTCAGCCATGGCCTATGTCCCGTTCCCCGTCGAACGCCTGGCCTACGAGGCCATCGTGCGGATGTCGGTCGGCCGTCCTCAGGACCGGGGCCTGCCCAAGCCCGATCACCGGCTGCTGGGTGCCCATCCCACTGTGAGCGCGGAACTCTACGACCGGGTCGGCCACGGTGACATCGTGATGAAGCCCGACATTACCCGGTTCGACGGCGACAAGGTGCAGTTCGTCGACGGCACCACCGAAGAAGTCGACCTCGTCGTCTACGCCACGGGCTACGACATCACGCTGCCGTTCCTGGACGGCGTCTACACCCCCGAGCACAACAAGATGCCGCTATACCTGCGGGTCGCGCCGCCGGACCTGCCCGGTCTGTGGTTCATGGGCTTCATCCAGACCGTCGGTTCCGGCATCCCGCTATACGAGTACCAGGCCGAGTGGGTCGGGGACATCATCGACGGCGAGGTGCCGATGCCGGATCGCGACACCATGCAGCGCTGGATCGACCACGATCAGAAGGAAATGGGCAAGCGCTACTTGCGGTCCGAGCGGCACACGATGCAGGTCGACTACTGGCGCTACATCCGCACGATGAAGGAAGCCCGCGGCAAGCGCAGCCTGCTGAGCCGGATCGGCCTGTGATGCGGGCCGTTCTTGCGGATCTGTCCACTCCGCGCTACCTGTGGACTGCGGCTGCCGGGAAGGTGAAGCACGACGCCGGTTGGGGGCCTGGCGGTCTGATGCGCCTTACAGACGTGCCCGAACCGCAGCTGCCCAAAGCCGACGGCTGGGTGCGGATCAAGCCTGAATTGGCCGGAATCTGCGGCAGCGACGTGGGACTCGCGCACGCGAAGTCCTCCTTCGTGATGAGCGCGTTCTACGCCGAACCCAAGGCAATCCCCGGTCACGAGCTCGTCGGGGTCGTGACCGAGGGATCGCTGGAAGGGCAGCGGGTCGTGCTGGACCCGATCCTGTCCTGCGTGCACCGTGGCTTCAGCCCCTGCCGAACCTGCCGGGAAGGCCGGCCGTACGCCTGCGAACGATTCGACGAGGCCGGGGTGACCGGCTGCCACGCGCCAGGCCAAGGCTTCTCCGACGCGGTGGGCGGGGGCTGGGGCGAGTCGCTGGTCGCCCATGAGTCACAGTGCATCCCGATCGGTGACGTCGCCTCGACGAGAGCAGTGCTCGCAGAGCCTGCGTCCATCGGCCTGCACGCCGCGTTGCAATGGAAACGCACGGGCGATCGGGTGGTGGTGATCGGACCGGGTACGATCGGGCTGCTCGTGACCGCAGCGCTACGCATGTTGCACCCGGACCTCGATATCGCCGTGGTGAGCCCGGGGGAGTTCGGGGCCGAGCACGCGCGCAAAGCGGGAGCCACCCGGATCCTTCCCGCGGGTGGGGCGGCCGTGGAAGCGCTGGCCGATTCCGACGGTGGCCGAGTGGTGCGCCCGCGGATGACCAAGGTGCCGATCCTCGAGCAGGGCGTGGACGCCGTCTTCGACTGCGTGGGCTACCCCGACACCATCGACCTGGGCCTGCACATCCTGCGGCCCGGCGGCATGCTCGTGCTGGTCGGCGCGGCCGGGAAGCAGAGCGTGGACTGGAGTCTGGTCTGGAGCCGGGAACTCACCGTGCAAGGAACGATCAACTCCGGTCCGGAACCTGCGCTGGGTGGCCGCCGCACGATGGAGCAGGTCGCCGAGTGGCTGGCTGATCCCGCATATCGCGTGGATGCGCTGGTCACTCATCAGTACGGCCTGGATGAGTGGCAGCAGGGTTTGACCACGGCCTCCGCGGGACCCAAGGAGCAGGCCGTTAAAGTGACGCTGCGACCGAACCCGGACCTGCCGCTGGTTTAGATCCGCGAATGCCGGGCACTCCACCCCGCATTGCGCTTGCGGTGCGAGTGAGGAGAGGGCACACAAATGCGTCTGGCATATCGAATCGTGGCGTGGGCAATCGGCGTCTTAGTGATCCTGCAAGCCGCCTTCATCGTCTTCGCGGTGGCTGGGATGATCGGGTTCATCGACGATGGTGGCGTCGTGGACAAGGGACTGATGGAGTCCGACGAGAGTCCATTCCCAGAAGTCGTCGGGTTCATGATCCACGCCTTGAGCGGCACGTTCCTCATTCCGCTGCTCGCGCTGATCCTGGTCGGCGTGTCCTTCGGCGTGCATTTCGCCGGGGCCAAGAAGTGGGCGCTGATCACGCTCGGGCTGGTCGTTCTGCAGGTTGTGCTCGGCTACGGGCTGTTCGGGATGGCGACGCTGGGCTTCCTGCACGGCCTCAATGCGCTACTGCTGTTCGGCAGTGCGGTGTACGCGGGCAGGCTGGCCGGGGCCGAGGCTGTCATCGACATGCGTGACGAGCAGACGGTGGTCGCTGAGACCGGATGAGGTGGCGCCGGTACGCCGCGGCGGCCGTGGGCGCGGTGGTCGTCGCGACCCTGGTCGGCGCGTGGTGGTCGAGCCGGCTGCCGGGCACGTACAGCGTCATGTCCATGGGCGTTGTGGACACCGGCGGTTTCGTCGCGCACGAGCACTCCCCGGAAACGGTCAGCGTCACGGATCTCGTCGCCGACCCGAACCGCCCCGCCGATGTGCGGGTCGACCTCGTTGCGCGCAAGGGTCCCGTCACACTGGCTGACGGCCGGGTCATCGACGGCTACTCCCTGAATGGGGTGAGCCCTGGGCCGACCATCGAAGCGATGCAGGGGCAGCTGATCGAGGTGCGGGTGCACAACGACAACATCGCAGACGGCGTGGCTCTGCACTGGCACGGCGTGGATGTGCCCAACGCGATGGATGGCGTCGCGGGTGTTACCCAGGACGCGATCGGCGCCGGCGAGGACTTCCTCTACCGGTTCGTGGCCGATCAGGTGGGGACGTACTGGTACCACTCGCACCAACTGGGGCACGAGCAGATCGTGCGCGGCCTGTTCGGTGCATTGGTCGTGCGTGACGACGATATGGAGCCCGTGCTCGCGCAGTTGCACACCTACGCCGGGGTGCGGACCATCAACGGCGCGAGTGAGTCCCGGATCACGGCTGCCCCCGGCGACGTCGTGAGAGTGCGTGTCATCAACACCGACAACGGGCCGATCCCGGTATGGGTCGCGGGCAGCGCGTTCCGGGTACGAGCAGTAGACGGGTATGACGTCAACGAGCCACAGCTGGTGTCCGACAAGGCCGTGGAGGTAACGGCTGGTGGCCGGGCGGATCTCGAAGTCACCGCGCCCGCGCGGGTGCAGTGCGGCGGCGCTTCGCTTGTGATCGGCCCGGACCCAGTGCCCACCGAACCCGCGCCTGCCGAGCAGGTGGACATGCTCACCTACGGTGAACCCGCGGACATCGGCTTCGACGCCGCACATCCCGACCGGACCTACCGCTACGACATCGACCGCCGCCCCGGGTTGCTGGACGGCCGGCCCGGGATGTGGTGGACCATCAACGGCCACATGTACCCCGACGTGCCGATGTTCGTGATTCACGAGGGCGAGGTGGGGATGTTCCGGATCACCAACTCCAGCGGCGAGGTCCATCCCATGCACCTGCACGGGCACCACATGGTGGTTCTGTCACGCGATGGGGTGCCCGCAACCGGCAGCCCGTGGTGGGTGGATTCCCTGAATGTCGAGGACGGCCAGAGTTACGAGGTCGCGTTCCTGGCCGACAACCCCGGGATCTGGGTCGACCACTGCCACAACCTGCCGCATGTGAACCAGGGATTGGTGGCCCACCTGATGTACGAAGGGGTGACCACGCCGTTTCTGATCGGTGGGGATCACCACAACCGGCTGGAGTGATGGGTTGGCGGGCAGCGGCCCCGATCCGTTAGCACTCTGGGCATCGGTTAGCGTTCTGGGCGCAAAAAGCCCGCCCGTGGTGCTCACGGATGCCCGGAATGCTCACCGATCGGCCGTTCCGCGGTCGCGGCTAGCCGGCCTGCGACTCCTCCCAGGCCTTCAGCACCTTCTTGCGCTTACGCGCCGACAGCCGATCGATGTACAGCATGCCCTCCAGGTGGTCGTACTCGTGCTGCAAGCAGCGCGCCATCAGCCCGTCGCCGCTGACCTCGACGGGCTGTCCGGCGTGGTCCACTCCACGCACGGTGGCGAAGTCGGGCCGGGCCAGCGGGGTGAACTGGCCCTTGACGCTCAAGCACCCCTCGTCGTCCTCGTCGAGGTGACGCTCCTCGGGCAGCACCAACTCGGGGTTCACGACGACCCCCCGGTACCAGCGGTCGTCGGCGTCGTGGCAATCGTAGACGAAGACCCGCAGGCCCACCCCGATCTGGTTGGCCGCTAGGCCCACTCCGTCGGCGGCGTACATACTGGCGAACATGTCGGCGATCAACTGTGTCAAGTCGTCGTCGAAGGCCGTGACCTCCGCACACCGCGTCGCCAACACCGGGTCCCCGACCTGCACGATCGGGCGGACCTTTCCCTCCAGCCCGAGGTAGCCGCTTTCCCGCTCCATCAGCCCACCGGCACCCAGACCAGCCGCAGGTCGGTGATCCGGACCTGGGTGCGCTTGAGTTCCACGGCCAGCGGCTCGATCGAAGCCGCCTTGGTTTCCCACTCGGCCTTGAGGTCGGCGAGTTCGTTGGTCAGTTCGGCTTCCACGTTGCTGAGTTGCGCCTGTAGTTCGTCGACCTTGCCCTGGGCGGTGGCTGCGCGGTTCTGGGCGGTCTGCACCTTGCGGGCGGCAGCGCTGATGCTCGAGACAGACTTGCGGCCGCTCAGGAAGCCGCCGAGCACGCTGGCAGCCGAGTCCATGAAGCCCGTCTGCTTGGCCTGGGCCGCTTGCGCGCTGGCCGTGCCGAGCCGGGTCTGCAGCGTGCGCACCTTGGTCTCGTATTTGCGCTGCAAGGGCGCCGCTTTCTTGTCGGCCTCGGCCATCGCCGCCACCTGGCACCGGGCCGCGAAGTCCTCCGGCGTCTCGCCAGCCCTCGAATACAGCTTGAGATCCGGGTTGTGCAGGACCTCCTTGGACTGGGTGGCCACGAGGTGATCGGTGAGGTCCTTCTGCAACGTGGACCAGTACGTCTTCTGGCCGATCTTGGCCTCCGGCAGCACGTAGCGAGCGTTGGCAGGAGCCGCCGCCAACAGGTCGCGGTCGTCGTAATCCACTGCCAGCGGGTCCAGTTGCACGGTCTGTGCGGGCAAAGGCATCAGCACCGCCTCGTACTCGACATCCTCGGCGAGGTCGGCCTTGGCGAGTTGGTATCGCAGCACAACCCGGGCCACCGCTGCCGCTTCCAGGCGCGGGCCGGTACTAGCGGCCGGAAGCGCCCCGACCTGTCCGGCCCAAGGGACTGCGGGGTCGAGGTAGGCGACCGCAACCCCTTCGGCGACCGTCGGCATCACGGGTGTCTCGTCCGGTGCAGCGTCGGGTTCGGGCACCTGCTCGGGAACCGCGGCGGCGGGGGCGACCGCTGCTGCGGGCGCGGGGGCGGCAGCGCGACCGGCCATGACGTGCGCGATCTGGTCACGGGTCATCGGCCCGCGCAGATAGCTGCGCACCCACTTCGTGCCGAACTGCTCGGTGTCGTTCTTCCCGGCTTTGCGGATCAGGAACTGCCGCTTGCCCAGCCCGGAAATCGCGTCGGACAGGGCGCCGGTATCGACGCCGCCGGCCGCCGTGCTCATGCCCTCCAGCAGTCGGGCCTTGTCGCGCTCGGTGGTCAGCCGGCCGATCATCCAGGTGCCGGCGTTGGAGATCGCCTTGTAGTCCACGTCGACCGGGTTCTGCGTGCTCAGGACCACCCCGACGCCGAACGCGCGCGCCTGTTTCATCAGCAGCATGATCGGCTTCTTCGTCGGTGGGTTCGCCGTCGGCGGCAGGTACCCGGCGACCTCGTCCATGTAGAGCAACATCCGTAGATCGGTGGTGCCGCTCTGCCGGCGCATCCAGGTGACGAGTTTGCTCAGTACCAGCGACGTCGCGCTCTGCCGGTCCTCATCCGACAGGTGCGCAGTGGTCACGACCGCACAGCGCGGCCGGCCTTCCGCGGCCCACAGCATGGACTGGATGTCGATCGGCTGCCCGGTGATCCAGTTCGCGAAGCCTGGAGCCGCCAGGACCGCGTTCAGCTTCATCGCGAACGCCTGCCGTTCCTTGGGCGGGAAGAACTCGTCGAGTTCGAAGACCCCGAGTTTGCGCATCGGGGGCTGGTTGACTCGAGCCAACAGTGTCGGCAGGTCGATGTTCTCCCCGGCCGCCCACGCACTGGCGATGATGTTGGACAGCAGGATGTGCTCGCGGCTGCTCAACGGGTCCGCGTTGATCCCGACCACGCTCAGCAGGCTCGTGACGTAGCCCTCGATCTCGTCGGCCACCACCTCCTGGTCGTCGGTCTGCGGCGCCTGCAGGCTGCCCAGGACGTTCAGCGGAATTCCGGCGGTCGAGCCGGGGGTGTAGATCGCGAGGTCGAACTTCCCCTTGAACTCGGCCATCTGCGGCTCGGCGATGCCCCACGGCGCCAGGCCGTCCTTCCAGGTCTGTGCCTGCTGGGCCGCGAAATCGGCCTCACTGACACCTGCCGACTTGGCCTGCGCCGGGTCGATCCAGGGCTGGAACTCAGTCGCGCTCAGACCGGGAAAGACCAGCGCCAGGTTCGTCAGATCGCCCTTGGGGTCGATCAGCAGCGTCGGCACGCCGGCGTTTAGGCACTCCTCGATCAGTCCCACTCCCAGACCGGTCTTGCCGGAGCCGGTCATGCCGACGATCACGCCATGGGTCACAAGATCGTCGGTCGCGACGTTGACGTCGGCGCTGTCAGCCGTGCGCCCGAGCAGTAGGTCAGCCACACCCCGAATCTATAAACTCGCTGCCCCGGCTTGCCCACCGATCGGTTTGTCGCGTTGTCGTCGCTCAAGTCGGCGTGTCGCGACAAAAGCGCGAGGGAACATCCCGGTGATGGCAGGCGTTGCTTGACGCGTGCAGACGTTCCTTCCCTATCCGGATTTCGAGCGCTCGGCGCGGGTACTGGACACCAAACGCCTCGGCAAGCAGCGAGTGGAGTGCATCCAGGTGATCCGCGGCCTGACCTGGCCGGGCTACGGCTGGCGGCATCACCCGGCCGTGAAGATGTGGAGCGGGTACGAGGAGGCGCTCGGCCGGTACTCACTGACCATGTGTGACGTGTGGACCGAACTCGGTTTCGCGGACACGTGCGCCGCGACGATCCGGCACGACCTGGCGCAAGCCGGTGTGCCCAGAATCCGCACGCAGCCACAACTCGAACGCGCCGGGGACCTCCCTGGTTGGCTGGGCGACCCGGCGTTCCATCGCAGCCACCAGTCATCGCTGGTGCGGAAGAACCCGGCGCACTACACGTTCGACGTTCCGGACGACCTGCGGTACGTATGGCCGTGAGCACCCCCCTTGTCCGGCAGGGCAAAAACGCGGGGGCGCTCTACTCAGCGAGCTTCTTGATCTCCGCTTCATCCACGTCGTGGCCCACCCAACCGGAGACCCGCTTCTCGAGCTTCTCCTCGGCCTCGACCCGCTTGTCCGCGGGCTGGGCTTGCACCGCGCCGTAATCACGCTGTATCTCGAAGTGCAGGTCCCGGGTGCGCAGCGCCTGCTGGATGCCGGCCATCTGCGTGTCGGTGACCGAGAACCCCCACACCTGCCGGATCGCGTCCGGGATCTCGCGGTGGTAGTCGTGGCCGCCTTCGTCGAAGACGCCGGGCGTCGGTGTCAGCGCGTTCTGCATGTCCAGGAACGTCGCGAAGAACGTGACCACCGGCTGCCAGTCGGTGCCGCGCGGAGCACCCGGCGGCCGGGTCGCGTCGGGCCCGAGCCATTCGGGCTGGCGCCACAGCAGGGAGGGGCCGAACTTGGGGATCGGGTCGTCACCGTTCTGCAGCAACAGGTACTTCACCTGCTGCTTCTGGTCCGGGCTCAGTGCCCGCCAGTCCCGCACGGCCCGGGGAAGGAACGCGCTCTCGGGACCGACCGAGGGGACCTGGGTGACGGAGCGGTCGCCCCAGAGCTCCTTGCGCCACTCCGTCGCGTTGGGGGTTCCGATCCACACCGCGGCGTCCAAGCCGATGCCGCGCGGACCCGTCATGCCCTCGCCGCGGAACATCTCCTGGCTCACCTGCGAGCCCAGGCTCTCACCGAAGAGGTAGAACTTCGGGCGCTGCTCGGCCGGGCGGGCCAAGAGCCGCTCGATGATCCCGTTGACCACCATCTTGGTCTGCCGGGTACCCATGCCCACGCGGTTGAGCGACAGGGCCGAGGGCAGCACCGAGTACTGGATGCCGGCGGACGCACAGTCGCCGCGGGCAAGATACTCGAATGCGTCGGTGGCCACGTAGTTGCAGTATCCGGAACCGGTCGGGCTGAAGATCGCGAAGTAGGGCCGGTCCAGCGCGCCCGTGCGGTCGATCTCGTCGAGCAGACGCTGGGCACGTTCCTGCTCTGTGGCGCCTGCGTCCAGCGGAGAGTAGACCCGGATCGGCTGCTGGGCAGGCTCGCCCACTACGGCAGTGATCTCGGCGGGCGTGAGGGTGCTCTTCAGCCACCGTGCCGGCTCCCTGGTCTGCTTGTTCCAGGGAATCGTCGACCCGGGCCCGCCGGTCACCTCGGGCAGCGTGGGCGGGTCGAGGTTGGACGCGTCCTCCGTGCTACCGCCGACCGCAAGTTTGCGGTTGACCAGCGTCAAGGCGCCCCAGCCGGCGGCCGCCAGTGTGCCGAACGACGCGATGCGACCTGCGGTGCGGTGGTCAGCCGGGTCACCGCCGAGGACCGCGGCAGCCACGCGAGCCATGGCCGCACTGAACCGGGCTTCCCCGTGGCCCGCCGCGATCAGCAGACCGGTCGTCACCCCGCCCGCGGCGATCGCCTTCGGCGTGGACACACTGCGCGTCACGTCTTCGTGGGCGCGGCCGTCGGCGCCGTCCATCGAACCCACGACCGAGCGCCGGATCGTCGCGTACCCGCCGGCAGCAACGGCGGCTGCTGTCAGGCTGGCCACCACCGACTTGTGCCCGGGCAGGAAGCGGGCGCCGGTGGCCACCAGGCCCGCGATGGCCGCACCACCGTAGCCGGTGGCCGCCAGCCGGACGAACGCGCGCTGCCCCGATTCGTGCTCGTGGGCGGGCAGAGCCTTGATCGTGGTCACGGCGACCCCGGCTGTGACCGCGTCCACCCCGACGCTGGCCAGCACGCCGGCGGTGCCGAACCGGCGGGCCACCGCGCGCAGCACGGAGTGCGCCGACGTGCCCCAGCCGTAACCGCTGGCGGCGGCGATCCCGGACAGAATCGCTTGGTCACGGGTGCCTCGGGACAACAGGTTGGGCTGGAAGCTACGTCCGGTCATGAAGGCACCGAGCAGAATCCCGGCTTGAGCGGATAGATCGAGGTCGTCAGCCAATTCGGTCACGATGGTCAGTGTGCCAGCGGCGCGCTGGTGATCGCGCTGCTTCAGGTCCGCGGCTGAGCCCCCCCCTCCTCAGGCTCAGCCATCGGACCGCGTTACGGCTGCATCTTCAGTGTGCTCCTAGTTACCCGTCGGTAACAAGAGCTGGACGGGTCAAGATCGCAATTACCTCGTCGGGGTGAAACTGTAAGGGCCGGGCACCCACGAATGGATGCCCGGCCCTTTGCGCGTTTCGTCAGTCCATCCCGACTTCGACGAGTTCGGCTTCAGCGGCGTTGCGGCGCACGGAGTCGATGCCGTTGAGGGCGTTCTCCTTGCTCGCATATCCCTGGGACGCGGCGATCGTCTGGCCATTGACGGCCTTGAGCCGGAAGCGCCACTCGCCGGATTTGTCGGTGTACAGTTCGAATTTGCCTGATGTGGTCATAGGTACTCCTTCGTTCGGGTGCTCTTGCTATCGGCACGTCAGGCGCAGGGGTCAAGTGTTCGCCCATCGGACGAGTGTGGGCGATACGGGGGAAAGCCATACGGCAGGGGAGGATTTGTGCCGACGTTATGGCTGTGAGGTTTTTGCTTCCGGCTGCGCTGGTACTGACGTCGCTGCTGAGCGCGCCGCCCGCCGCCGCCGACGACCCGCCGCTGGCCCCGGGGGAGACGATTCGGGACCGGGGATACGCCGCGATGGTGGTCGACGGCGACACGATCCGGTTCTCACACAACCGCAACCGGCTGACCGACACCTACCAGGTCATCCGGCTGCTCGGGGTGCAGGCGCCGGAGAAACTGCCGGGTGCCTCAGGCTGTGAAGGACCGCAGGCCCACGAGGTGTTGCGCTCGGCGATCGAGGGTCACCAGGTCGTCCTCGCATCGGCCGGCGACTCCCGTTCGAGCATCCGCAACCGGCGGTTACGGACCGTCTACGTGAAGGCCGACGGCGGCTGGGTGGACGCCTCGGCGATGATGCTGTCCAGCGGATTCGGGCAGTGGATGCCCAAGAAGTACGAGCCAGTGCACAACCTGCAGTACCGCAAGTTGTTCGACGCGGCGCGTGCCCGGGGGGTCAACATGTGGGATCCGCAGTACTGCGGCACCGGTCCCGATGCCACGTTGCGTCTGGTCATCCAGCCGGATCCGATCGGCGACGACGCTGCCAACATCAACAGCGAGTACGTCGCGATCGTCAACGACGGCGCGAACCGGGTGGACCTGTCGCGGTGGGTGATCCGCGACGGCAGTCTGGACTGGCTGCGGCTGCCGGAGGGGACGGCGCTGGACCCCGGGTCCGTGCTGACCGTGCGCTCGGGCAGCGGGCCGAACAGCGGTGCCACGGTGCACTGGGGCCGGCGCTCCCCGGTATGGGCGAACTTCACGACCGCCCGCGGTACCCGGACCAAGTTCGGCTTCATCGGCGACGGCGCCTACCTGCTGGACCCCCGTGGCAACGTGCGCGCGTCCAAGGTCTATCCGTGCTTGGGCGGCAACTGCACCACGCCTGCCTCAGGAGCGCTGCAGATCGCCAAGGTCCGCTGGGACCCGCCCGGCGATGAGCGCGGGAAGCCTAACAGCGAGACGATCCGGGTCAGCAACACCGGTGTGACACCGCTGAGCTTGTTCGGGTACGAACTGCGGGCGGGTGGTTTTGGCTACGAGTTCGGCGTCTACGACACGTTGGCCGCCGGCGCCAGCCTCACGCTGCGGCTCGGAGGCGGCCGCTCGACCGCCGACGTGCGCCACCTGGGCCTGCGGCGGGCAGCATTGGCCAATGGCGGCGACCGGATCCTGCTGCGGTCCTTCGACGGCGCCCACTTGGACTGCAAGGCCTGGGGCCGCGTGCGTTGCCCAGCGGGGTACTGAGTCTCCGGGACCGAGGCCACAGTTTTGTCGCGACGTTGACCGCGCTGTCGCAAAGTAGGCGCGACACGCCGCGATTACCGACGACAACGCAACAAAACGGTTCGGCGAGCGCAGGGGCGCCGCGGCTCAGCTCTCGACTCGCAGCCCCTTGCCGATCACCACGACACCGCCGTCGCTGACCGTGAAGCGCTCCCGGTCTCGTTCGACGTCCACCCCGATCTGGGCGCCGTCGGGAATGTCCACGTACTTGTCGATCACAGCCCGCCGGATGACCGCGTTGCGGCCCACGCGGACCCCCGGCATCAGCACCGAGCCTTCGACGAAAGCGCCCTCGGCAACCCGCACGTCGAAGCTGAGCACCGACTGTCGCACGTGACCACCGGAGATGATCGACCCGGCGCCGACCATCGACTCATGGGCATTACCACCGAGCGCGAACTTCGCAGGCGGTAGCGGCGGCAGGCTGGTCAGGATCGGCCAGCGCCGGTTGTAGAGGTTGAACACCGGGTGCACGCTGACCAGGTCCATGTGGGCGTCGTGGTAGGCGTCCAGGCTCCCGACGTCGCGCCAGTAGCCGCGGTCCCGGTCGGTCGTGCCGGGCACCTCGTTCTCGGAGAAGTCGTACACGTGCGCCAGCCCTTGCGCGGTAAGCATCGGAATGATGTTGCCGCCCATGTCGTGCACGCTGCCCTCGTCGCCGGCGTCGATCTTCAGGGCCTCGACGAGAACGTCGGTGGTGAACATGTAGTTGCCCATGCTCACGTAGGACTCCTCGGGAGAGTCCGGAATCGCCGGCGGGTCGGCTGGCTTCTCGTGAAAAGCGCTGATCCGCTGACCACTGGCGTCGGTCTCGATCACCCCGAACGGGGAGGACTCCGCGCGCGGCATGCGGATGCCGGCCACGGTCACTCCCGCTCCGGACTCCATGTGCTGGTCGAGCATCTGCCAGGGGTCCATGCGGTAGATGTGGTCGGCGCCGAACACGGCGACGTAATCCGGCCGCTCGTCGAAGACCAGGTTCAGGCTCTGGTAGATGGCATCAGCCGACCCCATGTACCAGCGCGGACCGAGCCGTTGCTGGGCGGGCACCGGCGTGACGTAGTCGCCCATCAGGTTGGACATCCGCCAGGTCGTGGTGATGTGGCGGTCCAGGGAGTGGGACTTGTACTGGGTCAACACGCAGATCTTGGAAATTCCGCCGTTGACCAGGTTGGACAGCACGAAGTCGACGAGCCGATAAGCGCCGCCGAAAGGCACGGCTGGCTTTGCGCGGTCGGCAGTGAGAGGCATGAGGCGCTTGCCCTCACCTCCGGCCAGGACGATTCCCAGAACGCTCGGACCTTCTCTCACATGCCTCACGTTACGCAATCGGCATAGGCTTTCACCGTGCGAACAGCGATTCTGACGCGTGAGTGGCCCCCGGACATCTACGGCGGCGCGGGTGTGCACGTGGAGCACCTGGTGCCTGAGCTGCGCAAGTTGATCGAGGTGGACGTGCACTGCTTCGGCGGCCCGCGCTCCGATGCCACCGGCCACGCCGTGCCGGGCTATCTGGAACAGGCCAACGCCGCACTGCAGACGCTGGGCGTGGACCTCGGAATGGCCGACGCGGTGGCCGGCTGCGACGTCGCCCACTCCCACACCTGGTACGCCAACCTCGGTGGCCACTTGTCCGGTCTGCTGCACGACATCCCACACGTGATCACAGCCCATTCGCTGGAACCCCGGCGTCCCTGGAAGCGCGAGCAACTCGGGGGCGGGTATGCCATCTCGTCGTGGGTGGAGGACACCGCCTACCACAATGCCGACGCGATCATCGCCGTGAGCGCAGGCATGCGTGCCGACGTCCTGGACTGCTACCCGTTCGTCGATCCGGCCAAGGTGCACGTGGTGCACAACGGCATCGACACGGATGTCTACCGCAGGGTCGAACAGACCGACGCCCTCAAGCGCTACGGCATCGACCCGGACCGCCCGTTCGTGCTGTTCGTGGGGCGGATCACCCGGCAGAAGGGCATCAACCACCTGCTGCGGGCGGCTCTGGAGTTCGACGAGTCCGCCCCGATCGTGTTGTGTGCGGCGTCCCCGGACACCCCGGAGTTGGGCCAGGAGGTGTCCGACGCGATCGACGCGCTACGGCAGAAGCGTTCCGACGTCTTCTGGCTGGACGGGCACCTCGAGCGCAGCGATGTGCGGCAGTTGCTGAGCAACGCGCTGGTGTTCGCCTGCCCGAGCGTCTACGAGCCGTTGGGGATCGTGAACCTGGAGGCGATGGGGTGCGAGGCCCCGGTCGTAGCCAGTGACGTGGGCGGCATACCGGAGGTGGTCGTCGACGGTGAGACCGGTCTGCTCGTGCACTACGACGCCGAGGACACCGCGGCCTTCGAAGCCGACTTCGCCCGGGCCATCAACCAGGTCATCGCCGACCCGCAGCGCGCGCGGCAGATGGGGCAGGCAGGCCGGGCGCGGGCCATCGCGGAGTTCGGCTGGGACCGGATCGCGGGGCGCACAGTCGAGGTGTACGAGGCCGCTATCGTCGCTCGGGGCTAGTTCTAGCCCCGTTGTTCACTTCGCCCACGAAGCGTCCGCAGGCGAAGTGAACTATCAGGCCAAAACGCAGCGGCTACCGCTGTTGGCCGCCGCCGAGCAGCCCGCCCAGCATGCCGGAGAGCGAATCGCCGCCGGGGATCTGGTTGAGCATCGAGCTGAGGTCCTGCGGGTTGGTCGGCAGGGAGCCCGAGGGGCTGAGCTGGTTGACCAGTCCGGGCAGGATCTCCGAAAGCCCGTTCTGGACCTCGGCCGGGGTCATCCCGGATTGCTGGGCCAGCTCGTCGACCTGCCCGGCCCCGAGCACCTCACCGAGTTGCTGCGGGTTCACGGCCTCGTTCGCGCCCTGACCGAGCCAGGAGTCCACTTGCCCGCCCATGCCGGCTTGCTGCAGTTTGCCCAGCAGGTCCTGCAGGCCACCGCCGGCCTGCAACTGCTGCAGCAGTGGGCCGACCAGTGGGGCCAACTTGGAGATATCCAGGCCCCCCGCGGACGTGCTGCCGCCGAGAATCTGCTGAAGGAGTTCATCGAGTCCGGCCACGTGGCCCCCTTTCATCGGTGCAGCCCAGACTAGGCACAGGGGGCGGTCGATGCGTGCTCAACGCAGGGCGGGCAGGCTGAATCCGGATTGCACCAGCGCGCACACCGCTGTGCCCGGGGAAAGCTGCTCGCAGGGCCGGATGGTCGCGTCGACGTCGACGTCGATCTCGTCCTCCTGCGAGACGAACACATAGCGGCGCGCCTGGACTCCCGCGTCAGCCCACGAGCGGGGAACCTTGCCGAAATCGGGCTGGACCGGCACCGTGAGCGCGTCCAAGGCCTTGCCGAGTTCGCCGTGCAGAGCGGCCTGCTGTTCGTACATCGCCTGCTCTCCAGCCTGCGCGGCAACCTCGGCCGCTCGTTGCGTGAGCAGCTGTCGCACTCGATCGCCGGCGGCCTCCCGCGCTGTCTGCTGCAGGGCGGCGGCACTCGCGGCCCGGGCCTTCGCCCCCCGCCAGCGGCCGAATCCTGAGCGCTGAACCTCCCGCAAGTGGTCGGCCACGGCGGCGTCGAACGCGGGTCCGGGCTGGCCGCCGGTAGCTTCCAACGCAGCCCGGAAGCGCTGCACCGAAGTCAGCACCGCGTCGCCGGTCTCCCCGCCCAACCGCTCCACCGCAGAGCCGAGTTCCTGCACTTCCGGTTGTGCGTCGACCCAGGCCGCGACCTCGTTGTCATCCACGGCTGCCGGCTCGGTGGGTGATCCGGTGATGGTGGTGGCGGCCACGACCGACCAGCGCAGGGCGCGATCGTTGCTGTCGGTCAGGTCGCTCAAAGGGGTAGCCGGGCTCTGCAACCGCAGCAACAGCCACGCGAGTGCCGCCGAGTTCGGATCATCCTGATCGGGAACCAGCCACAACGCGCCGGCCACGGTCTGGGCAGGCACGCCCGCATCCCACTGGTCGACCTCGTCGGTCAGCGGACCGGTCACGATCACGTGGCTGGCCGCTTCCAAAGGGGGGCCGGTGGCGATGACGATGTCCGCGGAGGTTGCCGCAGGTGTCAGGCCGAGCCGGTCGACCAGCGCGTCACGCAGATCCTCAGATGCAGCATCCGCGCTGATCGTCAGTGGCCGCATAGCCCCTCAGGGTAGCGAGGGAAGGCCGGCGAACCCGGTCGGGGCTCAGCGCACTCGCCGCCGGGACTCCCCGCCCAACTCGGACAGCTCCCGCAGCAGTGCTGAGGGATCGTCGAACAGATCGGGTTCGGCTGACGTGGGTGCCGCGGGCGCCGGGGTTGCGAGCACCGGTGGTACCGGCTGGGCAGGTTTGGGCACCGTCACCAGTCCTGCGGCTACCAGGCTCTCAACGATGGACGCGGCCTCCAGCGTGGTGAACCCTGCCTGATCGGCGATGGACATCAGGCTGCGGCGGCCGTCCACCCGGCACAACACGGCCCACTCCTCGGGCCGCAGCGTCACGTCCGGGGTTGGGAACGTGGCGTCGGTCAGGGAGGCGACGGTGTCCGGACCCCCGATCGAGCGCACGATCTGCTGCCAGCGGGACAGCCGAGTGGTGGCTGCAGCCAGGACGTCGGCGACGGCCGGTCCGGCCGCTGGGGCGGCCGACGCGGTGACGGGGGTGAACGTGACGACCGGATCCGTCATGCGCAGGATGCCCGCCACGTTGTCACACAGTTGCTCCCAGGCCACGGCCTCCACGTCCTGCCG
>ERZ724512.31-NODE-31-length-48191-cov-7.939068_pt1 | contig 48191 bp, 40 predicted proteins | sample MGYA00376045_ERZ724512 | MGnify/ENA primary metagenome ERZ724512 (study PRJEB28724, sample SAMN07190883) | activated sludge metagenome | isolation source: activated sludge of sewage treatment plant in Hong Hong | place: Hong Kong | collected 2016-03-17 ... | reverse complement strand
GGCGCGGGCGAACAGCGCCGCCAGCGCGGCCAGGCAGTCGCGTTGCGACGGGCCGAGAGCGGCGTCGCGGCCGAAGTAGGTTGGGCCGTGGCCGGCGTGGCGCACAACGCCGGGGGCCAGCGTCGTTGCCCCCTGCGCCGTCACGCCCAGGGCCACGCGCGCCTCGCCCAGCACGGCCCGCAGAGCGGCGCGGTTGTTCAGCCCATTCTGTAGCGTCAGGGCCAGGCCGTCGGAGCCGAGCAGGCGTTCGGCCGCCCCCGCGGCGTCGGGCGTCTGGCGGCTCTTGACGGCAACGAGGGCCACGTCGGCGCGGCTGATGGCGGCGGGATCATCGGCCACGGCCAGGCGGTGGCGGCTATGGCTGCCGTCGGGGTGCTCCAGCCGCAGGCCATCGCGCCGCAGGGCGGCCAGTTGCGCCGGCCAGTGGCCGAGCAGGACGACATCGGCCACCGGCTCCAGGCGCGCGCCGAGCAGGCAGCCCAGCGCGCCGATGCCGATGATGACGATGCGCATATTACCCCTCCAGGGCCTGTTGGAACGCGGCCAGTTCCTCGGCGCTCATGGGGTAGGTGTGTTCCTCGGCCGGGAAGCGCCTGGCGACGACATCCTCGCGATAGGCGCTGAAAGCCTCGACGATGGTCTCGCTCAGACGGGCGTACTCCTTGACAAAGGGCGGATGGACGCGGTCGAAGAGGCCCAGTACGTCGTGGTAGACGAGCACCTGGCCGTCGCAGCCCGCGCCCGCGCCGATGCCGATGGTGGGGATGGCGATGCGCTGGCTGACGGCGGCGGCCACCGGGGCGGGCACGGCTTCCAGGACGATGGCGTAGCAGCCGGCGGCTTCCAGCGCCAGGGCGTCATCTACGAGGCGGCGGGCGGCAACGGCGGTCTTGCCCTGGGCGCGCATGCCGCCGAACTTGCTGATCGATTGCGGCGTCAGGCCGAGGTGACCCATGACCGGGATGCCGGCGGCGACGATGGCGCGGATGGCAGCGACCATCTCCTGGCCACCCTCCAGTTTGACGCTCTCCATGCCGCCCTCGCGCAGGAAGCGGCCGGCGTTGCGCACCGCCTCGGCCACTTCGGCCTGGTAGGACATGAAGGGCATATCGCCCACCAGATGGGCGTATTTGGCCCCACGCGCGACGGCGCGGCAGTGATGTAGCATCTCCTCCATCGTGACGGGCAGCGTGTTATCCAGGCCCATCATGACCATGCCCAACGAGTCGCCGACGAGGATGGCGTCGATGCCCGCGACGTCGACGAGGCGCGCGCCGGTGTAGTCGTAGGCGGTCAGCATGGTGATCGGTTCGTGGCGCGCCTTCTTGGCCACGAGTCGTGGGGCGGTCATCTTTTTGCGTTCCATTGTGATTGCTCCTGTTTTGGCCCGGCGGGGCGCTCCTGGCCGGGCGGCGGCGCGGGCGGTCTACGTGGGGCCGGGATTATCGCGCCGCGCGGCCTCCAACGCCCGGTTGAGTTCCAGCACCATGAGGGCGGCCTGCTCCGGGGTGATGTAGAAACTGGTATCCTCGATACGGAACAGCCTTTCAGGATCGGGACAGTCTTCAACAAACCGAAGGCAGATGTTGTCATCGTATTCTTTGTCGTCGGCGTCGTAGAAGATCGTCAGTTTGAGGCTCCCATCGAGAAGCGTGATGGCGGGCATAGGCTCTGTTCCTCCGGGATAAATGACGATGAACATAGGCTCTGTTCCTCCGGCGGCGACGCTGCTCATCAAGAGGCGCGCCGCGGTCATTCACAAGACGGTTGTTATCTCTCCTGACTCATGTAGAGGTGGCCGCGGCGGACGGCGCGCGCGTCTTCGATGGTAATAAAGGCGTTGGGGTCGGCCGCCTCGGCGATGGCGCAGACGGCTTCGGCGTCCTGGCGGCGGACGACGGCGACGATCATGCCCACGGTGCCGTCGCGGCCGTGACCATAGCCGACCGTGGCCCCGTAGCCGGCCTCGTGGATTTGTTCGATGATGCGCTGGGCCTGGTAGCGCGAGATGATGCGCACGTTGGCGTAGCCGCTGGCGGTGCGCTCGTCGTAGATCATGCCGACCACTGTGCCGACCGAGAAGCCGAGGCAGTAGCCGAGCACGTTCCAGATGTTGTCCAGATTGTTGACGACCTCGGCGATGGCGACGACGTAGGCCAGCACTTCAATGAAGCCGAAGGCGAAGGCGGCCGCCTTCTTGCCGCGCATCATCACCAGGACGCGGATGGTGCTGATGGTGATGCCGAAGACGCGCAGGGCGAAGATGAACAACGCGCCCAGCAGGGCGCCGGTGGTCAGTGGTGGGAAATCGAAGGACAACATGGCGTTGGTCTCAGCGGTCAGCCCATTGGTGGAGCCTATTGTACCCGCGGCGCGTCGTCCGCCAACGAAAAGGGCGCTCCCACGCCGCCGCGGGAGCGCCCTGCTTGGCTAACCGGTGTCGCGCTTACTCGGTCTACAGATTGCTGACCGGCAGGCTATTGATGGACACGTTGAGGATGAGGAAGCTGGCGTTGACCCAGCCCTGACGGCCGTCGCGTAGGATGACCTTGACCCACGTCGAGGCGGCGTTCCGCGCCAGCAGTGTCACGGTCGTGCCGTTGCTGATGCTGGTGAACGCGGGGTAGCCGACATCGGGGCCGGTGCGGACGTTCAGCGCGCCGGTGTTGACCGTGCCCAGCGCGCCGGCGGGCGGCGTGGGCGGCGTGGTCGTGCCGGTGATGGGTGTGAGGTTGGCCACGGGGATGGTCGTGCGCAGGTAGAGAGCGCTGACCCAGCCGACCGTGCCGTTGGCCAGGGACACCTGCACCCAAGTCGCGTCACCATTGCGGTAGCCGGTCAGGTTGACGACGTTGCCCGTGCTCAGCCGGGTGATGACGGCGAAGTTCGTGCCCGGCCCGGTGCGGACATTCAGGCGGTATGAGGTGACTGTGCCCGTGCCGGGGAATTGGCCGCCCGTGCCGGTCAGCGATGTGTAGCCGAAGCGCATCTCGGCCAGGGCGGTGTTCTCGTAGTACTCGATGCGCACCGGCAGCACGCCGCCCGGCGAGGTGAACTCGGCCGTGGAGGTCTGCGCGGGACGGTCGAACCAGGCATCGATGATCAGCTGATTGTTGACCCAGACGCGCACGCCGTCGTCGCTGGTGGCCGAGAAGCGATAGCGGCCGGACGGGAAGTTAAGGTTGGCCGTCCAGCGGGCGGAGAAGTGATCGACCGGCACCTGGGGCGCGGGCGTGCCGTAGCCCCAGCTATAGTTGACTGCGCCCTCGTCGCGAACGACAACGGGTTGGCCGCTCAGGCTCATGTTGCTGAAGTACTCAGCCCGCCACGCCGAGGAGGTGGGCGGCGGCGTCGTGCCGATGCGCTGCCACGTCAGCTTGGCGTAGGCTCGCTCGGTGTTCTCGAAGTACTCCATCTTGATGGGGATGGCGCCGCCGGGCAGGTCGATGTCAACGGAGAAAGATGTCGGCGGCTGGACGCGCCACTGGTCAATGACCAGGACGTTGTTGACCCACAGACGCACGCCGTCGTCGGTCGTGGTCGTGAAGCGGTAGCGGCCGGCTTCGAGCGGCAGGTTGCGCACCCAGCGCACAGAGAAGAAGTCGGCCGGGAAGCCGGCCGTCGGCGCGCCCAGGCCCCAGTTGAAGTTGATGTCGGTTGTCGTGCCGGTCAGCGTCGGCGCGCCGCTCAGGCTGGTGTTGGTGAAGTACTCGTTGAACCAGTTGTTGGTTGGCGTCGGCGGCTGTGGGGCGTTGAGCGAGACGTAGTTCATCTTGGCCACGGCCACGCCGCCGGCCTCGTAGTACTGCACGACGATGGTGTGGTTGCCCGCGCCGAGGAAGACGTCGGCGGTGATCGTGCGCACCTGGCTATCGTACCAGGCGTCGATGATCAAGACGTTATCGACCCAGACGCGCATGCCGTCATCGGCCGTGGCCGAGAAGCGGTAGGTGCCGGCCGGGAGGTTGGCGGTCTGCGTCCATTGGGCGGAGAAGTTGTCGGTGAAGACCTGCGACGCCGGCGAGCCGCCGCCCCAGTCGAAGTCGATATTGGCGTCCTGGCGAACGAGCACCGGGTTGCCGGACAGGTCGCGGTTGTTCCAGTAGCGGCCTTCCCAAGCGCCGCCCTGGGCGCGGGTGCTGAGCGCGCCGCCGGTCAGGGCGGCCACGGCCAGCAGGGCGATGATTGCGGCCAGATGGACAAATCTGGGGCGCCGAAAGCGGAACCAACTGTTCATGAGGATGCTCCTGTTGACTGGCAACGTGTGCGGAGCCGCCCAAGCTGCCACGACGCAGCGCGCACGGGCGCGCTGTCAATACATGACATAATGATAATTGTCCGCCAATGCTATGTCAAGTGAGAGACGCAGGCCGGGGGTGGGGGCCTAGGTGGCGCGCTCGCGGCCCTCAGCGGGGCGAACTAGTTCGCGTGTGTCGCCGACGCGCCGGGTCAGGCGCAGCTCGTCGAGGTGCTCCAGCAGGGCGATGGCGTACTTGCGGCTGGTAGCCAACAGGTCGCGCGCTTCGGCGGCGGTGATTGCGCCGTGGGCCTGGAGGTAAGCTCTCAGGCGGGCGAGTAGGTCGTTGTAGACGGGCGTCGAGTAGACGACCTCCTCGTTGATGGGGCGGAGGCGGCCGAGATCAACCAGGGCGAAGTACAGCGCGTCACCGACCATCGCCCGGCATTCCTTGACGCTGGGCGAGTTGACGCCCTGCGCCTCCAGCAGACCCAGCAGCCGCGCCGCGGCGGCTTCCTGCTCGGCCGACAGGCGCACGGCGTGGCCGGGCAGGCGCAGGAAGGGGCTTTCTTCGACGATGGCATCCTCAGCCAGCAGGGCATCGCGCAGAGCGTTGAAGAGCGCCGGAGCCAACTGTAGACGGGCGCGTAGCTCCTCGCGCTCCAGGCCCGGCCGCAGCGGCGACTCGGCGTGGGCGCGCACCAACTCGGCCGCAGCCCGCGCCCGCAACTCGCGCCAGGTGGCGGGTAGCATGACCTGCTTGCCGATGGCCAGTATTTCCCCCGCTGACAGCAGGGCGTCCAGGGCGGCGCGACCATCGTCGGGCGAGATGCCGGCGCGCTCCAGGACGGCCGCGGGTGTCAGCGGCCCGCCGCGCGCCAGGGCGTCTAGCAGCAGCTCGTCCGGCGCGTCGTGGGCCAACGCCTCGAAGCGGGCCAGCGCGTCGGGGCGGAAGCGGCGGTGACGGCGGCCGGGACGCGGATTGAGGACCCGCCCGCCACCGAGCGTGCTGCCGGGGGAGGGGCGGCGCAAGATGAAGTGCTGGCCGCGCACGGCGGCCACCGGTTCGGCCGTGGCCAGTTGCAGCCAGCCTTCGACCCCCGGAGCGATCTCCTCGCCGCCGATGACGCGGGCGCGGGCGGCGACTTCGGCCGCGCCGAGGAAAAGCCTGACTTCGGCGTTGTGGCCCAGGGGGGCGTCGGCGTCGGGCAGGTGGCGATAAATGCAGTCGAGCAACGTGGTCGGCTGGAGTGCGCCGGGGACGACGACCACCTGGCCGCGCCGCAGGGCCTCGCGATCGATGCCGGCCAGGTTGACGGCCACGCGGCTGCCGGGCAAGGCCACATCGCGCTTGGTCTTGTGGGTCTGCAAACCACGGACACGGCCGGCGAAGCCGCCCGGCTGGACTTCCACGTCGTCGCCCACTTGGAGGCGGCCGTCGAGCAGCGTGCCGGTGACAATGGTGCCGAAGCCGGGCAGGGAGAAGACGCGGTCGATGGGCAGGCGCGGCCGGCCCAGGTCGGGCGCGGGCGGCGTTTCGCGTAGTGAGTCGGATAGCGCCATCCGCAGCGCATCGAGGCCGGCTCCGGTGCGGGCAGAAACAGGCACAATGGGCGCATTGGCTAGGGCCGGCGCGCCCCGGCCGACGGCTTCGCCCACTTCCAGCGTGACCAGTTCCAGCCACTCCGGGTCGTCGATGAGGTCGGTCTTGGTCAGAGCGATGACGCCGCGGGGAATCTCCAGCAGGTTGAGGATGGCCAGATGTTCGCGCGTCTGGGGCATGACGCCCTCGTCGGCCGCGATGACGAACAGGGCCAGGTCGATGCCGCCGACGCCGGCAAGCATGTTCTCGATGAAGTCGCGGTGGCCGGGCACGTCCACGACGCCGACCTCCTCGCCGTCCAGCGTCAGCCAGGCGAAGCCCAGGTCGATGGTCATCTCGCGGGCCTTCTCCTCGGCCAGCCGGTCGGGGTCGATGCCCGTCAGGGCGTGGACAAGGGTCGATTTGCCGTGGTCAACGTGGCCGGCGGTGCCGATGACGTGCATGGCGGAGTGGGCGGCGGCCGGCGGGCTAGTCCTCGCGCACTGGAACCAGCGCCGGCTGGCGGCGGCGGTTGGGGTTCTGATCGAGCGCCTTCTCCACCTCTTCGAGCCAGAGGACGGGCCACTTCTTGATGGCCTCCGACTGCGCCAGGGTGACGCGCATGGCCACAGCCAACTCTTCCTTGAGTTGATCCAACTGCTCGTTCAGCGCGGCCAGTTGCTCGCGGAACTCGCGCTCGCGGCGGTCGCCGACCGACAGGCGCTGCATCAGGTCGCTCTCGACATTCTTCCACTTGCGGCTATCTTCCTGGACGAACTGCTCCCAGCGCGACTCCAACCGCTTCGACTCGACGCGTACCAGTTCGTTGGCCTCGCGCTGCTGGTTCTCCAGGTGAATCTGTAGGGCGCGCAGGCTCTCGATGGCCGTGCGCGACTCGTTGTACTGATTGTGGAACTTGACCCAGTCCTGCGTGAAACGCTCTAGCGTCGACTCGTGCTCATCCATCGTCCGCTGCCAGCCGGCCAGGCGCTGGTTGCGCTCGTGCTCGCCAATCTGCACCTGCTCCGTCCAGTCGCTGATGCTCTTGCGCAGAAGGATTTGGGCCTCGCTGGTGGTTTGGGCCGCGGCCTGCACCTTGGACAGGTTCTGGCCGAGGATCTCCAGCCGGTTATTGATCGGTTCCCAGCGCTTGCCGATTTCCAGCAGGGCCGCCTGCACCTCGGCGATATTGCGGTTGTCTTGCTTCTCCTTCTCTTCGACGAAGGCCAGAGAGCGCTCGACATTGTCAACCTGGCTGGTCAGCTGGGTTAGGGCGTTCTGTTGCACGCCGATCAGGCTGGCCAGGCGAGCCTCCTCGGCCTGGCGCAGGGGCAGGACTTGCTCGATACGGCCGATGGCCGGCAGTTCCTTGCGGATGTCGGCGATCTCGCGGGTGACAGCCTCGTGCTCCACACGCCGCAGCCGGTCCAGTTCGCGCTCAGCATCGATACGCCGCTTGTCGTACTGTTCGATCATCTTGACGATGTCGTCCTTGAACTGCGACAGCTGCGTATCGACCATGGGGATGCGCGAGAGCTGGCTGTTGACGAGGCCAAGCTGCTTCTCCAGGTCTTGGATGCGGCGGTCGCGGCTGACCAATTCGCGCTCGGCCAGGACAGCGCGCTGTTCCAGTTCGACCAGTTTGCGCGTCGATTTGCGGCGCTCCTCGTCCAGCCATTCGAGCCGCTTGCGAAGCTCGCCGATCTCCTGATCCAGGGCGCTGCTGACGGGTTTTGAACCGGCGTTGTTGCTCATCGCCTTCACTCCAGAGAGACTCCACCGCGGTGCGGGCGGCGGGGGTGGATGAGCGCATTATACTCAGCCGCTCCGGCCGAGGCCAACTTGCCCGGCGATGCTCATGCGCCATACAATCGCAGCCATGAAGATCGGGATCGATTGCCGCCTGCCAACGTACCGCATGGGCGGCATCAGTCAGTATGCCATCTACCTCATCGGGGCCTTGGGCCGGCTGGCCGCGGCCGACAGATTCGTCGTCTTCCACAGCCGCAAAGAAGCGCGGTCGTTTGTGCCCTCAGATAGTCGCTTTTCGCGTAGTAATTTATGGACGCCCTGCCACCATCCCCTAGAACGGTACGCACTCAGCGTCGAACTGACCCGCCACCGGCTGGACGTGCTTCACAGCCCCGATTTCATCCCCCCGGCCGGTGGGGCAGGCCGGCGAGTAATCACCGTCCACGACCTGACCTTCCGGCGCTATCCGGAGTTCCTGACAGATGAAAGCCGCCGCTACTACGCCGAGCAGATCGCGTGGGCGGTGGATGCCGCCGACGCCATCAGCGCCGATAGCGAGGCGACGCGGCGCGATCTGATTGACCTGGTCGGCGCGCCGCCGGCCAGGGTGACGACAATTCATCTGGCGGCCAACCCGCTCTTTGCCGCGGACCGCTCGCTGGCCGAGGTAGACGCCACTTTGACCGCGCTCAGGCTGGAGCGGGGCTTCCTGCTGGCCGTGGGCACGCTGGAACCGCGCAAGAACCTGCCGACGCTGCTGCGGGCCTATGACCGGCTGCGGCGCGAGGCGGGCCTGCGGATGCCGCTCGTCCTCGCCGGCGGCAAGGGCTGGCTCTACGACGACGTTTTTCGTACCATCGACGCGCTGGGACTGGCGGGGTGCGTGCGCCATTTGGAGTCCGTCAGCGACGCGCAACTGGCCTGCCTCTATCGGGCTGCGGGGGCGCTGGCCTTCCCATCCCATTACGAGGGCTTTGGCTTGCCCGCACTGGAGGCGCTGCACGCCGGTTGCCCGGTCGTGGCCAGCAACCGTGGCTCGTTGCCAGAGGTGGTCGGCGCGGCCGGACTGCTGCTGGAGCCGGATGATGTCGATGCCTGGGCCGAGGCGCTCTGGCGCGTGTTGACCGACGATGCGCTGGCCGACAGGTTGCGCCACGCGGGGCCGGCACAGGCGGGTCAGTTCACGTGGGCGCGAACGGCCGCAGCCACGCTGAGTCTCTATCACGGAGCCTAACATCAGTGGCCCACATCCTCCTCTTGACACCCCAGTGGCCCTATCCCCCCCAGCAGGGCACCAGCCTGCGCAACTTCCACGTCCTGCGAGCGCTGGCCCTGCGCCACGACGTGACTCTGCTCAGCTACGCCGAGGCCGACCAGACAGCCGACACGCAGCCCCTGAGCGACTGGACGCGGGTGCGGCCGCCCATAGCTGTGCCCACGCGAACGACAGTGCGCCGCCTGGCGCAACTGCTGACGACGCGCGCGCCGGACATGGCCCTACGGCTGCGGAGCGAAGCGTTCGCGGCGGCCCTGGCCGCGCTCTTGCGGGCGGAGCGATTCGACGCGGTGCAGATCGAGGGCATCGAACTGGCCTGGGCAATTCCCGCCGTGCGCGCGGCCAGCGCAGCCCGCATCGTCCTCGACTGCCACAACGCCGAGACGGAGCTACAGCGCCGCGCCGGACAGGGGGATCGCGCCCGGCCGGGGCGTTGGCCGGCGGCGGTGTACTCGGCCATACAAGCGGGGCGGCTGCGAGAGTATGAGCGTTGGGCGTTGCGCGCCGCCGATGCCGTCATTGCCGTCAGCGAGGAAGACCAGCGCCACCTGGCGGCGCTGGCCGACGACGGCCGGCCCATCGCCTGCATCCCCAACGCGCTGGCGGTCGATGACTACCGCTGGGACGGCCTCGTGCCCGAATCAGCCCGGTTTGACCTGGTGTTCACCGGCAAGATGGACTACAGGCCGAACGTCGACGGCGTGCTATGGTTTGCTGAGGCGGTCTGGCCGCTGGTGCGAAAAGCCCGGCCGGCGACGACGTGGGCGGTCGTCGGGCAACGGCCGCACGCACGCCTGACCGTCCTGCGGGCACAACCGGGCATCACCGTCACCGGGCGCGTGGTTGAGGTGCAGCCCTACCTGGCCGGCGCGGCCGTCTACATTGTCCCCTTGCGTGTCGGCAGCGGCACACGCCTCAAGCTGATCGAGTCGATGGCCGCCGGTTGCGCGGTCGTCTCGACGACGGTGGGAGCGGAGGGCTTCCCCGTGGAAAGCGGGCGCGAGCTTATCCTGGCCGACACGCCGGGAGAGTTCGCCGCGGCCGTGCTGGCCCTGCTGGCCGACCCGGCGCGACGGACCGCGCTGGGCGAACAGGCGCGCGCCTTTGCCGCCCAATACGACTGGCGGCAGGTCGCGCCTCTGTTCGACCGCGTCTACGACGACCTGCTGCGCTAGATGGCGATCAGGGGCGTCTGCGGCGCGGCGCTGAGGTATTCGGCCCCATCGGCGGTGACAAGCAACAAGTCTTCGATGCGCACACCGCCATAGCCCGGCAGGTAGATGCCCGGTTCGACGGTCATGACCGCCCCGGCGGGGATGACCGTGCCCTCAGCCAAGCGACTGAAGCGCGGCTCCTCGTGAATCTCCAAGCCGACGCCGTGACCCGTGCCGTGGCCGAAGTGATCGCCGTGGCCGGCGGCGGTGATGAGGTCGCGGGCCAGCGCGTCGACAGCCTTACCGGTGACGCCGGGGCGGATGCCGGCGACGGCGGCCTGGTGGGCGGCGCTGACGGTGTTGTAGAGGCCCCAGAAGGCGTCGCCGGCCGTTTCGCCCAGGTAAAACGACCGCGTCAGGTCGCTCTTGTAGCCGTCTACCTGCGCGCCCAGATCGACGATGACGATGTCGCCCGCCTGGAGTTGGCGGTCGCCGGGGTGGTGGTGGGGCAGGGCGCTGTTGGGGCCAGAGGCAACAATGATGTCGAAGGCGACGCTCTCGGCGCCGGCCTCGCGCATAGCCTTCTCCAGTTCCCAGGCCACGGCGCGCTCGGTGATGCCCGGTCGGGCCAGTTGGGGCACGAGGGCCACAGCCACGTCAGTCAGGCGAGCGGCGACGCGGATGGCGGCCAACTCGTCAGCCGACTTGACCGCCCGCAACGCCTCAACGGTCGCCGGCAAAGGCACCCAGGCGACACCCTCATTAGCAGCCAGTTGCTTGTGAAAGGCCAGGGTGACGTGGCGCGCTTCCAGGCCGATGCGCGGGCCGCCGGCCAGGGCCAGGAAATTGCGCATGTCGTCCTTGCTATCGCGCAACTGGAAAACCTCATAGGCGGGCGCTTCCTGGGCGGCGCGCTCCCAGTAGCGGGAGTCGGTGGCCAGCACAGCGCGGTCGCGGGCGATGAGCAGGTGGGCGGCCGACCCGGTGAAACCACTGGCCCAGCGCCGATTGGCGGGGCTGGTCAGCAGCAGAGCGTCTACTTGCCAATCGTCGAAGTTGGCCCGGATTGCGGACAGGCGATCAGTCATCTTGGCTACTCCTCAATCGATCCAGATTCGGCCCTCGCCGGTGGTGACGCGGCCGACAACAGCAGCGTCGGGCAGCGCGGCGAGGAAAGATGCCACGCCCGCGGGCGGCACGGCGACCAGAAGGCCGCCGGACGTTTCGGGCGTGAAGAGCATGTCCTGATAGAGGGGGTCGATCCCCCCGGCAAAGGTCACGTGCGGGCGAAAGAAGCCGGCATTGTTATCCATGCCGCCGGGGAACGCGCCGGCGCGGCCGTAGTCGAGCGCGCCGGGCAGCCACGGCAGCCGCGCCAGGTCGAAGCGGAAGTCGGTGTCGCCCTGGCGGGCCATCTCCTGGGCGTGGCCGAGCAGGCCGAAGCCGGTGATGTCGGTCATGGCGTGCGCGCCGGCGACGGCCGCGGCCCGGGCCGCGGCGCGGTTCAGGCGCTTCATGCTGGCTACGGCCGGGGCCAGGTGCTCCGGCGCGACCATTTGCCGCTTCAGCGCTGTGGTGATGACGCCGACGCCGAGCGGCTTGGTCAGCAGCAGGCTATCGCCCGGTTGCGCGCCACCCTTGCGCCGCACCATCTCCGGGGCGATGAGGCCGGTGACCGCCAGGCCGTACTTCGGCTCACGGTCGTTGACGCTGTGGCCGCCAACGACGACCGCGCCGGCTTCCGCCACCTTCTCCGCGCCGCCGCGCAGGATTTCGGCCAGGATGCCCCTATCGAGGCTGTCGGGAAAGGCGACCAGGTTGACGGCAAAAAGCACCTCGCCGCCCATGGCGTAGACGTCGGATAGGGCGTTGGCGGCGGCGATGGCCCCGAAGTCGTAGGGGTCATCGACGATGGGCGGGAAGAAATCGACAGTGGAGACGACGGCCTGGGTGGCGTTGATCTGGTACACGGCAGCGTCATCGGCCGCGGTCAGTCCAACCAGGAGGTCGGGATAGTTGCCCGCCTGGAAGGTCGCGCGTATGGGGCCGAGAATTCGCTCCAGCTCCGCTGGGGCCAATTTGGACGCTCAGCCGGCGCAGGAAGCGAAAGCGGTCAGTCGAATTGGTTCTGTGGTCATTGCGCTCATCGTCTACCCAGGTTTCTCAGGCGGCAGACCACGAGAAGTATACTGCCGACCGATGATTCGGCAATTGGCGTTGACCCGTCCCAACCCCCTACCTATAATGGCCGTCTATGAAGCGTTCGCCCCTATCGCGCGTCGAGAGCCTCATCCGCAGGGTGGTGGAGGAGCCGTTCACCTGGCTGGCCGGCAATCCGCTCGATCCCTTCCGGCTGGCCACGCACCTGGTGCGCTATTACGAGGACGGCCCGGCCGACAGCCCGCCGCCCAACCATTTCACCATCCACATCAACCCGGCTGACTACGCAGAAATGGTCGGACGGCCAACCGAACTGGCCGACCTGGAAGCGCAGGTGGGCGAATACGTGCGCCTGCTGGCTGAGCGGCGCGGCATCCACCTGACCGAGACAGTCAGCGTCGCCTTCGCCGCCGATCCCGGCGAGCAACCGCAGCGCGCTCACGTCGTTCCCAGCCGGATCGCCGAGCCGGTCGCAGAGGGTACCGAGGTCTTCCTCGTGGACGCGGGCGACGCGGTCATGGAGGCCATCCGGGCCGTCGATGCTTTTCTCATTGTCCAGGGGCGGCAGCACATCGCCCTCGACCGGCCGGTGACGCGCATCGGCCGGCGCATGGATAACGACATCGTCATTGATTCACCATCCATCAGCCGTCAGCACGCGCAAATCCGCTGGCGGCAGCGCTACTTTGTGCTCTATGACGTTAGCCGCCGCGGGCAGACGGCCGTCAACGGCCGGCCGGCGCGCGAGCACATCCTTCGCAGCGGCGATGTCATTGCTCTCAGCGACGTGATGCTGGTCTATGGCGAGGGGCGGGACGCGCCGCTGGGCGAGCTGGCCAGCGCCGTCGATGAAGAACTCGACACGACCCAACTAAAGCCGTTCGAATGACCACGCCGTTACTCCTCCTGATCCTGCGCATCGCCGGCGCGGCGCTGCTGTTGGCCTTCTTCGCGGCGGTGGGCTGGTATTTGTGGCAAGACCTGCGCGCCACGCGCCAGGTGATGACCGGGCAGGGCGTCAGCATGGGCAAGTTGCGCGTGCTGGCCAACACAGGCGAACGCCCGCGGCCCGACACCACCTACGAACTATCGCCCATCACCACGCTCGGCCGCCACAGCCGCAACACCATCGTCCTCAACGATACTTACGTCTCTGGCGAACACGCCCTCCTGGCCTGGCGTGATTCGCAGTGGTGGCTGGAAGACCTGAGCAGCCGCAATGGGACGATCCTCAACGACGCGCCGCTGACTGACCCGACGGTGATCTCGGCCGGGGACGTCATCACCATCGGCGGCGTGCAGCTGAAGCTGGAGTTGCCGGGGCAGAACGGGGAGGAGAAGGAGAGCGGCATACGGGATTCGAACCCGTGATAACAGCTTGGGAAGCTGCTGTGATACCACTTCACCAATGCCGCGTCGAGGGCATTATATGCCGGGAGGCGCGAAGTTGCAAGCGTTGGCGACGGAGGTCGGGTTAGGGGGAAGGCGATAAGCCTTTCGGGCGGGGGCCACGACTATCGGTGGGCGATTCAACGGGTTGCGGCAGATGCCGTGGCCCGTTCTGTGGCGCGTACCGACGAGAGCGGCGACGGCGTCGCAGCGTCTCGCCGGAATAGACGACGGCATAATGCGCGCCGGCGGTGAGACCCAGCAGTAGCCACCAGATGAACCCTGGCCGTGCTCCCAGGGAGATCGAGTCGAACAGCCCAAAAATCCAGCCGGCCAACAGCGACCCGGCCAGCCCGGCAACGAGGCCAAAGTAGGGATGTCGGGAGGCATGGCGCAGGCTCAGGCGGCGATAACTGCTCCACAGCAAGCCGGCGCTGATGGCCCAGAGCGCCAGATAGGCCACCAACCCGGGCAGCCCCAGGTCGAGCGCTGCCTGCAATACCTGGTTATGGGCGTGACCGAGGTCAATATCGGCCGGAATGGTGTAAAGCGGATAGAGGACGTTCACGACGCGCCGAAAGCCGTTGACGCTCGTCCCCGTCAGCGGAAAGTCGCCAATGGCTAACAGGGCACGCGACCAGATTTCCAGCCGGCCGCTCATGCCGACGGCGTCGCCGACGATATTCTGGTCGGCGCGGCTGCCGGTGTAGGCCACCAGCGCGCCCAGGCCAACGAGGACGCCAATGCCCAGTACCAGCCGCCAGCGCGTCGGGACGAAGCAGGCGATCACCAGCAGCGAGCCTAGAGTGGCGGCCAACATCCCGCCGCGCGACGCCGTGGCCACCAGCAGGAAGCTAAGAAAGACGATGGCCGGTAGCAGGGCGACGATGACGAAGCGGGCGCGGGTGGCCCGCCGCAGGCTCACTATCAGGCAGGCCAGGGCCAACGGTAAAACCCAGCTAAGTACGCCGGCCAACTCATTCGGGTTGACGACGCCACCCACCGCGCCGGGGACACCTTCGGGCAGCGGCAGCCACGTGCTGGCGCGGTTAAGGAACTCGTATGGCGGCGGCCATTCGCCGCCGACGAGACCGACCACGGCCATGAGCATACCCGCCAGCAAGATGACGCTGACGATGGGCCACAGGCTTCGTCCCTGGCGACCGTGTCCGGCCGTGGCGTAGAGCAAGGCAATGCCCAGGAAGATACCGACGATCTTCGGCCCGCTGACGGCCCAATCGAAGGTGACGGTCACGCTTAGTCCGATCATGGCCACGAGGGCCACGAGGGCCAGGTCATAGGGTGTGGCGGTCAGGAAACGGCCGGTAGTGACTTTGCGCAGCAGCCAGAGGAGTGGGACGACGATCAGCGACGCGGCCGCATAACCCCACGGCAGCAGGGCTACGGGGATGAGCAACAGGAGCAGAATGGCCCATTCCCAACGGAGAAGCAACTGAGCAAGCTTGTGCATGAGCGCCACGGTCGTCCGATCATGTTCATGATAGCGATCGAGGGGGTTGACCGCAAGCAAGAAGGTGTGAAAAACGCGTTGGTTTCGGTTGCGTCCCCCTCTCTAGCGTCTATAATGGGCAAGCCTGTAGAGGGAACAGGAGAATTGGATGCCGTCAATCCCGCTCGTCTTGCTGATTGAGGGAGTGAATGCTGGCCGCGATTCGTTGCAGCCGATGCTCCTGAAAGCCGGCTACGAAACGACCGTAGTGCATACCGGCGCGGAAGCGCTGGACTGGTTGCGCGCGTATACTCCGAACCTCATCGTCTTCGATGCATCGACGATGCGCTCTAACGGTGTTCGTAACTGCCGTCGGTTGCGCCGTCAGGCCGAACTCATCCCCATCATTCATAGCCGCGTGGCCGGCGAAGAAGAAGACCGCAGCGCCGGGGCCGATGTGTACCTGGAGCGGCCGTTCTCGGCCCGCAAGCTGATCAACCGCGCCCGCGCGCTCCTGCCGGCCGACAGCGCGCGCGAGGAGATCATCCGCTACGGCAGCATCACCCTCTTTCGCGGCAAACGCTCCGTCGCCGTAGCGGGGAAGGGGGAGTTCATTCTGACGCCCAAGCTGGCCCTACTGTTGGAGACGTTTCTGCGCCAGCCGGGCGTGCTGCTGACGCGGCGCGAGTTGATGCAAACGGTCTGGCAGACGGACTTCGTGGGCGACACGCGGACGCTCGATGTCCACATCCGCTGGGTGCGGGAGTGCATCGAGGACAACCCCAGCCAGCCGGAGTTTCTGAAAACCATCCGCGGCAAGGGCTACCTGATGCAGATCATGAAGCCCGCGACCGAATCCAACAGCGTTGGCCAGGCGGACGCGGCCGAAACGAAAAAAGACACTATCGTTGCCGATAGTGCCTCCTGAATTCCCCGAACGAGCGCCCGACGGGGCGATTACTTCGTCTGGTTCTGGGCGGCTCGCGCCTCGGCCAGAGCCGACATCAGGCGACCCTTGCGCCGGGCAGCGTTGCGCCGGTGGACGATATTCTTGCTGGCCGCCTTATCGAGCGTCGAGTAAGCCTCCCGCGCCACCGCTTCCGCCTCATCCAGCTTGTTCTCAGCGATCAGACGGCGCACCTTCTTGATATGGGTGCGGGACGCGGCCCGGTAGTGGCGGTTGCGCTCGGTGCGCTTCGCCGTTTGTCTGATGCGCTTCTTTGCAGATTCCGTATTAGCCAATTCAAATCCTCCGTCAATTACCTCAATCGTCTCTGATTGGAGGCGTGAGAGCGGTAGAAGTTTAACACATCCACGAGAAAAGACAAGATCGGTTGCGTGCCCGCGCGCCTACTCCACATAGCTCCGCAGGCAGACCGCCCCCCCGGCGGCAGCGACGCGGAATGGCCCCAACGCCGCCGGCAGCAGGGCGAACTGCACCGCCGCCAACGTCAACCCCTCCAGCGCCACTTCGCCGGTGATGATGCCCCAAATCTCCAGCGTACGACCGTCGCACGCGCCGTTGTAGATCGCGCCGGGGGCCAGCTCAACGCGCTCGGTCGTGAAGTAACGGTTGCGGCAGAGGAGCAGGCGGCGCACGCCGTCGTGCTCGTCGATCAGTTGCGGCGAACTGAGCGCCGGCTCCACCTGGGCGAAGTTGATGACGTCAAGGGCCTTGTCGATGTGGAGTTCGCGGCCGCGGCCGTTACTGGTGCGGTTCCAGTCATAGACGCGGTAGGTCGTGTTGGAGTTTTGCTGAATTTCGGCAATGAGCGCGCCGCTGAGGATGGCGTGGACGGAGCCGCTGGGCACGCACACGGCGTCGCCCGCGCGAATGGCCACGCTGTGGAGGTGGCGCTCCAGCGTGCCCGCGGCGATGGCCCGGCGGAAGTCATCGGCCGTCGTGCCCGCGCGCACGCCCAGGATCACCCGTGCGTCCGGCTCGGCATACACCACGACCCACATCTCCGTCTTGCCCAACTCATTGCCCTCATGGGCCAGGGCGTAGGCGTCGTCGGGGTGTACCTGCACCGAGAGTTTGTCGTGGGCGTCCAGCAGCTTCACCAGCAGGGGGAACTTGCCGCGCTCCTGCGCCCAGGCGTTGTTCGTGCCGATCAGGGCCAGTCCCAGAGCGGCGTGGACGGTCGTCAGTGGTTGGCCGGCAAAGCGGCCGTTGCGCACGACCGACGAACCATCCTCGTGGGCGGCGATCTCCCAGCTCTCGGCGACGCGGCCAGGCGGCAGGGCGCGCCCCAGCCGCTCGGCCAGGTTGCGCCCGCCCCAAATGTAGTCCTTCAGCACCGGCTCGAACAGCAGCGGATAGATCGCCCGGTCGTCATTCATCGCGCTTCAGGAAGACCGCGCCCAGCGGCGGCAGGACGAACTCGATTGATTGCGGCTGGCCGTGCCAGGGGACATCCTGGCTCGGCCGCGGTTCATTGACGACGCCGCTGCCGCCGAACTCGGCGGCATCGCTGTTGAAGATTTCGCGATAGACGCCCGGCGCGGGCACGCCCAGTCGATAGCCGTGGCGCGGCACCGGCGTGAAGTTGAGGACGACCAGCACCGTCTCGCCGGTCGACGGCGCGCGCCGCGCATAGCCGAGGATGCTGCGCTCGTAGTCGTGGAGGTCAATCCACTGGAAGCCCTCCCAGGAGTAGTCGTCTTCATGCAGGGCCGCTTCCCCGGTATAGAGCTGATTCAGTCGCCGCAGGCAGTCGCGTAACTGACCGTGTTTGGGGTCTACGTCAAGCAGCTGCCATTCGAGACTGGCGGCCTCGTTCCACTCGCGCCACTGGCCGAACTCGCCGCCCATGAAGAGCAGCTTCTTGCCGGGATGGGTCCACTGGTAGGAATAGAGCAGCCGCAAGTTGGCGAAGCGCTGCCAGACGTCGCCGGGCATCTTGTCGAGCATGCTGCGCTTCAGGTGTACAACCTCGTCATGGGAGAAGGGCAGGAGGAACCGCTCGCTGAAGGCATAGAGCAGGGAGAAGGTCAGCGTGCCGTGGTGGTAGGAGCGGTGAACCGGCTCGTTCTTGAAGTACTGCAAGGTGTCGTGCATCCAGCCCATGTTCCACTTGTAGTCGAAGCCAAGGCCTCCCTCCGATGGCGGCCGGGTGACGCCCGGCCAGGAGGTCGATTCTTCGGCCACGGTAATGGCCGTCGGGTAAAGGCGGTGGACGGCATCATTGAAGCGGCGGACGAAATCGACGGCTTCGAGGTTCTCGCGCCCGCCGTAGCGATTGGCCACCCATTCGCCCTGCTTGCGCGAGAAGTCAAGATAGAGCATGGAGGCGACGGCATCGACGCGCAGGCCATCGATGTGGTACTTGTGCAGCCAGAAAACGGCGTTACTGATCAAGAACTGGCTGACCTCGTTGCGGCCGTAGTTGAAGATGAGCGTGCCCCAGTCTTCGTGCCGGCCCAGGCGCGGGTCGGCGTGCTCGTAGAGGTGCGTGCCGTCGAAGAAGCCCAGCCCGTGCTCATCGGTGATGAAGTGGGCCGGAACCCAGTCCACCAGCACGCCGATGCCGGCCTGATGGCAGGCATCGACGAAGGCCATGAAGTCGTCGGGCGTGCCGTAGCGGCTGGTGGGGGCGTAGAAGCCGGTCACCTGGTAGCCCCACGAGTTATCGGAGGGATGTTCGGCGACGGGCAAAAGCTCGATGTGGGTATAGCCCAGTTCCTTGACGTAGGGGATAAGCTCGGTGATGAGGTCGCGGTAAGTCAGCCATTCCCAGCCGTTCTTGCGCCGCCAGGAGCCGATGTGGAGTTCGTAGATGCTGATGGGCGAGCGCAATCCCTGGTGCTGGTCGCGGTTGTCCATCCACTCGGCGTCACCCCACTGGTGTTTGTCGATGTCCCAGACGACGGAAGCGGTCTTTGGCCGCATCTCGCTGGCAAAGCCGACCGGGTCGGCCTTGCTGACCATGTAGCCCTGGTAGTGGGTCTTGATCTCGTACTTGTAGAGCGTCCCTTCGCCCAGACCGGGGATGAACAGCTCCCAGACGCCGTTGTCGTGGAGAAAACGCATGGGGTGCCGGCGGCCGTCCCACTGGTTGAACGGGCCGACGACGCTGACACGCTGGGCGTTGGGCGCCCAAACGGCGAAGTGAACCCCGCTGACGCCGCGAAGCTCCATGATGTGTGCGCCAAGGCGCTCGTAGATGTGCTGATGCGTGCCTTCGCCCATCAGGTAAGCGTCCAGACCGCCAAACGTGGACGTGAAACTATACGGGTCTTCGTATAGTTGTGTTTGACCTGAACGGTCGGTCACGGCCAGCCGGTAGGGAGCGATGTCCTGATTGGGCAGCGTCACCTCGAAAAGGCCGGTGATGTGGATGCGCTCCATCGGCCGCGGGTCGCCGGGGCCAAGGATGACGCCAACGCTCTCTGCCTCGGGCAAAAACGCCCGGATGACCAAATCATCGCCGGCGCGGTGGGGGCCGAGAATATCAAAGGGCGCGCCGTGGTAGCCGCCGACAATCGCCTCAATGGCGCCAGGGTCTAGAAGTGTCTCGCTCATGATGCACGACTCCAGTTGTGACAGGGTGGTTCATTCGGCGATGCCAGCGCAGCGGTGGCCACCGACCAGGAACCAATTTTACCCGCGATGGGGCCAAACGCGCGAATTAAAGGGCGCGAATGTCAAATGGGGCAGCTACTTGACATATTGTTCGCCAGCGCTTACAATGTGACTAATGTACCTTAGTTATACTATGAGAGTTGACATAATGGATAGTGGCTGACAGCAAGCCGGCGTTTGCCCTACCCCGGTATGAATAGACGACCATGACCCGAACCAACACACTCCTACCCATCTCCGAGCGGCCGGTGCCCGAAGGGCCGGCCTGGCTGGACGAAGATGCCTTCCTGCGCGAGGCCGGCGCGCAGAGCCTGAAGACCGAAACCACCTATCGCAGCGGCCTGCGCCTGTTTGCCGACTGGTTGCAGCACTTCCGCCGCGCCGGCTACGCCAAGACCGACGCCTGGCCACTGCGGCCCGACCGGTTGACGACGGATATCATCCTGGATTACCGCAACTGGCTGCTGGCCAATCGTTCGCGGGCCACGGTGACGACCTACATGGCCGCTGTGGCCGGCTACCTCAACTTCCTCGATGGCTACGACCGCTTGCCCGACACCGTCCAACTGGGCAAGCTCCAGCGGCAAATGGCGCGGCGGCAGATCGAACGCAATCAGGCCGAGGCGGTCATCGACCTAGACATTGCCCGGCAGGACATTCCGCGCATCGTGGCCTACTACGACGGGCTGCCCCTGCCGCCGCAGAACGATGTCTACAACCGCCGCCTGTCGCTGCTGCGCGATCGGGCCATCGTCAAGATGCTCTACTCAACGGCCGCGCGTATCTCCGAGGTCGTTTCGCTCAACCGCGCCAACGTCGGCCACGGCCGGGCCGCCTATGCCACCATCATCGGCAAGGGCAACAAGGGGCGCACACTCCATATTCGCGAGTACGCTCGCCAGGCCGTCGTCGCCTACCTGGCCGAGCGCACCGACGGCAACCCGGCGCTGTTCGTCTCCCACAGCCGCAATTCCACCAGCGCCCGGCTGAGCATCACATCCGTCCACAAGGTGGTCAAGCGCGCCGTCCACGCCCTGCACCTGCACGAAAGCCTGTCGGCCCACGACTTCCGCCACTACCGGGCAACGCAACTCCTGCGCGCGGGGATGCCGCTGGAGGTTGTGCAGGAGTTCCTGGGCCACGCCGACGTGACCACGACGCGCAACATCTACGCCCCGGTGTTGGGCGTGCAGGTCGTCACCGAGTGGCTGGACAATCTCGATGTCTCGCCCAAGGAGGCGCTCAACGATCCCAACGGGCCGCTGGTTGTTGACGAACGCCTACTGGCGATGCTGGATGAGGAGTAGCGCCCCCTCCCCTGTTTGCGCCTGCTCAAATATACGGATTGATATACTACACGAAATTTACGGCTATCGTTCGGTCGCCGCTTCGGCCAGAAGGCGCGTCACCAGCGCCGGCCCTACATCGCTGTCGTCGCCGCTGACAAGGATGGCTGGCGACGACGTAACCCGCGCCAGGAAGACCGCCAAGACGATCTGCCGCGGTGTAGACCTGGCCGGCAGCCGCCAATAAGCATCCAGCCCGGCCGACCGCGCGCGGGCCAGACCAGTGAGCAGCCAGTGCGGGTCGCCGCTGGCGTCGGCGACGAGGCCATGTACCGCGCCGGTGTCGGCATAAACCTGGGCCTCGTCCGCCGTCAGCGGACATGGCGCGACTACCTGGGTGGGCTTGGCCCGTTGCAGCGAACTGGGCGTGCGGCGGATGAAGTCCCTTAGCCGGTGTAGATTGGCGACCTGGACGAGCGTCTCGTCCAGTCGGAATGGCTCTTCGAGGAAAAGCTGCCGCTCGCCGGCAGCGTCTTGCAACCCGACAACGTGGCCGAGCACCTTGCCGATGTGGCGCGCCGGGTCGCCGGCCAACTGCCCCAGCGCCCCGTTCAGGCCAAGGTAGACAGCCGGCGCATAGCCTTCGCCAGGGGCCAACATGTCGGCGCGCCGCCCCAGCTCACGCACGAAGCGCTGCAAGTGTTCCGCCCTCTCGCCGATAGCCGCGGCCACCAGGTCGCCCACAGCAGTCAGGCGGTAGCCAATGGCCGCCGGCCGCAGGGCCAGGAGTCGGTCGATGCGCTCGGCCGTGGCGGCGTAGTCGCTGATCTCGGCGTAGACGGCCGGGATAGCGCCGTCGTCGGGCAGGCCATACTCGCGGCGCAATTGCCCGGCCGCATCCGGCTGCGCCTGAAGGGCGGCCAGATAGGCCCACTGCGTCGCCACGGCGAGAGCCTCGCCGGCCGCGCTTTCGTCGCCACTCGCCGCACGCACGCGCTGAGACAGGTCGCCCAGGCCGTCGGGCGATTGCCCGCCCAGGGCCGCAGCAATACGCTCTCGCAGCGCGTAGATGGCCAAGACGGCCGCCGCGCGCTCGGGGCCGGCGGGCAGGATCACGTCGCCCCAGTACACCGCGCCGCCGTCGAGGCGCAGGCCTAATGACAGCGGCCCCGCCCCACCCTGTTGTGGCGCGGCCGGCGCGAGTAGAACATTGGCAAACATGAAGGGTCGCACTGCCATAATTATTTCACCACTGGCGGGGCAACGCATCTACGTCACCCGCACGACGCGCCTGCGCTAATGCGCCGCGCCCTCAGCCGAAGGGCAGCCAGGCCGCGCCCGTCGTCGCGAAGACAAAGGCCACCAATTCCAGTCCGGCCGACGACATCAGCAGGCCAATGCTCCAGAAGCCAAGGGCGTTCCACGCCGCCGGCCGGCGCCACGCGCCGCGCGACATCTGCCAGGCCAGCCAGACGGCCAGCGGCAGTGGCAACAGAACGGCGACGGCCACAGGCAGCGGCAGCCCGGCCACGACCAGCAGCGGCAGCGACAGGTAAGCCAGCGCCAACAGGGCCGGGTGCAGCCGCGCCGCGCGTTCGCCGCCCAGCCGCAGCACCAGTGTGCGCTTGCCCACCTGCCGGTCGCCGGCAGCGTCGGGGAAGTTGATGACGATAATCATCGCCACCTGAAAGCAGGCCAGTGGCACGACCGCCAGCAGTGGCAGCCAGCCGGGCACGCCGCGCTGGATGGTGTAGCCGGCCAGCGGCGTCAGCACGGGTACGATGGCGGCAACCGTCCACTCACCCAGGCCGCGCGAGTGCAGCCGGGCCGGCGGCGCGCTATAGAACCAGGCCAGCGCCAGCGCCAGTAGCAAGAGGGCCACGGCCGCCGCGCTCATGGCGATGATCCCCACGGCGACGATGGCGACCAGGGCCACGCCGCCGCAGACCAGCGCCGCCCAGAGGCCCACGTGCGGTGGTAGCAGCCCCTCGGCCAATACCCGGCTACCGCCCGACCAGCGCGTCGGCGTGGTATTGGCCCGGTCGGCGGCCAGGTCGAAGTAGTCGTTGGCGTAGTGGGTCATGAGCTGCGCCGCCGTCACCGCCAACTGGCCCCAGAGCAAAGCCGGCAGGCGCAACGACACGCCCTCATAGCGAGCAATGGCCACGCCCAGCCCGTAGAAGACAAACCCGCCCACCAGGAATAGTGGGCGGGCCAACCGAACGAGGGCGATGAAGCCGGCGCTCATCGCGCCGCGAGCGCTGTTCCCGGCGGGAACGTGTCCAGCAGCAGCCAGGTGGCGGCGAAGGCGTCGTTGTCGCCCACGGCCAGCGTGGCGGCGTAGCGGCCGTCGAGCACCAGGGCGGCTTCGTCGCCGATGATCGCCGCCTCGGCCGGCGTCACGCGCAAGGCCGCGCCGCGCTCGATGCCGACGACGACCATGTCCGGCGCGGCCATGACGTGGCTGACCATACGCCCGTAGAGATAGTCATAGAGCGGACGCGGTTCGATCACCGCCGGTAGCAACCCCAGTCCGGGCTGAATGTTGATATAGCCCGTCAGAAAGCTATCGCTGGACTGGTACTCGACGTTGCCGCTGGTGGGCGTCGGCTCGGCGCTCATGGCCGTGCCCACAGCCGCGGCCGCGGCGCGGTCGGCCAAAACCACGCCCCCGCCCAGCCACCAGTCGCGCAGCGCCGCGTCCGTCCCGGCGGCGCGCATGGCAGCGACAAGGTCGGCCATCAGGGCCGCGTCGTTGCCGGTAAAGAAGACCGCGCCGGCGTTGGCCAGTTGGGCCGCCAGGGCGGCCTGGTCAGTGTTGGGCGTCAGGGTGATGATGATCGGACGCTCGGCCAGACCCAGGTTGCGCAGCCGGTTGCGCCAGAAGCGCCCCCAGCCCTCGGCGGCGCGCGGGCGCGGCCCGGCCGACAGGACGATAGTTGGCCCATCGGCGGCATTGGCCGCGGCCACGAAGTCGGTCATCACCGCGCCGCGGGTGGCCGCGCTCACGTCGCCAGAGACGAATAGCGTCCCGGCCCCGTCCGGCGGCAGCAGCGCGTCGAAACTCCGGCCGCTGATGTCGGGCGCCGCCTGGGCCACGCCAGCGACGACCGGCTGCCGCGCCGCCAGGTCATAGGCGTAGGGGCCGGACGGCAAGATGTGGTAGGCCACGTCGTGGATCTCCAGGAAGGCCGGGTCGTCGCCCACGTAGCCGGCGTTGGCCGCTGCATCGTAAGTCTCGCCGTCAAGGGCAATGGCCGCGTACCAGCCGGTGATGTCATGAACCATCAGGCTCTCGTCAATGACCCCGGCCGTGCCCCAGTCGAAGCCGACGGCCAGCTTGTCGCCCGGCTTCTCGACCATCGCCTGCAGGAGCCGCGCCGTGCGCCCGCGCTCCAGCACGTGTTGGTCGATGACGGCCTCCGGCAGCCCGAACACTAGCCCGCGCCGCTCGCTGCTGTCGGGGCCGTACCACAGGTCGAGCGCGCCCTGATGCAGGCCATCCCAGGCGAAGTTGTTGCCAATGTAGCCGCCGATCATGTAGCGGGAGATGACCGCCGCGCCGGCGCTGTTGCCGCCCACGGCCGCGCCTGTCGCAAAGCCGGCAGCCAACGCCGCCTCGGTCGGCGTGTTGGCCACGACCTGCATGCCCACCGTCTGGTCGCCGCCGAGGATGTAGAAGCCATCGACCTCCGGGCCGAGCTGGGCCACGCGGGCCGGGTCGAGCGCGTCCGGCCGAATCTGAATGTCAACCACAGTGGCGCTACAGGTCTGCCCTGCCGCGGCGACCGCCTCACAGGCCTCGCGAATCTGCTCGGCGCGTTCAGCCGCCAGTTCCAGGTTCTGTCGACGGACGAGGCCGCCGATGGCGTCCGGGCGAACGTGATAGGTGATGGGCAGGACGCGGATGGTCACGACGCCGTCGCTATCGTGGGCGGCCGCCTGCGCGGCGAACAACTCCAGCGTGTCGGCCTCGTAGCCCGCGCCGATGGGCACGAGCCGCGTTTCCCCCTGCCCCTTCGCGCTGCCGGCCGCGCCAAGAACGGCCACGGCCCCGACCAAAAGCCCCATCAGCACAAGCATGCGCCAACTCCCAAAAATCGACCGCCATTGCCTCGTCATCATTGCCCTCCGGTTCGGTCTCGTCTGTGGCCAGCGGCGCGCACCTACATTCGCGCGCCGGCCGGTACAATCTACCGCCATCTATATCCGTGGATTATACCACTGAGTGGCTTGCTGCCGACGGCGTGGGCGGAGGCTTTTGCGGCGGGGCCGTTCGCGCTTCAGGGGGTTCTCAGCGCCGGCGGGGCGGTCGCCGGGGGACTTGTGGCCGGCCTGCGCCTGGCCAGGAAGTAAGCCGGAACTCTAGCCCAGGATCACTGTTTTCGTTTATACTGGCGCTCAGCGTGCCGGCCTCCTGTCGCCGGCGGCGCGGAGTCGCCAATGACCGAACTTGATCAAGAAACCCTCTTTAGCCTGGCGGCCGCTCTGGCTCATCGGCAAGTCGCCGACTATGCGCGCCGCTCTGGTCTAGATTACCTGGGCGACGCGGCTCTCGCTCCTTATGAGCAACAAGTTGTCACGACTCTTGCGCCGGGTTTGGTCGCCTTTGCGGCCCGCCTCAGCGCTGCTTTGCCGCCCGGCTTCGAGCTGGCGTCTGTCCTGACGCAGTTCTTTCAGGACGCCGAGACAGTTGCCGCGCTCAGGCTCTATGGCGAGGACGCGACAGCCGGCCTGGCTGCGCTTGGCGCGGCACTGACGAAGGCGGGCCTGCCAGACGGCGTGCTCGACCCCAATATGCTGAGCGAGGCCCTTGCTGCCTGGGACGCCGCCTCAACCGTCGTTGCCCGTCTGATGGCCCAGACAAACGCGAACCAGACACTTGCCAACAGCCCCCTCTATCAACAAGTCCAGCCGGTCCAGGACGAAGAACTCCTCGCGAAAATGGCGGAGTTGGTGCAAGACCTGAATTTCAAAGGCCTGAGCCGTATTGACGGCGGTGACATTCTCGCCGCCGATGGTTACACCATCCTGTTTTCCTGGCGGCGCGGCCAATCGGCCGCCCGTGACGAACTGCCGCAGACATCTGGCCTAGAGGAAACTTCTGGTGGCGCGGTTGTTCAGGAGACGAGTAGCGGGGGGCTGGACTCGCCGTCGGGCGGCGGCGCTGAACCGCAGCCAGAGCCGGCAAGCACCGTTGTCGCCCTGCGCCTGGACACGGCCGCGCCGCCACAGGTCACTGTCGGCCTGCCCTTTGATCTGGCCGCGGCCATTCGCCAACTGGCGTCGCCTACACTGGCGATCGCCGATTTGTCGCTGACGGAAAGCGCCTCGTTCGCGGCCGTCCTGCCGGCGGGGGAAACCTTCCTGGCCATGCGCATTCAAGTCGCCGCGCCCGAATGCGAGATTCTGGGCGGCGACACGCGGCCGGTGCGCATCCTGCCCGGCCAGGATGGGCCGACGGTTTACTTTCAACTCATCCCGCGCCGCGCCGGCCCACTGAGCATCATCGTGACCGTCTACCAGGAGGCTGACTGGATTGGCTCCACACGTCTGCGGACGGAGGTGGCCGGGGGAGCGCCTGCCGGGCAAAGCCTGACCGCGCCGCGGGGCGCGGTGGCCCTGACCGTCAATAGCCAGCCGCTCGCCCCGGCCGACGTAAGCCAGAACACGCTCCGCGAAGCGCTGGACAACGGCTATAGCCTTGCCGAGTTGCAAGACCTGTGCTTCGAGCTGGAAATCGACTACGAAGACCTGCCCGGCGAGGGCCAGTCGGCCAAGGCGCGCGAACTGGTGACGTACTGCAAGCGGCGCGGCCTGCTGCCGGCGCTGGTCGAGCGGGTCATCCGCGACCGGCCGCATCTGCTCGTGCCGGCCTAGACGCGTGGCGCTTACGCCGACAGCAACTCCCAGGCGCGTTCGGCCCAGCGGGCCATGAAGCGCGCCCACAGCCACGTGCCCAGCGCCAGGACGACGGCCCCGGCGAGCATGAGCGGCAGGCTCCACTGCGGCCAGAGCTGCGCCAACGCGAAGGGCGCGAGGGTGATGATGACGGCCGGCACGCCATAGACCAGCGTCAACAACAGTCCTATCCAGCCGCCGCCGCTTGTCGTCATGCGCCGCGGGTCCTGCCAGTCGAGGTTGGCGAAGCGAAAGCCGACGGACACGCTGAGCATGACCAGGGCGATCGTGATCAGAACGCCGGCGACCAGCGCGTAGGGCACCCAGGCCAGGCTGAACGGGAAGATGAGGCGGGCCACGGTCAGGATGATCACAAAGACGATGGCCGATGGGATGGCGATGCTCCACATCTTGGCCCACCACACCTCGACCGGGCGCAGCGGCGCGGCCTTGAGCAGCGAGAAAGACTGCCGCTCCAGAGGCAGCGCCCCCTGGGCTGGGGTCGAGAGCATGACGTAGGCGGCGAACAGACTCCAGGCCGACATGATGACGCCGGGCTGAAACGCGGCCGTCAGCGCCGCCAATGCGCCGGGGGCCTGTAGCGCGCCGGACGCGGAGGCATCCAGCAGGCTGCCCTCGCCGCCGTTGTTGTTGAAGATGGCCAGGGCGCTGACAAAAACGGCGATGACGCTACCGCCCAACAGGCTGACCAACTGGCGCGGGTCACGCACCCGCAGGAGCCAGTCCTTCACGCCGATGGTCACGGCCAGCGAGCGGCCGCCGAAGACGTTGTCGCGCTCCTCCAGCCCGCGCCGCTTGCCGCCGGCACTCTGGGCTTTCAGCCAGCCGGAAAGGTACATGCGCTCGCCGCCGAACACCACGCCCAGGAATAATCCCAACGTCAGCAGCAGGTAGACCAGCAAACCCAGCAGCCCCGGCCCGTCGAACTGGAACGCATCAAGGGCCATCAGCCCGCGGCCGGCCAGGAGCGTCGGAAAGGGCAGGCTCTGCACACGGGTGATCATGTCGCCGGCCGTTTCCAGCGTTTGCGTGGAGGTTTCTTCGTTGACGAACAGGAAGCGCGGCAGTTGGGCCAGAAGGGCAATGAAGATACCCAGGAGGGCATAGGTTGCCGTCAGCATCTCGTTGAGCCGGTTGACCGGCAGCCAGCGCACCAGCAGCATCGACAGCAGTGCGCCCACGGCCAACCCGAAGAGCGGCGCCAGCAGCAACAACACCAGCCCTAACACGTAGTAGATCACCCCCGCCCCGACGCCGATGCCATAGGCCACGAAGGCCGGCACGGCCATGATCAATAGCAGGGCGATGTTGCCCGGCAGGCGGCTGAGCAGCTTGGCGATCATGATCGCCCGCGTGCGGATGGGGGCGACGACGAGCTGATCGAGGTCGCCGCTGAGAAACAGGGCGCGCATGGCCTGATTCAGCCCGGTGAAGAGCACGCCGAAGAGCACCACCGTCAGCAGCAGCCCCGGCACAATGCCCGGCTCGAGCTGCACCGGCGACTCCGGCCGGGTCAGGAACGACAGACCGTAGCCGGCGGCGGCCGAAAACGCGCCGATGAACAGGAAAGCGATCAAGCCAACGAGCGTGCCGACCAACCGCCAGCCGCGCAGGCGGGTCAGATCGCGCCGATCGGTCTTCCAGTAGAGTTGCATCAGCAACAGGACATCACGCCACATCGCCCAACTCCTTGACCATGTCGTCAACGTCCGTGCCGCCGGTCAGCTCCAGGAAGATATCTTCCAGTGTCTGCTCGCCGCGCATGGCCCGCAACTCGTCCACGCGGGCGTCGGCGACGATGCGCCCCTTGTTGATGATGATGACCCGGTCACACATCGTCTGGGCGATCTCCAGGATGTGGGTGGAGAAGAAGATGGTCCGGCCGCGGTCGCGGTTGCGGATCATCAAATCCTTGATCAGCCGGGCCGAGCGCGGGTCGAGGCCGACCGTCGGCTCGTCCATGAAGACGATCTGTGGGTCGTGCAGGAACGCGCCGGTGATGGCCACCTTCTGCTGCATACCGTGGCTATAGGTGTCGAGGTAATTGCCGGCCACTTCGGTCAGGTCGAACATGTCCAGCATCGGCCGCATACGCTCTTCCACCTGCGCCGGCGGCACCTTGTAGAGCTGCCCGACGAAGCGCAGATACTCGCCCGCCTTCAGCTTGCCGTAGAGATTGGGCGTGTCGGGTACGTAGCCGATGTGGGCCTTGGCTTCCAGCGGCTGGGCGACGATGTCATAGCCGGCCACGCGCGCCGACCCGGACGACGGGCCGAGCAAGCCGGTGAGCATCTTGATCGTCGTCGTCTTGCCCGCGCCGTTGGGGCCGAGGAAGCCGACGATTTCGCCGGGCTGGAGGGAGAAAGAGACATCATCAACGGCCACAAAGTCGCCGAAGGTGCGCGTCAGATGGTTGGCTTCAAGAACCGGTTGAGTCATGGGGTACGTCTCTCCTATGCACGCTATACGCGCAAGGGCCATGCAGGTTTCGAGTGCTGGCCGGAGGGCAGGTCGCGTCCAGGCCAGCCCGTATTGTACCCATGAAGCGCGCTGGGGCCACGCCGTGCGCCGCCGCGCGTGCAATTGGCGTGAATTCCGCCTGTCCGTCGCGCGAATTCACGCCCCGCGTCTTGATCTGCCCGGCCGCCGCGCCATCATGTAGGTACTGTTGGAGCAAGATCGCTGGAGCGGAATCGCGCGGCGCTGGGCCGGGGTGGCTCGGAGCCTTTAGAGGGAGTCGATGCGTCGAAGTCTTGGCATTGCAGTCCTTGTCGTTGTCCTGGGCACGGCGGCGTTGAGCGTCGGCCGCAGCGCCGCGGAAGCGCCGCCCGCCACAAACACTATCTTTATCCCCCACGTTCTCGGCGACCATTGTGGCGACTTCTTCGACGACTTCAGCGACGTGACTGGCTGGTTCGAAGGCCAGCGCGACGGGCTGTTGGCCGAGTTGCGCGACGGCGAGTATCGTCTCAGCGTGACACAGCCGGGCCTTGTCTGGCTGGTCGGTGCGCCCGACTGCGCCCGCGTCAACAATCAGATGGCCGTTACCGCGCGCTGGGCCGGCGCGCCGGGCAACTTCTACGGCCTGCTATTTGGCGAAGACGACCGCGCTGGCCGCGCCTACTTGCTGGCCGTCAATAGCGACGCGCGCGCCTGGTTGTTGCTGCGCCTTGAGGACGACTCGCTGTCGGTGGTAAGCGGGCCAACGCACGATGACGCGATTGCCGAGGGCCGCGCGCGCAATCGGCTGGCCATCACACGTGGCCGCGGCCGTATTCTCCTGACAATCAACGATAAGACCGTTGGCCAATTGCCCGACCCCGACGCCGCCACGCCTTTCATCACAGGGCTGGTTGCGGCCAGCTACACCGATCGCGCTCCGGCCGACGCGCGCTTCGATGACTTCGTCCATCGCGGGCAGGCGGTCGGCCGCGCCGGGGAGGCCGCATCCGCCAGAGCCGGCAGCGCGTGGGCCGAGCCGGTGAGCGCGACGCTGCCATAAGTGCAGCGGGCTGCTCTTTTCCCCGGCCCCCTGCCCGACTATAATCGGCATATGTCTGCTCGCGTCCGCCGCTTCGCCGGCATCGACTCCGCCCACATTGCCACAATCGTCGTCGTCATCCTGGCCTATGTGGTCAGCCTGATCGGCTATCTGTGGAACCGCAACACGCCGGAAGGATCGCCGTACTCGGCGACAGCGCTGGCTATCGCCGCAGGACTTAGCATCGTGACTTTGGCTCTATACGTTGAGGGATATACCTTGTTACAGGGGGTCTTTAAGCGCTATGCGAAAGTGGCCAACTTTGTCCTCCTCACCGTCCTCGTTCTGACCATCGAGTTTCTGCTGCGCGGCTCCAATGGCATCTGGCTCATCTCCATGCCCCTCGTGGCCCTGGCGGCGACGGACTTGCCGCCGGTCTGGCGGTGGCCGGTCTATCTGACCGTTCTTGTGGGCATGGCCGCGCCGATCTACGTCGCCAACGACAGCCTGTCGGTGGCCCTCTTTGCGCTGCTCAGCTTCAGCCCGGCCGTCGTCTTCGTCATCGTTTTCGTCCGCCTGACCAAGCAGGCGGAGATCGCCCAGATCGAGGCGGAGTCGTTGGCGACGCAACTGGCCGACGCCAACGCTCGCCTATCGGCCTTTGCCGTGCAGGCCGAGGAACTGGCCACAACCAAAGAGCGCAACCGCCTGGCGCGCGAAATCCATGACAACCTGGGCCACTTCCTGACCGTGGCCAACGTCCAGATCAAGGCCGCCCAGGCGGTGATGGACAAAGACCCGGAACGGGCGCGCGGCGCGCTCGACCACGCTGCCCGGCTGACCCAGGACGGCCTGACGGCGGTACGCCATTCTGTCGCCGCCCTGCGCGAGTCGCCCCTGGCCGGCATGCCGCTGTCCGAAGCGCTGGCGGCGCTGGCCGAAGAAACGCAGGCCGCCGGTATCGTCACGCAGCTAACCGTCACCGGCGCGCCGCGATTGCTCGATTCACGCGCGGAGTTGACGCTCTACCGCGCCGCGCAGGAGGGGCTAACCAACGTCCGCAAACACGCTCGCGCCTCGCGGATCGATGTGGCCCTGGCCTACGATGACCCGACGGCCGTCAGCCTGACCGTGCGCGACAATGGCGTCGGTCGTCGTGCCGGCAGCACACAAGAGGACGGCCACGGCGAGGTTGAGCCTGGCTTCGGTCTGCTGGGGCTGGGCGAGCGGGCGCGCCAACTGGGTGGCCACCTGCTGGCCGAGAGCCTGACCGACGGCGGCTACCAGCTGACGCTCCGCCTGCCATCAGCCACCCTGGCAGCGGAGACAGGAGACGTTCCCACGCCATGATCCGTCTGCTCCTCGTTGACGACCAGTCTTTGTTCCGTGAGGGATTGCGGACACTTCTATCGCTACACGAAGATTTGCAGGTTGTCGGCGAGGCCGGCAATGGCCTGGAGGCGCTGGCCGCGGCCGACACTCTCCAGCCTGACGTCGTCCTGATGGACCTGCGCATGCCCGCGCTCGATGGCGTTGCCGCCACGCGCCGCCTGCTGGCCGCCCACCCGGCCGCACGGGTCATCGTCGTCACCACTTTCGATGACGACGAGTTGGTCTTCGATGGCCTGCGGGCCGGCGCTGTTGGCTATCTGCTCAAAGACGTTTCCTCCGACAAACTCGTCGAGGCCATTCGCGCCGCCGCCCGCGGTGAAAGTTTCCTGCAACCGTCCATCGCCGCCAAGGTGCTGGCCGAGTTCAACCGTCTGGAGCGCCCGGCCTCCCCCTCACCTTCAGCCACTCCTCCGCCCCCGCCGGTGCTGGCCGAGCCGCTGTCGGAGCGCGAACTGGACATCCTCCGCCTGCTGGCCGCCGGCGACAGCAACAAGGAGATCGCCGCTGCCCTCTACATCACTGAGGGCACGGTCAAGAACCATGTCACCAATATCCTCGGCAAGCTAGACGCCCGCGACCGCACCCAGGCGGCCTTGCGCGCGCGGGAATTGGGCCTGATTTAACCCTGTTATGCGGAAAATCGCATAGGGCGCGAATTGCCTCTTGACAAGAGGCCGGCCTTTGCCTATACTATTCGCATTACCCGCAAATGCGGATATTAGGATAGACGACTAGAGAGTGGAGAAGGAAGGCCGAAATGCCGATTGCCACCAGTGACCTGCCCCTATCCGTTTCCGGCACAACAATCAGCGTCGCCCTGGAGCCGGCCCAAAACATCCAGCACTCGCTGACGATGCTGGCTCAAGCGGAGAATATGTCGGGGTATGACGAGTGGGTCTATCGCACCTACGCGACAATGTCGGCCGACGAACGTGACGCCAACCTGCTGGTGATGAACGGCCTATACTATGCCACCCGACCGCGGGCCTCCTACCCCAGCTTCCCGGCCTACATTGAGCATCTGGCGACGGTCCCGCCCGTCCACCTGCGCGACAAAGTCATGTCCGCTTATCTAAGGATGATGCCTGATGAAACCGACCGGCGACTGACGACCGACGAGGTGTTGGCCGACATCAACACCTTCATGGCCTTCCTGCGGCGCGGCTTCAATCAGTACATCCCGGAGATCGAGCATCGGGCCTACACCTACCTGCTCGACCCGCCGGCCATGCAAGGGCTGATCGTCGGCCACCTGCGGGCCATGTGGTACAAGTATCTGGCCGTCGAGTGGGAACGCGTGCGACCGATGTTGCAAAAGGCCGTGCGCGCCTTTGACGGCATCGACTTGAGCAGCATGGAGCGGGCCGCGGCGGCCGAGTACGTCGTTGGCCGGCCACTGCGCAAGGAAGACAAGTGGTGCGACGAGTTGGACGATGCCGAGCGCCTCGTCTTCGTGCCCTCGGCCCACATTGGCCCCTATACCACCAAGATGCGCGGCGAAGACCGGACGTGGATTCTCTTCGGCGCGCGCCAGCCGCAAGACGCCGGCGAGATGGCCCCGGAGCTGACGCGGGCCGAGCTGCTGGTGCGCCTTAATGCGCTGGCCGATGACGCCCGGCTCAACATCCTGCGGCTGGTCGTCGATACCGGCGAAGCGCGCTCGGCCGACATCATGCAGCTACTCGACATGAGCCAGTCGGCCGCCTCGCGCCATCTGCAACAACTGACCGCCGCCGGCTTTCTCAACGAGCGGCGCTGCAACGGCGCTAAATGCTACCACCTCAACGGTAACCGCGTCGATGACACGCTATTGGCCCTGGCCTCGTTCCTGGCGCGAACGGAGACCAGAGAACTCGTCTCGCCCGGCCGGGCGAAAGGAGAGTGACATGAACGCCAATTGGTACGATGCTGAACAGAGGATCAACGAGAGCCGCGCGTTTGCCCAGGCAATGGCTGATGGCTATGCGCTGACGCCGGCCCGCCCGCGTCACCCACTGCGCGCCGCCTACCGCAACACGCTGGTGCTCACCGGCGGCGCGCTCATCGCCCTCGGCCGGCGCTTGCAGGGCGAGATTCAGGACATGGCCGCAACCCCGCTCGAACTGGGCCAGCCGCGACAGATGCCCACTCCCTAGTGTTTACTCCCTTTGGGCGCGGATCGGAGGAATGTCAACAGCCTTCTCGCCAGTGTTTCGTGTCCTCCTCCATCCCCCCGATCCCGCCCAAACGCGACCCCGGAGGTCCAGCAGCCTCCGGGGTCTTTTTTTGTCAGGCGGCCAGCGGCGCTGGCCGCTTATAGGCTAGAGCCGCCGGCCGCTTACGGCTGCGGCACGTAGTCAATCACCGGGTAGCCGGCTTTGACCCACTCGGCAACACCGCCACGCATACTGAGAACATCCGTGTAGCCATAGGCCCACAGGATGGTCATGGCAATCGTGGAGCGATGGCCACTGCCACAGTAAACGACAATGGGGGCGTCCAGTTCGACCGGCCACTGGTCCTTCTGGTTGATGAACTCTTCCAGCGGAATGTGGATCCAGTTAGCCGCCTCGATAACGCCGTTCTCCTCCAACTCCGCCGTCGTGCGCACATCGATGAGTGTCACGTCGGGATTCTCGACGAGCAGCGTATTGAGGTCTTCGACGCTGATGCCGCCGTAGCCCTCAGGGATGTTGTGGAGCATCTCCTGCAGGGCGGCCAGCAATTGCGGATCAGGCGCAAAGGCGTTGAGTTCCATCGGCTCGGCGGCCGTGCCCTCGGCGACCGGGAAGCCCTTCTCCACCCAGCCGCCAAAGCTGCCTTCCTTCATGCTCAGCGGCTGCGGGTAGCCGAGCGCGCCCAGGGCCGTGATGGCGATGGTGCAACGCCAGCCGCTGCCACAATAGCTGATCAACTTGGCATCAGTGCCGGGTAGATAGGCCGGGTTGTCGAGCACCTCGCGGATGGGCAGGTTGACCGCGCTCTCGATGTGGCCGCTTTCTTCCAGTTCGGACACTTCGCGCACATCCAACAGGAACGGCGGCGGATCCTCGGCCAGCGCCAGATTGACGTCGTCGAGACCGATGACGTTGTACCCTTCCATGTTGGCCAGGAAGGTGTTGAAAGCGGTATCGAGATCCACTTCCGGCGCGCCGACGATGGCGTAGCCGGCCTTGGCCCACTCGCTGAAACCGCCCTTCATGCTCAGTACGTTGGTGTAGCCATAGGCCCACATCATGGGCATGGCCAGGGTGGAGCGATGACCGCTGCCGCAGTAGACGATGATGGCGGCGTCCTTCTCGGCCGGCCACTCGGCGCGGCGGGCGATGAACTCCTCGATGGGGATGAACAGGACGTTGGGCGCGTCGATGGAGCCACTCTCGGCGATCTCCTCCGGCGTGCGCGCGTCGATCAGAATCAGGTCGGGGTTCTCGGCGATGGCCGTGTTGACGTCATCGATAGAGATGCCGCCGTAACCCTCGGGCATGGCCGCCAGGATTTCGCTGAAATGGGCCGCCAGCGCCGGATCTACTTCGGCCGCGTTCAGCGGCTCAGCCACAGGCGGCTCGCCGGTGACGATGGGGTAGCCCGCCTCGACCCAGCCGCCGAAGCTGCCGCCCTTCAGAGCCAGCGTGTTCTGCCAGCCCAACGCATCGAGAAGCGGCAGGGCAATCGTGCAACGCCAGCCGCTGCCGCAGTAGATGACCACCGGCGCGTCCTGCGCCGGCAACATATCCGTGCGCGCGGCCACTTCGCGAATGGGCACATTTACCGCGCCCTCGATCCAGCCCTTCTCAGCCAGTTCGCTTGTCTCGCGCACGTCCAGCAAGAACGGCGCGTCGGCGGCCAGCATCTCATTAAACGGCTCTAGCCCCAGGCTGCCATAGCCCTCCATGTTATCGATAAAGCGCTGGAATAGTTCATCCAGTTGCGCGTCGGTGACTTCCATCACCGGCTCGGCCGTTGGCTCCGGCGCTGGCTCCTCTGTGGGGGCCACTTCCTCGACCGGCGCGGCCGTTGGCTCGACCTGCTCGACGACCTCGGCCGGCTCCTCAACGGCCGCTTCCTCGGCCGGCGCAGCCCCGCCACAGGCTACCAGCACCAGCCCAAGGATGAGCATCAATGTGATCAGCAATGTCTTCTTCATGGTATCTCCTTCTGCATGGGTGAACGGATATCGCCGGCGCACGACCAGGGATCAGTCGCCGGCCGGCGTCGGTTCCGGTTCCTCAGTCGGCGCGGCCGGCTCTTCGCCCGCCGTCGCCGCGGGCACAGTCTCAATGATGACACCCGCGTTGGCCGCCTGCTCGTGTTCGGCCACCTTGTCGGCTGTCAGGAACAACGCTTCGTTACCGTGGCAAGCATCGCAGGAGGCAGCCTGGGGCGTCTGGCGCTGGATGTTGTGGGGCGTGGCGTAGACCCATGTCGGCAGCGCGTCGAAGTTCGGCAGTAAGTTGTCGCCGTAGAACTGAAAGCTCGTCGGCGCAACGGGCACGTGCCGCACCGGCACGAACGTGTAGGGACGGTCGTAGCTCTGGATCGGGTTGCGACCAATCAGGAAGGTCATATACGTGGCGTCGGTGGCGAAGAAAGGATTACCCGTCTTGTCACTGAGGGCCACGTGGCAGCCGTCGCAACTCGTATAGGTAATGGAATGGCATACCTGACAGGAGAGATCGCCGCCATGTACCTGATGCATCTCCAGCCCATCCTGCCCCGTCGCCGCGGTTACGTGACACGTCTCGCAGCGCGGCGACTGGACGCCGTCGTAGCGGTGGTCGGGCGGCGGAACGGCCGTGTCCTCCGGCGCGGTGTGGCACTCGTCGCAGGTCGGCAACTGGCCGTGCATTTGGTGGCTGCTGTGACAGTCTGTGCAGACCATGCGCCCCTGACGAAAGTGAACGTCGCCCATGAGGCCTTCGTTCTTGCCCAAATACTCGTTGCCGACGCGACTGCCGTGGCAGGCGGTGCAGTTCTGAGTCATCGATGGCTTGGCGTTGAAGTTGTGGCCGTCGACAAAGCCCCCGCCAACCGAGAACGGTTGGCTGACATGGCAATCGCCGCAGGTCGTATGGCAACGGGCACAGTGGTTGCCAAACATGGTCGTGAGCTGCTCGTGGTTCTCCGGCACGCTGCGCGTGTTGAGAACCGTCCAGTAGCCCGTCAGATTGCGATGGAGGCTGTTCTCCTCCAGGGCGACAACGTCGGGGTGGCAATCGCCGCAAGCCGTGGCGGCATCCTCGCTCGGCCGGGCGATCAGGCCGGTGTGCGCCTCAACCTTATCATCCGACTGCTGGCCGGCATGGCACTCGACACAGGCCATCTGACCGTGGACCGTCGGCAGAAAGGTCTCGGCCTCTACGTAAGCTTTCTCCCATGGCTCCAACGGAGCCACCTCTCCCCCTCAGCCAACGCCGCTGCTTTCGTCCTCTGTCTCGACCACGGGGTCGGCCGTCTGTGTCAGGCGCTCCTGGTCCGTGTGGCACGTGACGCAGGCATCGGCAATGACTTCGGCGGTGGGCGTTGGCTCCGGCAATACAGCCGTGGCCTTGGGCAGGGCAGCAGCCGGCTCCAGACCGGCCGGCGCGTTGCCGGCCTCGCGGGACGTACACGCCGTCGCCCAGAGGAGGAGGAAAGCAAGAACAGCAAGCAGGCGGGGAAGTCGCGTGATCGGATTCAACGTCTTCTCCTGGTGTTCGTGAAAAGCTTCACTAATGACAGTATAGACGACGGCTTATAGTTCGCAATGGCTGCAACAGTTTTTGCTTATAGTTTTTGCCTACCAGCGTCTATAACTAAAAGCAATCGTTTGGTTCCTTCACCCCATTGAGTTTCCTATGAACTTTGTTATACTTTTCACAAAGGGAGCTGTCACCAATGCTCGACACGCACCAGTTGAATGTCTTTCTAACGGCGGCGGAGACGCTCAGCTTCAGCGAAGCTGCCCGTCGCCTGCACATGAGCCAGCCCAGCGTCAGCCAGCACATCCAGTCGTTGGAGCGCCACTTCGACAGGGAGCTATTCATCCGCAGCGGCCGGCAGGTTCTCCTCTCCGACGCCGGCCGCGCCCTGGTGCCGCTGGCACGCGAGATGGTCAACCGCTCGGAAGTGATTGAGGAGACGATGCGCTCGCTGGACGGCGAGGTTTTCGGCCATCTCCTTGTTGGCTGTAGCACCACACCCGGCAAGTACATTCTCCCCCATCTGCTGGCCCGCTTTCATCGGCTACATCCGCGCGTCAAGGTCTCCTGCCACGTCGCGCCGCAGGAGCGGGCGTTGGAAATGCTATGCAGCGATGAGATTCATTTCAGCATGGCCAGCGCGCCTTACCTGACTTGCCGCGACGTCGAGTTGTGGCACTACATGACGGATCCGGTCGTCCTGATCGCTCCGCTGGGCCATCCCTGGGCACAACGCGGCGTCATCAGACCGCAGGAACTGCGCGACGGCATCTTCATCATGCGCGAGGCTTCCTCCGGCACGATGGCCGCCGTCACAGCCGGTCTGGGCGCGCATGGTTTGAGTCTGGATGAACTAGAGACGCTTCTCGTTCTGGGCAACCCGGAGGCCATTGCCCTGGCCGTGCAGGAGGGTCTGGGCGTGGGCTTCGTGTCCAGTATCGTCGTCACCAAGCTAGTCCAGGAAGGCGTGGCTGTCGTCGCCATCGAGGGCCTGCACATCGAACGCGACATCTATATCGGCCGCCACGTTGGCCGGACACCCAGCCTGGCCCAGGCGGCCTTCTGGGACTTCGTGCGCGATGAGGAGACGGCCAACGCCGTCGATTTGTGGAACCTATCGCTCCTGCCAGTCGAAGAACTCTAAAAGAGCACACCATGAACCGCCACCACCCCCGCATGCGCCGCGCCACTCCACTGCTTGCCGGCCTGCTGCTGGGCCTCCTCGGCTTCCTGCTAACGGTGGCCCTGGCTGGGGCCGCGCCGGTCGCGCAGGCTGAGCCAACGCCCACGGCGGCCCCGGCCGAGGCCACTGATATTAAGGCCTGCCAGGAATGCCACCTCGACGTTGCCAACCGCTGGTCGCAAAGCCCACACGCCCAGGCCTTTGACGCGGCGCACTTCCAGGAGCGCTGGAGCGGCCTGGGCGCGCCCGATCAATGCCTGGCCTGCCACACGACCGGCTTTGACGCCAGCAGCGGCGTGTTCGCGGTCGGCGGCGTGCAGTGCCATGCCTGCCACGGCGAGGCCGGCGAGAACCATCCGCCCGCGCCGGTGGCCATCAAGGCCGATACGGAGTTCTGCGGCGCGTGCCATACGACTACGCTGAGCGAGTGGCGCCTGGGCGCGCACGCCGCTGCGGGCATTGGCTGCAGCGATTGCCACGACCCCCATAGCCAGGCGGCGCTCTTTGCCGAGCCGGATGAGTTGTGCCTCAATTGTCATGCGGAGACGCTGGGCGATCACGCCGACGACATCCACATTACCGAGGGCATTGGCTGCGTCGATTGCCACGCCCTGGTCATGCCGCCGGCCGAGCCGCCCGATGATGGCATCGTACCCACCGGCCATAGCTTCGCCATTACGGCGACGACCTGTGTCGCCTGCCACACCGACACGCTTCACGCCGGCGAGGCGCTGCCCGCGACCACCGGCGACACAGCGACGCCTGTGCCCACAACCGGAGCCGAGGCCGAAAGCGAGACAATCAGCGCGGAGCAGCGGGTGCAGACACTCGAGGCGGCCCTGGCGAGCCGCAACACGGGCCTGCTGTTCCAGGGGGCTGTCGTTGGCCTGGTGTTGGGCGGCTCCACGGCCTGGCTCATCGGCCAGAACCTGCGCCGCCGGGAGAACGACGATGAGCGCTGACGAACCCCGCCCGGAGAAGAAGCCCTCCGCGCTCCTGACGCGGCGCGACTTCCTGATCATCGCCGGCGCGACCGTCGGCGCGGCGGCCCTGTCGCAGATCGTCATCGCCGGGCCGCTCTCGGCCGACGCCGTCAGCGGCATCGAGCGCCACGGCGCGGCCTCCGGCGCGCACGAATGGCACATGGGCATCGACCTCGACCGCTGCATCGGCTGCCAGTACTGCATCTGGGCCTGCCAGGCGACCAATGACGTCGTCAAGGACTCTATGCGCTGGAACATAGGCTTCTGGGATCGCACCGCCAACGGCGCCGAGTTCTTCATGACCCGGCCCTGCCTCCACTGCGCCGAGGCTCCCTGCGTGAAAGTGTGCCCCGTTGGCGCGACGTGGATCCGCGAGGACGGCATCGTGGCCATGGACTATGAGCGCTGCATCGGCTGTCGCTATTGCGAGGTCGCCTGCCCCTATGACGCGCGTCGCTTCAACTGGGCCGCGCCCGACGGCGACAACGCGCTGGACAGGGTCTGGGGGGCGGCCGAGGTAGAGCGACGACCACGCGGCGTCGTCGAAAAGTGTACCTTCTGCGTCCATCGCATCGACCGCGGCCTGGCCGAGGGGCTTGTGCCCGGCGTGGATCCGCAGGCAACGCCGGCCTGTGTCGTCGCCTGCCCGGTCGGCGCGCGCGTCTTCGGCGACATCCACGACCCCGACAGCCCCATCTCCGCCTTCCTGCGCGACAACGACACCTTCCGGCTGCGCGAGGACTTCGGCACAGAGCCAAAAGTCCATTACGTCCGCCCCGGACGCGACACGGAGGAGCCATCGTGACCAGCCACGCCATTGCCCCCGCCCGCCGCCCGCCGCTGACACCTTTCCGGCTATGGGTGGCCGGTCTGGTTGTCCTCATCGTCGCCGGCCTGGTCGGCGCGTTCTATGTGCTGCGCTATGGCCTGGCCGTCACCAACCTGACCGACCAGGTGCCCTGGGGTCTGTGGATCACCCTCGACCTGTCGGCCATCGCCCTCGGCGCGGGCGCGTTCACCTTCTCGGCCGTTGTCTACCTGCTTAAGGTGCGTCGCTTCGAGCCGGTGGCCCGCCTGGCCGTCTTCATCGGCTTTCTGGGCTATAGCGCAGCCATGATGGCCCTGGTCATGGACATCGGCCGCCCGGACCGCTTCTGGCATCCGCTCATCTTCTGGAACGTCCACTCGGTGCTCTGGGAGATCACCTGGTGTGTCATCCTCTACTTCACAATCCTGCTGGTCGAATTCGTGCCGACGCTGGTCGATAGCCCTGCCTTTGACACGCGCCCGCGCCTGCGCCGCCTCGGTCACTCTCTCCATCGCTTTACGCCCCTGGCCGCGGTGTTTGGTCTGGCACTATCGCTGTTGCACCAGTCGTCACTGGGCGCGACGTATGGCGTGCTGTCCGGCCGGGCCATCTGGTTCAAGCCGTCACTGCCGGTCATGTTCATCATCTCGGCCGTGGCCGGGGGCACGGCCCTGACGCTGCTGGCCACATTGCTGACGGGCAAGCTCAGTCGGCGGCGCTACGTCAGCGACGAGTTAAGACACAGCATGGCCCGCCTGACCGGCTTCGCGTTGCTGGCCTATCTGTATCTCAAACTGTGGGACTGGGCGGCCACCTCTTACTATGCCCACTCGCCCGGCACGGCCGACGCTCTGGCCCGTCTGGCCGTCACGTCGCCCTATCAGAGCACATTCTGGTGGTTCGAGGTTTTGCTGGCGGGGGTCATTCCGGCCGTGATTCTACTGGCCGCTCGCCTGCGACGGGACGACCGTCTGCTGATGATGGCGCTGGGTCTCATCGTCGCCGGCGTGGTCGTCAACCGCTGGAATGTCACCCTGTCGGGCCTGGTCGCGCCGCCACACTGGTCACCGGGCGTGCTGGGCAATGTCACCGCGGCGGCCTACTTCCCCTCACCGGTGGAAATCGCTGTAGCCCTGGGCATCATCGGCTATGCCCTGCTGGCCTTCACGTTGGGCGCCAGGTATCTGCCGCTCTTTCCCCACGGAGAGCAGTAGAGACGGGTCGCCGACCCGTCTCTACCAGGCGTCGCGGATATCGACGACTTCCTGCCCCTGAACCTGGCTCAACACCGCACGGGCTTCATCCATGCTGATGCCGCAGATCTTGACCACGGCGTCGTAGAAGCCCTCGCGGCGCGGCGTCGGGTAAGCGCCAATGGCCATGACACTCCAGGCCTGGCGGCCGAGGACAGCAGTCAACTTGGCGAACTCGCCCGGCCGGTCGGGCATGCGCATGGTTACGCGCACACCCTCGGCCGGCAGCTCCATTAGGACTTGAAAGGCATTGAGCAGGTCGGCCTTGGTCAACAGGCCAACGACAACCCCTCCCTCCACCACCGGCAGGCAACTGAGCTTCTGCTCGGTCATACGCCGGGCGGCGCGCTCCACACTGCGGTCGGGGGAGATGGTGGCGACGCGCTCGGCCGGCGTCATGACATCAATGACCGACAGGCGCGACAGATGGCGGGCGATCTCCCACATGTCCAGGCTGGGCAGCGCGCCAGGGTCCAGCGCAAAGCTCAAGCGATCCAGCAAGCCCAGCAGCCGCTTGCCGTCGCCGACGACGGGCAGGTGGCGAATGTCACTCTCATGCATGAGGTGCTGGGCCTCGGCGGCCAGCATCGTCGGCGGGGCCACAATCGGGTGGCGGGTCATACAATCTCGGACGAGCATACGAAGTCACCTCACGAGGGCAGTGGTCAGTGGTCAGTGGGCAGGGGGCGGCAGCGCCCGCAACGTCGCCAGCGGAATGTGGCAGAGGATACGGTGGCCGTCGCCCGCGTCGCGCCAGGGCGGCGCGTCGGCCTCGCAGATGCGTCCGCCGTCGGGCAACAGATGGCGGCGCGGACAACGGGTGTGGAAGCGGCAACCACTGGGCGGATCAACGGCGCTGGGCGCCGGCCCCGCCAGACGAATGCGCTGCGGCGGGGCCGTCGGGTCGGGGACGGGGATGGCCGACAGCAGCGCCTCGGTATACGGGTGATAGGGCGGCGCGTAGATGGCCTCGGCCGGGCCAATGTCAACGATCTCACCCAGGTACATCACCGCCACCTGATCGGAGATGTAGCGCACGACGCTGAGATCGTGGGCGATGAAGACCAGCGTCGTACCGAATTCGCGCTGCACGTCCAGCAGCAGGTTCAGCAGCGCCGCCTGCACGGAGACATCCAGCGCGCTGACCGGCTCGTCGCACAGCACCAGTTCCGGCCGGCTGGCCAGGGCGCGGGCGATGCCGACGCGCTGCTTTTCGCCGCCGCTGAGCTGGCGCGGCAGGCGATCCAGGTAGCCCTCGCCCAGCCGCACCGCCTCCAGCAGGCGAATGACCTCGGCGCGGACCTGGCTCTTGGGCACGACACCCAACCGGCGCAGCGGCCGGGCCAGCTGGTAGCCGACGGTGTAGGCCGGGTTCATCGTCGCGTCGGGGTTCTGAAAGACCATCTGCAACTCGCGGATGAGCGCGGCGTCGCGGCCGGCCAGATCATCGGTCAGGTCGAAACCCAGGAAGGTCGCCTCGCCGCCGCTGCTGGCCTCCAGACCGATGAGCGTCTTCACCAGCGTGCTCTTGCCGCTGCCGGACTCGCCGACGACGCCCAGCGTTGTGCCCCGGCCGACGGCGAAGGTGGCATCTTCCAGGGCGTGGACGAAGCGTTTCTGGCCCAGGCCGAGCACATCGCGCAGCGAGTCGCCCGGCAGCGGGTAGTACTTCTTCAGGCCGGCGGCGGCCAGGATCGGCGCGCCGCCGTCCGCGGCCGTCTGGGACGGGGGCGGCGCAAGATCGGCGCGGGGCGTCCACGCCGCCGGATCGATTTGCTCGGCGAAGTGGCAGCGCGCGCACGTGCCATTGGGCAGCGGGCGCAGCGCCGGCCGCTCCACCCGGCAGCGCTCCTGGGTATAGTCGCAGCGCGGGGCGAAGAGGCAGCCGGGCGGCCGGTTGCCGGGCGGCGGCACACGCCCGCGAATGGGGTAGAGCGCGCTGTCGGCCTTGTCCGCCCCCAGCCGCGGCAGGGCCCGCAACAGCCCCTGAGTGTAGGGGTGCTGCGGATCGGCGAAGAGGTCGGCGACAGCGGCGCGCTCGACAAGCTCGCCGGCGTACATCACGCCCACCCGGTCGCACGTGCGGGCGATGACGCCCAGGTTGTGGGTGATGAGTAGGATAGCCGTGTCAAGGTCGCGCCGCAGTTCGGCGATCAGGTCGAGCACGGCCGCCTCAACGGTGACGTCCAGCGCCGTCGTCGGCTCGTCCATGATCAGCAGCGCCGGATCGTTGAGCAGGGCCGTGGCGATGACGACACGCTGCTGCTGGCCGCCGGAGAGTTGGTGCGGATAGCGCCGCAGGATGCCCGCCGGATCGGGCATGTAGACCCGCTCCAGCATCGCAATACAGCGCCGCGTGGCCTCCGCGTTGCTCAGGCCGCGGTGGACGGTCAGCACCTCCTTCATCTGCTCGCCCACACGCAGAGAGGGGTTGAGCGCCTGCATGGGGTCCTGGTAGACCATGGCGATCTGGTCGCCGCGCAGCCGGCGCAGTTCGTCGGCCGTTCGTCCCAGCAGGTCTTGCCCCTGGAATTGGATGCGGCCGTGCTGGACAGCGCCGTTCGGCCCCAGGAAGTTGAGGATGGCCCAGGCGGTCGTGGATTTGCCGCAGCCCGACTCGCCTACCAGCCCAAAGGTCTCGCCGCGGGCGATCTCGAAGGAGATGTCGCGGATGGCCGGCACGTCGCCGCCGCGCGTCTTGTAGGCAACGGCGAGATCTTCGACCTTCAGGACAGGCGCAGTTGACACGGCGGGTTCCCTTTGCTCAGCGCTGATAGCGGTTCAGCTCCTCGCGCAGGCCGTCGGCCAGCAGGCTGAGACCGACAACCAGCGACGCGATGGCCAGCGACGGCCAGACGACGCCCCAGGCGGACGAGAACATGAACCGCCGCGCCTCGTTGACCATCGAACCCCAATCGGGGTCGGGCGGCGGCAGTCCCAGCCCCAGGAAGCCCAGCGTGCCGATGGCGAAGACGGCATAGCCGACGCGCAGCATGGCGTCGACCAACAGCGGGCCGCGCGCGTTGGGCAGAATCTCGCGGAAGAGGATGTACCCGACGCTCTCGCCGCGCGTCTCGGCCGCGCGGACGTAGTCGCGCGTGCTGATGTCGAGCGTCAGGCTGCGCGCCAGACGGGCCACGCCCGGCGCGCCGGTCAGAGCGATGGCGAAGATGACCACCAGGTCGCCCCGGCCGAGCGCGGCGACAATGACCAGGTAAAGGACGATGCTGGGGAAGGCGACAAAGGCATCGAGCAGTTGCATAATGCCCTGATCCCAACGGCCGCGCCGGTAGCCCGCCACCTGCCCCAGCAGCGTGCCCAGCGCCAGAGAGACAAGCACGCCCCAGACGGCCACGCCCAGTGGCAGGGCGATCGTCCGCTCACCCACGGGCACGCGCGTCTTCAGCAGCACCACCTGTGTGCCGACCATCAGCCGGGAGAGCGTGTCCCGGCCGAGGTTGTCCGTGCCCAGCCAGTTGGTCGCGTTGGGCGGCAGGTTCTGGCCGAAGAGCGAGGCGTTGGGCGGATAGGGCGTCCACACGAACGATACCAAGCCGACGATCACCCAGAACAGGACGATGGCGAAGCCAAGCACGGCCACGCGCGAGGCGAACAGCAGCGATATCACCGCGCGCAGCCGCCGCGCGCGCGGCAGGCCCGGCGTGGCCGTCGACACGGTGGGCGGGTTGTGGGTCGGCTCGGCGGTGGTCATCGGGGCGGGCCTCAGGCGTAGCGGATGCGTGGGTTGAGCAGCGTGTAGGCGAAGTCGCCAACCAGCCGCGTGCCCACGGCGATGACAACCAGGATCATGGCCGCGGCCTCGATGGCGTTGAAGTCGCCGAACATGGCCGCGTCGTAGATGTACTGGCCCAGGCCGGGGTAACCGAAGATGACCTCGACGACCACCAGCCCGCCGATGAGCCAGTTGACGTGGAGCATGATGATGGTGATGGGCGCGAGCAGGGCGTTGCGGACGGCGTGGCGAAAGATGACCCGGCCGCGGGGCAGGCCCTTAATGATCGCCGCGCGAATGTAGGGCGCGTCCATCACCTCGACCATGCTGGCGCGGGTCATGCGGGCCACGTAGCCCAGTTCCACCGCCGTCAGCGTCATCACCGGCAGAACGAGCAGGCTCGGCTGCCGGAAGAGCGCGTCGGCGCTGGTGAAAATGGCCACGGCGGGGACGACCTTGAGCCAGATGCCGAAGATGAGGATCAGGAAGATGCCGGTGACGAACTCCGGCGTGGCTGTCAGTGTCAGACCGACGATGGAGATGCCGCGGTCGAGGAGCGTGCCCTCGTTCGCGCCGGCCAGGATGCCCAGGGCCAGCGCCAGCGGCATGACCACGGCAAAGGCCGCCGCGGCCAGGATGAGCGAGTTGCGCAACCGGGGCAAGAGCGTCACGGCGACGGGCCGGCCGGTCTGCAACGACTTGCCGCCGTCGCCGCGCAACAGGCCCCGGCGCAAGGGGATATACTGCTGCGCCCCGTCCCCCTCGCGGCGCAGGCCGGAATCGGTCAGCACCCAGACCTCAGCTCCCTGTCCGCGCACCCACTTGACCGCGCTGCCGTCCTCGTTGACGCCCCAGAAGACCTCCACGCCGCTCTCGCCGCGCTGCCAGGCGACATCGGCCGGCGCGGTCGTCACTGTGCCGTCCGGCCCCAGCCGCAGCGCCAGCAGCTCGCCGTCTTGCAGCCGCCACTGTGTCGGCACGCCGTCGACATCGGCCCACCACAGCTGCTCGCCGGTGATGGGATTGACGGTCGTCACCAGTGGATGGCCCAACCGCGCCTCCGCCCGCCAGTCGCTGCCGACGAGCCAATCGAGGTAGCGCAGCCAGATGGGCGCGTCGAGGCCCAGTTGGGCGCGGTAAGAGGCACGCTGCTCCGGCGTGGCGAAGATGCCCAGTATCTTGACGGTCACATCGCCCGTCGCCACCTCCAGCAGCAGCCACAGCAACACCGAGACCAGGAACATGGTCACAATTGTTGACAGGACGCTACGGACAAGGAAGCGGGGCATGGGGCGGTGGGTCAGTGGTCAGTGAGTCAGTGGGCCGGTCGGCCGGGTTTTGCGCCCGGCCGACCGGCCGTCGTGGCCGTTTCATGGGCCACTTCGTGGGTCTGGCTAGAGGGTCTTGTCGTAGACCTCGTAGTAGAAGTCGAAGGCCGTCGGATGGGCCTCGATGCCCTCGAAGCGCTCGTGGGTGATGTTCCAGACGTTCTTCCAGTAGCTGTTGCCGATGGGGCCGCGCTCCTGCATGATGTCTTCGATCTGGCACATGATCTCGCGGCGCGCCTCCACGTCGAGGGTGGCCTCGGCCTGGCGCAACAGCGTCTCGAACTCGTCATCGTACCAGCGCGTCTCGTTCCATGCGCCGATGGCCTCCTTGATGTAGGCCAGCGGCAGCACCATCGTTCCCAGCGGCCGGTGCGTCCAGGCGGTGATGCCCAGCGGCACCTCCGTCCAGCGATTCCAGAAGCCGTCCGGCTCGGTGATGTCCAATTCGATGTCGAAGCCCGCGGCCAGAGCATCTTCCTGCAAGACCTGGGCGATCTCCGGCTCGTTCTGGTCGTTCTTGGTGGAAAGAACGACCTGGAGCGGCAACGTCAGACCCTTCTCGGCGGCGTACTCCTCCATCAGCGCGCGCGCGCCCTCCGGGTCGAAGGCGGGGATCGGCCGCTCGCAATACTCCGGGTGGATGGGGGCCACGTGGGCGTCAATCGACAGCACGCCCTCGCCGAAGTACGACAGTTGCAAGATCTTCTCACGGTTCTGCGCCATCTTCAGCGCCGTGCGCACGCGGTTGTCGTCCCACGGCTCCAGATCGACGCGCATCCGTAGGAGGAGGCATTGGGCCGTGCTGACGGAGCGCACGGCCAGGCCGGGCACGTCCTTCAGCGCCTGCCAGTCCGACGGCCGGGGGTCGTACATCGAGTCCACCTGCCCCGACTGGAGCGCGGCTACGGAGGCATCCTTGTCCAGGGCGACGTAGACCACTTCGTCTAGGTAGGGCAGCGGCTGACCGTCAGCCCCGTTGCGCCAGTAGTCGGGCCGGCGTTGGAAGACGGCGCGCACCCCCTCTTCATACTCCTTCAAAAGGAACGCGCCCGTGCCCACCGGCTGCTGGATGATGTCGCCGGCGAAGTTGCGGTGGAGGATGATGGCCGGGTAGTGGAAGAGGTGCTCCGGCACGCCAATGTTGGCCGATTGTAGGTGCAGGCGGATGTGGTAGTCATCGACCTTCTCCACGTCCTGAATCCCGCGCAAGTAGGACAACAGGCCCAGCATCGACGAGCCGACGTCGGGGTTGAGCCACTCGCCAAAGGTGAACATGACATCGTCGGCCGTCAGCGTGTCGCCGTTGTTGAAGGTCACGCCCTGCTTCAGATAGAGGTCCCACGTCTTCACGTCGTCACTGGCCTCCCAGCGGTCGAGGAGGTAGGGGCGGGTGATGTTGTCGCTGCCGGTCTCGGTCAGGTATTCGCCGAACTGGCGCACGACGTTAGCGCCCTCGTTCCAGGCGATGCGCGCCGGATGGTCGAGCAACTGCAAGCCCATGGCCTTGATGATCGTGCCGCCGCGGCGCGGGCCGCCGGCGCTGGTGTCGGCCGGCGCGGTTGTGGCGGCGGCCGTGG
>ERZ724512.28-NODE-28-length-49756-cov-7.173759_pt1 | contig 49756 bp, 48 predicted proteins | sample MGYA00376045_ERZ724512 | MGnify/ENA primary metagenome ERZ724512 (study PRJEB28724, sample SAMN07190883) | activated sludge metagenome | isolation source: activated sludge of sewage treatment plant in Hong Hong | place: Hong Kong | collected 2016-03-17 ... | reverse complement strand
AGCGCATGCTGCAGGAGGCCGTCGACGCGCTGTTCGACAACGGCCGCCGCGGCCGCCCGGTGACGGGTCCGGGCAACCGGGCGCTGAAGTCGCTGTCCGACATGCTCAAGGGCAAGCAGGGCCGGTTCCGTCAGAACCTGCTCGGTAAGCGCGTGGACTACTCGGGCCGCTCGGTCATCGTCGTCGGTCCGCAGCTGAAGCTGCACCAGTGTGGTCTGCCCAAGCAGATGGCGCTGGAGCTGTTCAAGCCCTTCGTCATGAAGCGACTGGTGGACCTCAACCACGCGCAGAACATCAAGAGTGCCAAGCGCATGGTGGAGCGCCAGCAGCGTCACGAGGTGTGGGACGTCCTCGAAGAGGTCATCACCGAGCACCCCGTGCTGCTCAACCGCGCACCCACGCTGCACCGTCTGGGCATCCAGGCGTTCGAGCCGCAGCTGATCGAGGGTAAGGCCATCCAGATCCACCCGCTGGTCTGCACCGCGTTCAACGCCGACTTCGACGGTGACCAGATGGCCGTGCACCTTCCGCTGAGTGCGGAGGCGCAGGCCGAGGCCCGGATCCTGATGCTGTCCAGCAACAACATCCTGTCCCCGGCCAACGGCAAGCCGATCACCACGCCGACCCAGGACATGGTGCTCGGGATCTACTTCCTGACCGCGCAGCGCGAAGGTGCGGCAGGTGAGGGGCGCGCGTTCGGAGGAGTGTCCGAGGCGCTGATGGCACGCGACGCCCGCGAACTGCACCTGCAGGCGCGGATCATGCTGCGGATCCCCGGCCTCAACGACGGCAAGCCGTTCGAGACCACGCTGGGCCGGGCACTGTTCAACGAGTCGCTGCCCGAGGGCTACGCCTACGTCAACGAGCAGGTCGACAAGGGCCGGCTCGGCGCTTTGGTGAACGACCTGTCCGAGCGCTTCGGCAAGTCGGTCGTTGCGCAGACGCTGGATGCCCTCAAGGAGCTGGGCTTCCACTGGGCCACCCGCTCGGGTGTGACGGTGGCGATCTCGGACTTCCACGTCCCGGACAACAAGCCCGAGTTGCTGGCCGAGGCCGAGGAGAAGGCCGCGAAGATCGAGACCCAGTACCACCGTGGTCAACTCGACGACCTCGAACGGCGCCGGGATCTCGAGGCCATCTGGCGGGAGACCCGTGACGACGTCTCCATGGCCATGGCCGAGAACTTCCCGGAGCGCAACCCGGTCTGGATGATGGTCAAGTCCGGAGCGCGCGGCAACATGAACCAGATCAGCCAGATCGCGGGTATGCGCGGGCAGGTGGCCGACACCAAGGGTGAGACGATCACCCGCCCGATCAAGAGCAACTTCCGCGAGGGCTTGAGTGTGCTGGAGTACTTCATCTCCACGCACGGTGCCCGGAAGGGTCTGGCAGACACCGCGCTGCGGACGGCTGACTCCGGGTACCTGACCCGGCGGTTGGTCGACGTCTCCCAGGATGTCATCATCCGCGAGCGGGACTGCGGGACCGAGCGTTCCATCGAGGTGGACATCGCACAGGACGGCATCGTGGCGGAGTTCGCCGACACGTCGGTGGCCACCCGCACGCTGGCCCAGGACATCGAGGTGGACGGCAAGGTCGCGGCCGAGGCCGGTGCCGACCTCACCACTCCGCTGATCCAGAACCTCGCCGAGCTCGGCGTGGAGAAGATCCGCGTTCGCAGCGTCATGACCTGCGAGAGCAAGGTCGGTGTCTGTGCGCTGTGCTACGGCCATTCGCTGGCCACCGGCAAGTTGGTGGACGTCGGCGAGGCTGTCGGCATCGTCGCTGCACAGTCGATCGGTGAGCCCGGCACACAGCTGACCATGCGGACCTTCCACACCGGTGGTGTCGCCGGTGAGGACATCACGCACGGTCTGCCGCGTGTGACGGAGTTGTTCGAGGCCCGTACCCCCAAGGGTCTGGCCCCGATCAGCGAGGCCACCGGTACGGTCACCATCGAGGAGACCGACAAGGCCCGCAAGATCACGGTCACGCCCGATGACGGGTCCGACCCGATCGAGCACGCTGTGAGCAAGAAGGTCAAGCTCGAGGTGGAAGAGGGTGAGCACGTCAAGGCGGGCCGCAAGCTCACCGCCGGTGTGGCTGACCCCAAGCAGATCCTGCGGATCCAGACCCCGCGCGACGTGCAGCAGCACTTGGTCGACGAGGTCCAGAAGGTGTACCGGCCGCAGGGTGTGTCGATCCACGACAAGCACATCGAGGTCATCGTCCGCCAGATGCTCAAGCGCGTCACCATCATCGAGCCCGGCAATTCGCCGTTCGTGACCGGTGACGTGGTCGAGATGGCGACGTTCCGCGAGGTGAACCGGCAGGTCGTGACCGACGGCGGCACCCCCGCCTCCGGCCGGCCCGAGCTGATGGGTATCACCAAGGCCTCACTGGCGACCGAGTCGTGGCTGTCCGCGGCCTCCTTCCAGGAGACCACCCGGGTGCTCACAGAGGCTGCCATCCAGGCCAAGAGCGACCCGCTGCTGGGCCTGAAGGAGAACGTCATCCTGGGCAAGCTGATCCCGGCTGGAACCGGACTCTCGCAGTACCGGAACCTGCAGGTGCAGCCCACCCAGGAGGCACGTGACGCCGTCTACGCGCAGTACCGGGCGTACGACGACTTCTCCTACGGCCACTTCGACGACGTCACTGGCGCCAGCGTCCCGCTGGACGACAGCTACCTCGGCGAGGGCGAGTACCGCTAAGTCCGAAGGCGAAGCCCCCCGGCCGCGGCCGGGGGGCTTTGTTCGTGCGTGGGTGGTCGACCCGCCCGGGGCTTTGTGATTGTGCGACCAGAAACTGGTCTGTGAGTCACAACTCGCGTGTGCGGTCGGGGGCTTTGTGATTGTGCGACCAGAAACTGGTCTGTGAGTCACAAAGCCCGGCGGCTAGCTTGCGCCGACCAGCTCCGGGTCGTCGTCCACGATCTCGTCGCCAGCGCCCTCGGCCTCCATGTGCACCTCGGGCAGGAAGCCCAGCCACTTGGGCAGCCACCAGGTCGGGGGGCCGATCCAGCTCAACAGTGAGGGCACGAGCACCAGCCGGATGATGAACGCATCCACCAGCACGGCCGTCGCGAGTCCCACCCCGAACAGCTTGATGGTGTCCTCGGGAGTCGGGACGAAGGCGATGAACACGCTGGACATGATCGCCGCGGCGATCGCCACGACCCGGCCCGACCCGGCCAGTCCGCGGCGTACCGACAGCGCGTTGTCGCCGGTCTTGACCCACTCTTCGTGCATGCGGCTGACGAGGAAGACCTGGTAGTCCATCGACAGCCCGAACAGAATCGCGAAGACCATGATCGGCAGGAACGGCAGGATCGGGCCGGTCGAGGTCAAACCCAGCAGATCCGCGCCCCAGCCCCACTGGAACACGGCCGTGACCACCCCGAGTGCAGCGCCGAGGCTCAGCAATGACGTCACAGCGCCGATCAAGGGCACCAACAGCGACCGGAACAGGATAGTCAGCGCTATGAACCCCAAGCCCACAACGACGGCCAGGAAGACCGGTAGCGCGTTGGAGAGCACGGTCGTGAAGTCCGTGGTCACAGCAGTGGTCCCACCCACGTACGCCCGCATCGTCGTGCCTTGCTCGGCCTGCGGAATCGTCTCTGTCCGCAGCCGCTCCAGCAGGGCGTCGGTCGCGGGATCTTGTGGCGAGGTCTCCGGGATCACCTGGATCGCGGCAATGGTCTGGTTCGCAGTCACCGAGATCGGCACCATCGCCTCGTTCGGGATGGTGCGAGCGACGCCAGGGGTGGCCTGCAGGTCGCGGATGAGGCTGCGCAGCGAGTCTTCGTCCAAGGCGTAGGGCAGTTGCACGGCAACGAAGAACGGCCCGTTACTACCCGGGCCGAAGCCCTCGGACGACAGGTCGTAGGCGATCCGGGCCGGGCTGCCGGCTGGTTGGCCACTGTCGTCGGGGAAGCCGAGCCGGATGCTGAAGTAGGGAATCGCCATGATCATCACCAGCGCGGCGGCGGCGATCGTGTAGAGCCACGGGCGTTTCTGCAGCAGCCGCCCGTAGTGGGCCCATTTCCCGCCCTCCGGGTGCCAGGTCTTGTTCTTGCGGGCCCACGGCATGCGGATGCCCAGCGCCTTGTCTCCCAGCAGGCTGAGCAGGGCGGGCAGCAGCCACACGGCCGACAGCATGACCATCAAGACGGTCAGCGAGGCGGCCAGTGCCAGGCCGTTGAAGAAGCCGATCCCCAGAACGAACAGGCCCAGCAAAGCGATCATCACCGTCGTGCCGGCGAACTGCACTGCCCGGCCGGCCGTGTTGACGGCTTCGTAGGCCGCATCCTTGGGCTGGTGACCGGCCATGACGGCTTGCCGGTAGCGGTTGACGATGAACAGCGCGTAGTCGATGCCGACACCCAGACCGATCATGGCCGCCAATGTCGGCGCGAACGTGGCCACGTCGAAGAAGCGGGCGACGAAGTTGACCAGCGAGAGCCCAGCGCCCAGGCCGAAAACGGCGGTGACGATGGGCAGACCAGCGGCCACCAACGAGCCGAACGCCAGCAGCATGATGACGATCGCGACCACGATGCCGATGGCCTCGCTCTTCGGTGGTTCCTGGCCGGCGAACGCCAGTACCGACCCGTTGGCGCCCACGGTGACGCCGTCCTGGCCGTTGGCCGTCTCGACCTTCTCGATAATGGTCTGTGCGGTCTGAGCGGGGATCTCCGTGATCTCGGTGAAAGTGATCGTCGCGCGGGCGACCTGCTTGTTCTCGCTGATCGGGGAGGTCGCCTTCTCAGCGGCGGCGATGCCCTTGTCGATCTTGGCCTGGACCTCCGGCGGTAGCGGGAAGGGGTTCTCCTGCTTCTTCTGCGTCGGGCAGTCCGAGCCGTACTTCTCGCCGTAGGGGGAGGTGACGCAGGCGACCGCGGGCAGCTCCGCGATCTCCTTCATGACGGGTTCGATGGTCGCCTTGACCGTGGGGTCCTCGACGGTCCCGCTGTCCACGCCCCAGATGAGGGTCGCCGTCGCGCCGGTCGCCTCGCTGGCGCCGGCGGTCTCCCCGAGCAGGTTCTGCGCTACCTGCGACTCGGTACCGGGCAGATTGAAGGAGTCCTTGAGTTCCCCGCCGAAGCGTGAGCCGAGGGTGCCGATCACCAGGAACAGCAGGAAGTACGAAACGATGGCCAGTACCGGGCGGCGCACGGCCCAGCGCGCAAGGTATCCCATGGAGCTCCTGTCGTGGCGGACTAGGGAACCACGGATCAAGTATCGATCAGTGCTTTCCTAGGCAAACCGTAGCAACGTCAGGGGGCGCTAGCCTGAGTGGCGATCACTAACCGGCTTCACGACCGGCCGCGGGTGAAGTCGCAATCGGTGAGCATGCTGGGCATCGGTGAGCATGCCGGACTCCGAAACCCCGCCCGTGGTGCTAAGGAACCACTGATTAATCATGCCCTGGCTGCAACGAGCCTGACCGAGCGATCTGCGGCCCCCCACATCACGTGCCATAGCGCTGCTATGACACACGATGCGGGAAACCACATCTCACCCGGCCAGCCCCGTTTCGCGAAGAACAGCATTAATCAGTACTTCCCTCACGGATCCCCGGAATGCTCACCGATCGGCCGGGATAACCGGCTTCACGCGATGTCGATGCGCCACGAGAACGTCTGGCTGGCGCCAGGCTCCAGAACCCGCCAGCCCGCGTCGATCCCGCGCTGCTGCAGGTGCACGGCATCGGTGGCGCAGGTGTACGGCTCGATGGCCACGGCATCGCGGCTGGCATTGGTGAAGACCACGTACTCGCGGAAACCCGGGTCGCTGCTGACGGTGATCGACGAGGCCATCGAGTGCAGCCCAGCTCGCCGGGCCAGGCCGTCGGCCGGGCTGAGGCCGGTCAGGACGTCGTCGAGGTGCTGGTCGCCGATCCGCTTCGGCTTTCGGAAGTCGAGGTCCGCGGACACCGGCTGCGGCGGCCCGGTCGGAACCATGTTCGCCAAGGGCCAGAACTGTCCGGCGTCGACTTGCAGAACCCACTGGTCGAAGGGTCCCGGCACGCGCAGGTAGGGGTGGAATCCCAGGCCGAACGGAAAGTCACGGTCATCGAGGTTCTCGACCTCACACGTCGTGATCAGAGCCGCCGGTTCGACCCGGTATGTCATGCGTAATCGGCCGCGTGTCGGCCAGCCGCCCTCGACGGTGTATTCCCCGGTGACATGGCCCGGGCCGGAGTCGATGATCTGCCAGGGCGACGCCACGGCGTAACCGTGGATGCTGCAACCGGTCGCGGCCTCGTTGCGCGGCAGTTCGTAGTCGACGCCGTCCCAGGTGAACTGCGCGCCGGCGATGCGGTTGGGCCACGGAAACAGGACCGGGCTGCCGTTGTGGGTGGGCTTGCCTGACTCCGGAAAGCCCGGCTCGGCGTGCATGTAGTCGAAGCCGTCGACAATCAGGCTGTAGAGGTTGAAGCCACTCTCGGCGATGAGGGCGACGGTTGACGCTTCCCGGATTTCGATCGGGCTCATGCGGCCACCAGAGTGGCCAACACGGCGAGGTCGGGGTCCTGCCAGGGATCCACGTCGACCGCGCTGACCAGCCGGCTGATCGTCCCGTCCGGTTCGGCCTCCACCCAGGCCGCCCGGTGTTCCAAGCCCAGGTCGGGCAGACCGGGCAACCACACGACCCCGGAAGCGGCTCCTTCGGCTTCGGGCAAGGACGCGGTGGTCTCCGACGGCGGGTGCAGGATGAACAGCGCAGGTGGTGGCGGGGCGGATAGCGATCCGGGTTCCGCATCCAGTACGGGCCCGGCGCTGGCCATGGCACCTACTGCGCGCGTGGCCGCATCCTCGGGGGTGGAATCAGTAGCGCGGAAAACGGTCGTGGTGGCCAGCAGGCCCGGCACTGCCGCGATCCGCACGGCCAGCGTGAGGACCTGTGACCACTCCAGCGTGGAGTCTGGCCAGCGGCCGTGCAGCAGGAAGCCGGCCAGGCTGAAGTCGCGCCGGTGGAAGGCGGACACCTCGACGGGTTGTCTGTCCACGTGGCTCACCTCCTCGTGGCTCGCAATCTAGGCCGCTGCGGGGTGCGGATGCAACGACCAAGGCGTGGGTCAGCCGATGAGGCAGCGGTCGCCGCTGGCGCGCAGCCCATCACGCCAGGCAATGCGTCAGCCAGCCAGGGTGGGTCCCGTCACGTCAAAGCCGCCGTCGCAGGTGAGGGTGGTGCCGGTGATGTAGTCGCCCGCGGGGGAGAACACGAACGCCACGACTGCGGCGAGTTCGTCGGCCGTCTGCAACCTGCCGGCCGGCAGCCCAGCACCTACCTGCGCGGGATCCAGGCCGTACCGCTGCCAGGCCTCGGTGTGCACGATGCCCGGCGCGATGGCGACCGCACGAATGCCGAAGCGGCCCCACTCGGCACCCCAGTTGCGGGTCAGCGACTCCACGCCCGAGCGTGCGGCCGACGAGTGCGCCATCAGCGGCATCCCTCGGTGCGGGGTCATCGTGATCGACGCGATCTTGCCGTAGGACTGCGGGATGAAGAACCGATTGGCCACGGCGGTGGTGAGGTACCACGGCGCGTCCAGGTTGAGCCGGGTGACCGCGCGGAAGCCCTTGTGCGTGATGTCCTGGGCCTGCGCGACAAACTGCCCGCCCGCGTTGTTCAGCAGGAAGTGGCAGCCCGGGACCTGATCGAGCATGGCGTCCACTTGCTCGGGTTCGCGCAGGTCCGCCGTCAACCAGCTGATCCGTTCCGGGTCGCTGGCAGCCGTTTCCTGCAGCGCTTCCTCACGTCTGCCGACGATGACGACGTCGGCGCCCAGCCGCGCGAGCAGGTGTGCGCTGGCCCGGCCGATGCCGGAACCGCCGCCGGTCACCAGCGCAGATCGCCCGGTCAGGCATCCCGGGGCGAAGACGGACAGGGCCTGCGGTGATGTGGGAACGGTCATGATCCCTTACTACTGGTTGAGCACCCGGCCGTAGTACACCTGGTCCGTGTAGACCTTCTCGAGACTCACGACGCGACCGGTCCGCGGGGCGTGCCACATCATGCCGTTGCCCGCGTAGATGCCCACGTGACCGATGAAGTCGTTGGCGAAGTTGTGGAAGAACACCAGGTCGCCGGGCTTGGCCTGCTCGGCCGAGATGTGGCGGGAGTTGTTGTACTGCCAGACGGTGTAGGCGCCGCCGAGGTTCATTCCGACCTGCTCGAATACCCACTGGGTATAGGAGCTGCAGTTGAAGCCGGTCGACGGCGAGTTGCCGGTGGCCACGTAGGGAACGCCGGCCTGTGAGGCGGCGATCCGCAAGACCTCGGCAGCGGTGGCGTTGCTCGGCGCAGGCAGCGTTGTGGTGCCGACCGTCGGTGTCGTGACAGGAGCGGGCTTGGTGAAGCTGACCTTGCCGACCTTCTTCCAGGTCGCCGCGTCCACGATGCCGGAGACGGGCAGTTTCGCCGCCGTCTGCAACGCCTTGACGAAGGACTCGGTGATCGGGCCGAAGAACCCGGTCTGCGGCTGTACGTCCAGCGCCTTCTGCAGGTACAGCACGGCCGCGCCCTTGTCACCGTACTGCAGAGTGGCCGCTGCGTACGGATTGGTGGTGACTGAAGCCGTCTTCTTCTTTGTCTTCTTGTGGTGCTTCTTCTTGTGCTTCGTCGCGTGCTTCTTGGCAGCCTTCTTGGGCTGCTTGGCGGCGACGGTCTTGGACGTCAGGGAGGCCCAGGTCAGCGGGCCGACGACACCGGTTGCGGGTATCGCGTGCTGACGCTGGTAGGTCTTCACGGCCTGCAGGGTTAGGGGTCCGAAGTAGCCACTTGCAGGAGTGACGCCGAGCGCTTTCTGCACCCGGACCACGGCTGGGTTGGTCATGCCGGTGGTGAGGATGGGGTTGTCGGCGGCCATCGCGGGAACAGCGGAAACGGTAGAGACAGCCGGCGCGAGCAAAGCGCACAGGGCCACGCCGGTGATGGCGATCCGCCTCATGTGCCTCTCTTTCCTTTCGCCCATGGTTTCTGCATCGGTTGTCAAGCGACACGCCTGTAGTTTCACGTCACGGATTTGTCAATTTCACCCGCGGAGTTGTCACGCTAGCGGACCCTGCCGCGGCCTTGCCACCTCCGAACAGCCCCGAAACCGGTCCGTGACCCGGGCTGTTCGCACATGTGGGGGCCCGTGGTCGACCAATCGCAAGATGTAGGTAGGCAACCGTTCAAATGTGGCCTTCGCCACATTTTCCGCCGACCGGTTCGTGAGCCGACGGTTGCGTGAAGGTTTGCCTAAGCAACAATGAATGGGTGAGCGGTGAACTGATCGACACCACGGAGATGTACCTGCGCACCATCTTCGAACTCGAGGAAGAGGGCACGGTGCCGTTGCGTGCGCGCATCGCCGAACGACTAGGGCAGTCCGGCCCCACCGTGTCGCAGACGGTCAGCCGTATGGAGCGTGACGGGCTAGTGATCGTCAGCGGTGACCGGCACCTGGAGCTGACCCCGGCCGGTCGCGGCTACGCCACCTCCGTGATGCGCAAGCACCGCTTGGCCGAATGCCTGCTGGTACACGTGATCGGGCTGCCGTGGGAGGACGTGCACGCCGAGGCCTGCCGCTGGGAACACGTGATGAGCGAGGCCGTGGAGAAGCGGATCTGGGAACTGCTGGACCACCCGACTAGCTCGCCTTACGGCAACCCGATCCCTGGTTTGGCCGGGCTGGGAGCGGACAAGGACGCGGGTTTGCAGAGCCCGCCGAGCCTCGAGCGGGTCGTGCAACGCCTGGACTCCTCGCCGATGCGCGTGCTGGTGCGGCGCATCGACGAACCCTTGCAGACCGAACATGACGTCATGGCTGCCCTGCGCCGGGCGGGAGCGATCCCCGGTTCCACTGTCAAGGTGACCCGCTCGCCGGGCGGGCTGCTGATCGGGTCCGGCGGGGAATATGCGGAGATCTCGCTGGGCGTGGCCGAGCACATCGCCGTCGAACCGGTCTGATGGGCTGGCGACCCGCCAGTGGACTGCACTGGTTTCGCCGTGACCTGCGCGAGTTCGACAATCCGGCCCTGGACGCCGCCGGCCTCGACCGGGTCGGGGTGTTCGTGCACGACCCCTATTTCAGCGCTGTCGGGGAACCCCGCGCCGCTCACCTGCGCGCGGCGCTGTCCGAACTCGACGTCCTGGAGGTCGCGGGGGACCCGGCTGCGCAGTTGATCCGCCTGGCCCGATCCCATGAGACCGATCGAGTGGTCTGTACGGGTGACACGACCCCGTACGGCAGGCGTCGGGACGAGCAGGTGCAGGCCGAGCTCGCCGCGCACGGGATCAGTCTGGAGTTCATCGACACCCCGTATGCGATTCCGCCCGGCGTTGTGCGCAATCAGGCAGGCGCGGGCTTCCAGGTGTTCACGCCGTTCTACAAGGCGTGGCTGGCGCAAGGCTGGGGTGCGCCGAAGGGACGGATCCCAGCAACTCCGGCGGTGCGCCGCTGGCGGAAGTTCCGCAAGAAGGATCTGGCCGACTACAAGCAGAACCGGGACCTCGCCGCGCTGGACGGCACCAGCCGGTTGTCGGCTGCGTTGCATTTCGGGCAGATCCACCCCCGCACGATCCTGGCCGACGTGCCGGACCCGCAGACGGACCCGTTCGTACGGCAGCTGGCCTGGCGGGAGTTCTGCGCCGACGTGCTCTGGCACCGGCCGCACGCCGCGTGGGCCAGCCTGGACGAGCGGTTCGACACCGATATGGAGTACTCCGACAATGCCGATCACTTCGAGGCGTGGACACAGGGCCGCACCGGGTTTCCCTTCGTCGACGCCGGCATGCGGCAACTGCTCAAGGAAGGCTGGATGCACAACCGGCTGCGTTTGGTGACGGCCAGCTTCTTGATCAAGGACCTGCATCTGCCCTGGCAGTGGGGCGCGAAGTGGTTCCTGCAGCATCTGGTGGACGGGGATGTGGCCAACAACCAGCTCGGCTGGCAGTGGGTGGCCGGGTGCGGCACCGACGCCGCACCGTACTTCCGGATCTTCAACCCCGTGACCCAGGGCCGCCGGTTCGACCCGGACGGGGCGTTCATCCGCCGTTACGTGCCCGAGCTGGCCGATGCGGCCGACCCGCACGAGCCCGGTCTGCTGGCCCCCGATTACCCCGCGCCGATCGTGGATCACGCCCATGAACGGGAAGTCGCGCTGGCCCGATTCCAGGCACTGCCGGCCCGCTGATGATCAGGCGGCGTGCCTGATCTGCCTTTTCCCTGATCAGTGGGAGACTATGCCGATGGACGCGCCCGTGGTCGCCGTGCTCAGCCTTAAGGGTGGGGTGGGCAAGACGACTGTGACGCTCGGTCTGGCTAGCGCAGCGATGCAGGAAGGTCGCCGGGTGCTGGTCGTGGACCTTGATCCGCAGGCCAACGCGACAGCCGGACTGAACCTGCCGGGTGCGCCGGAGTTCACCAGCTCCGACGTGCTCTACGACGGCCGCTCCGGTGTGGCTCTCGATGCCATTGCCCCGACCGGGTGGGGGCCCCTGGTGGACGTCATCGCGGCCGAACGGGCCCTCGAGCACCGGGCCGTGCCCTCTGGGGCAGACCCCGGCCGCCGGCTGCAGCGAGCGCTGCGCGGCGTGGGGGACCGCTACGACCTGATCCTTCTGGACTGCCCGCCGTCGCTGGGCGAACTCACCCGCAACGCACTGTTCTCCGCGACCCAGGCCGTGGTCGTCACCGAACCCACCTACTTCGCGGTGCAAGGTGCCGAGCAGGCGGTCGAGGCCGTCGACGTCGCCCGTCGGGAGGGCAACCCGCGCCTGACCGTGGTGGCCATCGTGCCCAACCGCACGCGGGCGGCACAGTCCGAACACCGCTACCGGCTCGAGGAGTTGCACGGGGTTTTCGGGGATTCGGTGACCGAGCCGATCGCCGAACGCACCGCGATCCAGCAGGCGCAGGGCGCCGGTGTGCCGATTCACGCGTGGAAGTCGCGCGGTGCCGCGACCGCCGCCCGCACGTTCGATGATCTGCTCGGCCGGGTGGCACACGTCAGCGCCCGCGACCTCACCGCCCGGGAGGGACGATGATCAATCCGCCACCACGGCCCGCTCTGCGCAAGGCCCCGGACTCCGATGTGCACCCGGTTGCCGTGACCGCGCCGGCGCGGGTGCCCACCGAACTGCGGCCTGTCGTCGGCATCGGTGGTCGCACGTCGGACACCCTGGTGTCCCGGCCAGCCAAGAAGGTGAAGCGGTCCACGCTCGAGGTGAAGCTGCAGAAACCCCTGCTGAAGGCTGCCCGACAGGCGGCGAAGTCCCGCAAGGAGGACCTGCAAGACGTGGTCGAGACGGCTTTGCGGGAGTACGTGGCACGCTGAGCACGCTGCCTGTTTTTTGAAGCCCCGGATCCCTCCCCAAGCCCGATCGGTGAGCATTGCGGGCATTCGTTAGCACCTCGGGCGGGGTTTTGGCGCCCGGAAAGCTAACCGATGCCCCGAATGCTCACCGATCGGGGACTGCCCCCGCTAAGCCATGACGGACGCTGGTTCGTGAGTAGACGCGATCATTCAGGGCGCCAGTCGCTCCCGGCGCCAGCCGTCCGGGTCGTCAAGGCTGACCTCCCCGCGTGCGGTCATGCGCAACCGGTCGTGCAGCCGCGAGGGCTGACCCTGCCAGAACTCGATGGTGCGCACCCGGATGACGTAACCGCCCCATGAGTCCGGTCGGGGAACGTCGTGCGCGAATCGCGCAGTCGCATCGGCGAGATGGGCGCGCAGGTACTCCCGGTCCGGGATGACCGAGGACTGGGGTGAGGACCAGGCCCCGAGCTGGGCGTCGCGCGGCCGGCTGGCGAAGTAGGCGTCGGATTCCTCCTGGGGAAGCCGGGCCGCGATCCCGGTCACGCGGACCTGCCGGTGCTGGGGCTGCCAGTGGAAGCACAACCCCACCTGCGGGTTCTGGGCGATCTGCTTGGCCTTGTCGGAGGTGTAATTGGTGAAGAAGACGAATCCCTGCGCCGTGACCTCCTTGCACAAGATCGTGCGCACGTGGGGTTGGCCGGCCGCGTCGACGGTGGCCACAGCCATGGCATTGGGCTCCTCGATCCCGGCAGTGGCGGCCTCCTGCAACCAGCACTGGAACTGCCCGAGTGGGGTGAGCAGGAGGTCCTGCTCCAGCAGCGGACCGACCTGGTAGTCGACCCGGCGGATTTCGTTCATGGCACCTGCCGCAGATACGTGGATGTGGTACTGCCATTAGGTTAGTGACCTGGAGCCCCCGCGAGCCCTGGAGTGTGCAGATGAGTGACTTCGTACCCGGCCTGGAAGGCGTCATCGCGTTCGAGACCGAGATCGCCGAGCCGGACAAGGAAGGCAGTTCGCTGCGGTATCGCGGGGTCGACATCGAGGACTTGGTCGGCCGTGTCTCCTTCGGCAACGTGTGGGGCCTGCTGGTCGACAACGAGTTCAACCCGGGCCTGCCGCCCGCCGAGCCGTTCCCGATCCCCGTGCACTCCGGGGACGTCCGCGTCGATGTCCAAAGCGCGATCGCGATGCTCGCCCCGGCCTGGGGCCTTAAACCTCTACTTGACATTGACGATGACACTGCCCGCGAGAACCTCGCGCACGTCTCGGTGATGGCCATGTCGTTCGTGGCCCAGTCCGCACGTGGCCTGGGCCAGCCGATGGTGCCGCAGACCGAGATCGACAAAGCAAAGACGATCGTCGAACGGTTCATGGTCCGCTGGCGCGGTGAGCCAGAACCGGCCCATGTGCAAGCCGTCGACGCGTACTTCGTATCGGCCGCCGAGCACGGCATGAACGCCTCCACGTTCACCTCGCGGGTGATCGCCTCGACCGGTGCCGACGTGGCTGCGGCCATCAGCGGGGCTGTCGGCGCCATGAGTGGCCCGCTGCACGGCGGTGCGCCCAGTCGTGTGCTGGGCATGATCGAGGAGATCGAGCGCAGCGGCGACGCCACCGCTTACGTGAAGGGCGTCCTGGACCGCGGTGAGCGTTTGATGGGCTTCGGCCACCGCGTCTACCGGGCCGAGGACCCGCGCGCCCGGGTGCTGCGCCGGACCGCCCGCGAGCTGAACGCCCCGCGCTACGAGGTCGCCGAGGCGCTGGAGAAGGCGGCACTGGAGGAGTTGCGGGCCCGCCGTCCCGACCGCGTGCTGGAGACCAACGTCGAGTTCTGGGCCGCGATCGTGCTTGACTTCGCGCAAGTTCCAGCACACATGTTCACCTCGATGTTCACGTGCGCCCGGCTGGCCGGCTGGAGCGCCCACACCTTGGAGCAGAAGCGCACCGGTCGGCTGATCCGGCCATCCGCGCGCTACGTGGGGCCGGCGCCGCGTCGCCCCGAAGACGTGCCTGGCTGGGATCCGGTCATGGTGGCGCCCAGCGGCTACTCGCCCGAGGTCGGTTTCCGCGTCGAGTAGATGCGCGATGTGCCGCAGAGGCGAGATTCTCGCTCCTGTGGCACATTGCTGACGCCACGGGGGTCAGGCAGGAGGCTGGTCTCGCGCCTCATAGCCTTAGAAGGTGACTGAACTGCAGATCCCCGCCGACCTCCTGCCCGTTGATGGCCGCTTCGGAAGTGGTCCGTCCAAGGTGCGCCAGGCGCAGGTGGACGCGCTGTCCGCCGCCGCGCCGCACTACCTCGGCACGTCGCACCGCAAGCCTGGAGTGAAGGGCGAGGTCAAGCGGTTGCGGGAGGGTCTGCGCGACCTGTTCAGCCTGCCCGAGGGGTACGAAGTGATCCTCGGCAACGGCGGCACCACCGCGTTCTGGGACATCGCCACGTTCGGCCTGATCGAGGCGCGCGGGCAGTTCCTGTCCTTTGGGGAGTTCGGCTCGAAATTCGCCAAGGCCGCTGCCACCGCGCCACACCTCGGTGACATGGACATCCGGACGTTCGAACCCGGTACGGCCGGCCCCTTCGAACCCGGGGATTTCGACGTCTACGCCAGCCCCCACAACGAAACCAGCACCGGTGTGGCCATCGAGGCGGTGCGGCCGGCAGGGACCGGAGACGCGCTCGTGATGTTCGACGCCACGTCGGCGGCTGGAGGGCTGCCGGTCGTGGCCGAGGACTTCGACGTCTACTACTTCGCTCCCCAGAAGTGCTTCGCCTCCGACGGCGGACTCTGGTTCGCGCTGATGTCGCCGCGAGCCTTGGAACGGGCCGCCACGATCGCTGCCAGTGGCCGTTGGGTACCGGCGTTCCTGGACCTGTCCATCGCGATCGACAACTCCCGCCAGGAGCAGACTTACAACACCCCGGCACTGGCCACGATCTTCCTGATGGCCGAACAGGTCGACTGGTTCAACGCCAACGGTGGGCTGAAGTGGGCGGCCGGGCGCAGCGCGAGCAGTGCCGAGAACTTGTACGGTTGGGCGGACTCGACCGACTACACCAGTCCCTATGTGAGTGACCCGGCACTGCGCTCCAACGTCGTGGGTACGGTCGACTTCGACGATCGGGTGGATGCCGCGCAGGTCGCCAAGGTGCTGCGGGCCAACGGCGTGGTCGACGTCGAGCCGTACCGCAAGCTCGGCCGCAACCAACTGCGAGTGGCGATGTTCCCGGCGATTGACCCCGAGGATGTGCAGGCGCTCACCGCCTGCATCGACTGGGTGGTCGGGCACCTGTAGGGGTGCAAGGCGGCCCTTTTCCGGACGCTTATCCGCGCGCTCGGCGCAAAGGCATGGATCCAGGTCACATCTGGCCCCCATCCGCGCGTTTGTGATCGGCCCGTTGCGCGGTCGCGCTTAGCCTGGGACGGTGAGCGACTACCCGACCATGCAACTTCCGCCGTCCGGGCCCCCGGAAGAACCGCCGCAGGACGACGCGAGGCCCTCGAGGTGGCCCATCGTCGTGGCTGTGCTGGTGGCGGTCGCGCTCGGCCTGGGGGCCGGCGCGCTGTGGGCGGCGCGCAGCAATTCCGGCAATGACGAGCCCACCCCGACACCCACGGTGACCCGCTCACCAACGCCCACGACGGCCCGCCCCACGCCGACCTCGGCTGCGCCCACCACCGTTGCTCCGACGACTCCGACTGCCACGGCCAGCCCGACCACCGCCAGCCCAACTCCGACCAAGACCCGGACGGCGACCCCGGCCCCGACCAAGACGACTACCAATCCGCCCTTGGAGGAGGAGACCGAGCCGGAGGGGCCACCGCCGTCGGCAGTACCCGACGAGGGTGACTTCGAGACCTCCGGGGCCCCGTGACGTGAACCCCCGTACCCGTCGCCTGGTGACCCTGGGCGTGCTGTTCGGCCTGGTGGTCTTGATCGCCGTGCTGGCTGCCGTTCGCGCGAGCGGTGGGTAGTAACGTCGGGGGCGTGGATGTGCAGCCCCTGGACGCGGACGGTGTCGGTGCCGTGGCTGTCGGGACCGGCGCCTGGATCCTGGCGTTCGGCGTGCTGTGGATCTTCTTCCGGGATGAACTCACCGCCCACGGAACGCAATGGTGGTTGACCGTCTGTCTCGTCGGAGCCGGGCTGGGACTGCTCGGACTGGGCTACACGACGCGCCGGCGAGCCGCGTATCGCAAGGCCGGTGAGCATGTCTGAGGAGGAGCTGGCCACCATCCTGGTCGGCGAGGTCACCGAGGTTGAAGTGCCCGAGCAGGCCGTGCAGGACTGGCCACTGGATGAGGTCTGTGCGGCAGCAGTCGACGTCGCCCGGCAGGCCCTGCTGGCCGAGGCTGACGAGTCGCAGGTCGGAGATCACCTCAAAGCAGTCGCCGAGGGACCGCTTGTCGTCACCCACTACTTTGCAGGCAACGTTGCCGGCTACACCGGCTGGCGCTGGGCCGTCACGGTCACCCGTGCGCCTGACACTGATCAGGTGACGGTCGACGAGACGGCGCTGTTGCCCGATAGCGATGCGCTGCTGGCCCCGGCCTGGGTGCCGTGGAAGCAGCGCATCCTCTCCGGCGACCTCAAGGCCGGCGACGTCATGGTGACTGAAGTCGACGACCCGCGGCTGGTACCCGGGCTGACCGAGAACGACATCCCCGAGGAAGTGTTCGACCTGCAACCACCGCAGTGGGAGATTGGGCTCGGACGAGTGCGCATCCTCAGTCCCGAGGGTCGCCGCGAAGCCGCTCACCGCTGGTACCGGGAAGTGGGTCCCCGGTCCCCGATCGCCAGGGCCGCCGACCTGCACTGCACGACGTGCGGATTCCTGATGCTCATCGCAGGGCCGCTTGGACAGGCCTTCGGCGTGTGTGCCAACGGGTACTCACCGGTGGACGGGCGAATCGTGGCAATGACCTTCGGATGCGGCGCGCACAGCGAAACCATGGAGAAGCCCGGCGTTGCGGTCGCCGACGTCGTAGTCGACGAGGTCGGGTACGACGAGATGCCGTCAGCACAGGATGGCGCGGATGCGACGGAGCCGGCTCAGGATGAGCCGGACGCCGAATCGATGGCCGACGAGGTGATGGCTCAGGATGAGCCGGACGCCGAACCTGAGCCGGCCAAGGAAGTCGCTCAGGATGCCGGACCCCCGGCCGCGTCGGAACGGGAGCAAGACGCCGGACCGAGGACCGATGAGGTGCCGCAATCCGACGATGCGGAGGACGTTGCAGCACAGGATGAGCCGCAAACCGAACTCACCGCCGATGATGCAGAACCGACCGAGGAGGGCGCATGAAGCGCGTTGCAGGGGTAGTGCTGACGCTGGCTGCTGTGGGATCACTGGCCTCGTGCGAAAAGCCCGCGCCACGGGTCACGTTCTTCAGCGGCACGTCGACCGCATGGGTTTCGCCGGTCTGTTTCAGCTGGGACGGCAAGGTCGACGCCCAGCAGTGCATCACCGACGCCGCTGCCCGGGCCGCCAGTGGCCAGACCGGGCGCTTGAACGTCGTTCCGGACAACACCGTCGGGATCAGCGTCGACACGTCGGTGGCTGAAGCGGGCTGGACGCCCACGCTGGCCGGCACGGCATTGACCGAGCAGCCGTTGAACACCACCTACTTCCGCTTCACTTTCCCGCGTGTGCAGGCCAGTGATCAGGGCTACCCGTTGGCCGTCATCTCCGAGGGCGGCGAGCAGCCTGGCGTATGGGCGGTCCGGATCGACGTGCAGAAGACCGGTAGCTGAATCCGTTAGATCTTCGAACATCCGTTAGAGGTCCCCATGCGTGGGGCGGTCTAACCGATGTTCCAAGGTCTAACCGATGTGAACTCGGCTCGACATCAGACGTCCAACTGGTCGGCCACGGCGCGCAACAACCTGGCCGTCTTGGCGGCCTTGGCGTCCTCCGGGTAGCGGCCAGCCTTCAGCGAGGACGCGACGCCGTCCAGCAGTTTGATCAGGTCCTCCACGACGGGGCCCATCTCGTCGGCGGGCCGGCGCCGAGCCTTGGTCACGCTGACCTGCTCCAGCAGGCTCACTGACAGCGCCTGCTTGCCCTTGCGGCCGTCCACCACGCCGAACTCCACGCGCGCTCCGGGGCGCAGCACGACGCCGGGCTCCAACGCGCTGGCGTGGACGAAGACCTCGTCACCGTCCTCGGCAGCGAGGAAGCCGAAGCCCTTCTCGGTGTCGAACCACTTGACTGTGCCGGATGGCATGGCAGCACTCCTTGTGCAATGGGGGAATGTCGGAAGTCTACTAGGGAACCGGAGAATAGCCATGTCCCGGCCGCCACACCCCTGGCGGAAAGCCTGCCTGGCCGGTGGAGTGGCAATCGGTGAGAATGGGCATCCGTGAGCACCACGGGCGGATTGTGGGTAACCGATGCCCGGAAGGCTCACGGGTCGGCTGCTGAACCCCGATCAGTAGTCGCCGTCTGCGGACCCGCCGGCCAGCACTGCCGCTGTGCCTGACAGCCCGAGTCGCGATGCGCCGGCCTCCACCATCTGCACTGCGGCGTCCCAACTGCGGATCCCTCCGCTAGCCTTGACGCCCAGTGCATCCCCGACCGTCCGGCGCATCAGCTCGACCGCGTGGGCAGAGGCGCCGCCGGCGGGATGGAAGCCCGTGGAGGTCTTGACGAAGTCCGCGCCGGCGTCGGCGCTGGCCCGGCATACGGCCACGATCTGCTCGTCGGTCAGCGCCGCGGACTCGATGATCACCTTGAGCACAGTCGCCGGGATGGCCTCCCGCACGGCCAGCACGTCCGCATGAACTGCACCGAAGTCACCACTCACGGCGTTGCCGATGTCGATCACCATGTCGACCTCGTCGGCACCCTCGGTGACCGACCGAGCGGCTTCCACTGCCTTGATCGCGGGCTTGTGCTTACCGCTGGGGAAGCCGCAGACGGTCGCAACCTTGACGCCGTGCAGGGCGTCGAGGGACACCGGCAGGAAGGAGGGGGAGATGCAGACGCTGAACGCGCCGAGTTCCACCGCCTCCTGGCACAGCGCTTGCACGTCGGCGGTCGTCGCCTCCGGCTTGAGCAGAGTGTGGTCGACCATTCCGGCAAGCTCTGCGGGGGTGATCACTATGGGCTCCTCGGGTCAGTAGGCGATGAACTCGATGCGGTTACCGAACGGGTCGTTCGTGTGACAGCGTCGCACCTCAGGGATGTCCGTCGCATCTGTCACGTCATACCCCGCGCTGTGCAATCGCGCGACGAGTTGTTCGTAGTCGCGGACCATGATGCCGGGATGGGATTTGCGGGCAGGCCGGAAGTCGGACTCGACACCGAGGTGCAGATTCAGCGCCTCTCCGGACAGCCACAGCCCACCCCGCGCGGCCAACGCAGGTGGCTTCGGGGTTTCGGTCATGCCGACCACGTCGATCCAGAAGGCACGCGCGGTGTCCTCCGAGCCCGGCGGAATCGCGAGCTGGACATGGTCGAGCGCAAAGTCGGGCGCGGCGCTCAAAGAGACGTCGTCAACGACCAGTACGTCCACGCCCTCGGCCAGACTGTCGCCGAAGATCTGCAGGGCCGTCTCCCGGACGTCGTCCGGCACGTCAGCGGCACCCGTCCACACGAGCAGAGTCGGGCCGGTCCCGAAGTCCCGCAGGCACTCCTCGAACGCGTCCCAGTTGCCGCCGAAGTAGTCCGGGAAGTGCAGGTCACGCGCGCAGGCTGCCAGGAACGCGGCCTTGTCGCCGGCGCCGCGGGTGTCGAGCGCGACGATGTCCGGTGACGTCACGGGATCACCTCCGAGAAGGATTGGTAGTGGTCATCGGTGTAGTAGTACGTTCCGTCCTCGCCCACGACAAATCGCCGCGCTCCTCGGTCGGATGACCCTGGCGTGACGACCGTGTATTCGCGGTACCAGCCGTAGTCCTCATCGGGCAAGTTGCCCTCCCGGTTGCCGAACACCGCGTCGTCCTGGCGGTACTTGTACGGCCCGCCCTGCTCGATGACCTCGTAGGCCTGTTGCGCTTCGGGCGGCAGGCTGGACAGTGGGACGGTCGGCAGGCCGCTGGTTCCGGTCTCGCTATGGGCGGCGGCGGTCGGGGTTTCGGTGGCCGCCGTGGTGCCGCCGGCGCATCCGGTGAGTGCCAGCACCAAGGCCAGGCATGCCAGGAGCGTCCGCCTCACACGGCCGCCAGGAACCGCTCAAGGCCAGCGCGCAGTTCCAGCATCCGGGCGGTCGCCCGGGCCCGATCGGCAGCCAGATCCCCGGTGCGCTCGACCACCTCGAGGTACACCTTGAGCTTCGCTTCGGTGCCACTGGGCCGGGCCACCACCCGACCACCGCCGGTCAGGGTGAGCCGCAGGCCCTCGGTGGGGGGCAGGCCGGTTGCCGCGCTGTCCGTTAGGTCGGTGACCCCGGCCAGATCGGCGATCGCGTCCTGCGGCCGGGCCTGCAGTGCTGCCAGCGCCCGGTCGCGATCGGACAGGTCCTGGACCCGGATGCTGATCTGGTCGGTCAGATAGACACCGTGTTCGGCGGCCAGGTCATCCAGCAGGCTGGCCACCGTCCGGCCCTGATTGCCCAACCACGCCGCGAGTTCCAGCATCCGCACCGATGCGCTGATGCCGTCCTTGTCGCGCACCGCTTCCGGGTCCACGCAGTAGCCCAGCGCTTCCTCGTAGCCATACACGATGTCGTCGGGCCGGGTGATCCACTTGAAGCCTGTCAGCGTCTGCCGGAAGCCAAGTCCCGCTGCTTCGGCGATCGTCTGCAGCATCGAACTCGACACGATCGTGGTGACCAGGCTGCCGCTGACCGGACCGCGCTGTGCCTGCCACCACCCCAGCAGCACGCCGACCTCGTCACCGCGCAACATCCGCCATCCGTCGCCGGTCGGGATACCGACGGCACACCTGTCGGCATCGGGGTCGTTGGCGATGATCAGGTCCGCATCCACTCGCTCCGCGGCGGCCAGCGCGAGGTCCATCGCGCCTGGCTCCTCCGGGTTCGGGAAGGCCACGGTCGGGAACGCGGGGTCCGGCTCGAACTGCTCGGCCACCGAGTGCAGTTCCAGGAATCCGAGCCGCTGGCACACCGTCTCGAACAGCGCACCACCCACGCCGTGCATCGCGGTGTAGACCACGGTCAGCCGCGCGTTACCGGTGTGCGCGGGGTCGGCCAGCGACACCACACGGGCGAGGTATTCGTCCACCACCGTCTCGTCCAGCGTGGTCCAGGCATCTGACTGCGGAATCTGGGCGTACGACGGCTGAGCGGCGATGCGCGCCGAGATCTCGGCGTCAGCGGGTGGCACGATCTGCATGCCATCGCCCAAGTAGACCTTGTAACCGTTGTCCTGCGGGGGGTTGTGGCTCGCGGTCACCACCACGCCGGCGTCGGCGCCGCGGGCCCGGATCGCGTAGGCGAGCACAGGCGTCGGCAGATTGCGGGGGAGGACCTCCGCCTGCAGTCCAGCGCCGGCCGCGATGGCGGCGGTGAGTTCGGCGAAGGCCTTGGAGTTGCGGCGGGCGTCGTAGCCGACCACGATCCGCGCACCTCCGGTGTCCTTGACGTACTGGCACAAGCCCGCCGCCGCCTTCGCAACCACGATGTGGTTCATGGCCGCTGGGCCCGGACCCAAGGGCCCGCGCAGTCCCGCGGTGCCGAAGGTCAGGGGTCCCGCGAACGCGATTGCCAGGGCCGCTTGGTCGTCGGCGTCGAGCAGCACCTGCAGTTCGTCGCGGGTATGGGGGTCGGGGTCCTCGGCCAGCCAAGCCTGTGCCTGCGCGAGTAGGTCGGTCACATCCGCTCCAAGATCTGGCTAAGCATCGTCGCAAGCCGGGCCCCGGCATCCTGTCCCGCCTGCAAAACCTCGGCATGGTGCAACGCCTCACCAGTCATGCCGGCGGCGGCGTTGGTGACCAGCGACAGACCGAGGATCTCCAGGCCGGCCGCGCGGGCGGCGATGGCTTCGAGCACCGTCGACATGCCCACCAGGTCCGCTCCCAGAATGCCGGCCATCCGTACTTCCGCTGGCGTCTCGTACTGCGGCCCGGGGAACTGGGCGTACACACCCCCGTCCAGATCAGGGTCGACGCTCAGGGCAATGTCGCGCAGCCGCCGTGAGTACGTCTGTGTCATGTCGACAAAGTTCGCGCCGACCAGTGGCGTGCGGCCGGTGAGGTTGATGTGGTCGTCGATGATGACCGGTGTGCCCGGCGCCCACTCGGGGTTCAGTCCGCCGCACCCGTTGGTGAGCACGATGGCCTGGCAACCGGCTGCGGCCGCCGTGCGCACGCCGTGCACGACCGCTTCCACGCCGCGGCCTTCGTAGTAGTGGGTACGGCCGGCGAAGAACAGCACGTTCTTGTCGCCGACTCGGCAGCTGCGCAGGGAACCGCTGTGGCCCACGACCGCAGATGCGGTGAAGCCGGGCAGGTCCGGGTACGCAATGTCGGCGGTCACCTCGAACGCGTCCGCCGCGCCGCCCCAGCCGCTGCCCAGCACCACCGCGGTGTCATGCCGCGAAACTCCGGTGCGTTCGGCGATGGTCTGCGCGGCCTGGTGTGCCAGTTCGTCCCAGTTCGTCACAGTGCTCACCCTATGGGCTGGGCACCGGTGTTAACAGGTGGTCGCTGATCCTCAGGCCGGCTCGCGGAAGCCTGCGAAACAGGCCCGATATGCCGAAGGCGTCGTCCCGCGTACGGTCTTGAAGTGGTGTCGCATCAAAGTGGCGTCACCCAGGCCCGCTTGGGCGGCGACCTCATCCAGCGACAAGGTGGTTGTCTCCAGCAGACGGGCAGCCGCTGCGACCCGTTGCTGAAGCAGCCACTTGTACGGTGTGGTGCCGGTCTCGGCCGTGAAGCGGCGGGCGAACGTGCGCGGCGTCATCCACATCCGGTGTGCCATCTCGGCCACCGTGATCTCCTCACTCAGGTTCGCGTGCAGCCAGGACAGCAGAGGGGCCAGGCTCTCGGGCATTGGCGGCAGCGGGCTTTCGATGTACTGTGCCTGGCCACCGTCGCGATGCGGAGGCACAACCATGCGCCGTGCCACGATCCCGGCCACGGCGTCGCCGTACTCCTGACGCAGCAGGTACAGCCCGGCGTCGATTCCGGCCGCGGTCCCCGCACTTGTGTAGACCGGGCCGTCCTGGACGTAGAGCACGTCGGGGTTGACTCGTGCTCGCGGATACCGTTGTGCGAGTTCCTCCGCGTGCATCCAGTGGGTTGTGCAGTCGCGGTCGTCCAGCAGTCCAGCCTCCCCGAGCACGAATGCCCCGGAGCACACGGAGAGGATCTTGCCGCCGCGGGAAACCGTTTCTCGCAACAGCTCGAGGGCAGACTCGGGAACGTGCTGCCACGGCCCCGCTGGGACGCAGATCAGGTCGGCATCGCGGGCAGAATCGAGGCCGTCGGCGATGTCCATGGCAAACCCCATCGACGTCGGCACGAGGCATGGTTCCGGCGTCACCGGCGTGAAGCGGGACACCGGCACGCCCATGTCCGACCGGTCCATCCCGAAGACCTCGCAGAGCACACCGAACTCGAACGGGGCGAAGCCGGGAAACACCAACACGGCGACGTGATTCAGGGCCATGCCTTCATTTGGCAGGATATTGCGTCACCATGTCAATTCCGCCACTAGTGCAAGTCCGGTGGCAGGCGCATGGTGGAGGCATGGAGCTTTTGGTGATTCTCACAGTCGTGACAGCGTTGTACGCCTACGGCTACTGGCGCCTGTTCCGCGACGAAGGTCCCCGGTACGCGCCGGGTTCGCACCGCAACTTGGTGGATTCCGCCAGCGAAGAATGGGAACGGCTCACGGCGGGCTGGGCCCGCGGGAAGCCGATGTGAGGCAGGCGTTGGGCTTCGCGGTTAGAACGCAATCGGTTAGCGCTCTGGGCATCCGTGAGCATTCCGGGCGCCAAATACCCGCCCGCGGCGCTAACGGATGCCCGCAATGCTCACGGATCCGGGCAACTGAAGGATCCGATACAGCAATGGAGGGGGGCACTGCAGTTCACGGCCCGATCGAGTTGCATGGCCTAGTGCGCAGATCCCGCACGTAGTCCTCCGGCGCTCCGGCCTTCTCCGCAGCGTCAGCGATGATCCCCAGGTACCGCGCCGACGGCAGCCCGCCCTCGTAGGCATTGAGCACGTACAACCACGCCACAACCTCCCCGTCCAGGGTCTGAACGCGCACCCGGATCTTGGAGTAGATGCCGAGCTCGGTGCCCTCCCACTGGTCCATCAGGTGTTCGTCCAGGCGGTTGACGTCGTAGAGCATGACGAAGACCTGCTGGTCGGGGTCTTCGACCACCGTTGCCAGGGCGCCTTCCCAGCCGAGATCTTCGCCGCCGAATGTCAGCCGCCAGCCGGCCAGCCAGCCGCTGCCTGCAGCCGGTGAATGCGGGGCGATCTCCAGCATGCGCTCGGGGTCCATGCTCGATCCGTAGGCGGCATACAGGGTCACGGTGGAAGGGTAGCGGCCCGCGCGCGACGGTGATGCAATCGACCATGAGCAATCTTGAGGAGCACCCCTCCGAACGGGAATGCCAGTCGACGGTTTCGCCGTTGCCGGAGCTGTTGGAGCCGCGCGATGTGCCGCTCGGAGGTCCGCGCGCGATGACGGTGCGCAGGACCTTGCCGCACAAGCGGATCAGGACGGTTGGGGCTTGGTGCTTCGTCGACCATTACGGTCCAGAACGCACCCGCATGACCGTTCCGCCGCACCCTCACATCGGGTTGCAGACTGTGTCCTGGTTGCTGTCCGGGGAGGTCGAGCACCGGGACAGCCTCGGCTCGCTGCAGCGCGTTCGGCCTGGTGAACTGAATCTCATGACAGCCGGGCACGGCATTGCGCATTCGGAGTACTCCGTTGACGACGGACCTCTGCACGGGGTGCAACTGTGGGTGGCGCTGCCGGACGCCGACCGGGACGCACCGCCGGCCTTCGGCCATCACGCCGATCTGCCCGCCACCGAAGGAGTGCGGGTCATCGTCGGTGAACTGGCCGGGATGCGCTCACCCGCGCAGGTGTTCTCGCCGCTGGTCGGTGCGCAGACCTCGGCTGACGTTGCGCTGCCACTCGAGCTGGACTTCGAGTACGCCGTGCTGGCACTCGACGGACCGGTCGACGTCAACGGATACCCAGTGCCACACGGTGGGTTGCAGTACCTGGGCTGGGGGATTCCCGAGGTGCGCATCACCGGTGGCCGCGCGCTGCTGCTGGGAGGCGAGCCGATGCGAGAACACCTGCTGATGTGGTGGAACTTCGTGGGCCGCACTCACGACGAGATCGTGCAGGCACGCGAGCAGTGGCAGGCGGGGGATGCCCGGTTCCCAGAAGTTCCCGATGACCCGAATCCGCGGCTGCCGGCCCCGCCGATGCCGGGTGTGGCACTCAAGCCGCGGCCGTCGCGCTGAAGACCTGTCCATCCGACAAAGCTCGGGTCAAGCGTGAAAGCCCGAACCTTCACAGGTGGCAACACGGTGCCGCCACTAGCCCTGTAGCAGGTCGCCCATCTCCTGCAGCCGTGCAATTGTCTCGGTGAACAGGAACTGTTCGCTCAACCCTTCCCGCACTTCTTCCCACGTAACGGGCGTCGCGGCACACGGAAGGTCCTTGCCCCGCAGCGAGTACGGCGTGATCGTCGTCTTGGCGGGGTTGTTCTGACTCCAGTCGATGAAGACCTTGCGATCCCGTTTGGCTTTCGTCATGGTGGCGACGATGCGGCCGGGATGCTTGCCGGCGAGGTCGGAGGCCATGGCCCGGGCGTAGTTCATCACCGCCTCGGCGTCCATCGGCTCGGGGAACGGCACGTACAGCTGCATCCCTTTCGAACCGCTGGTCACCGCCTGAGCCGTCAACCCGTCCGCTTCAAGGTAGTCCGCCACCAGCAATGCCACCTCGCAGCACTGCCGCAGTCCCGTGGCCGGTCCGGGGTCGAGGTCGACGACCATCCGGTCGATCTTGCCGGGTGTGCGCCATTGCGGCGTATGCAGCTCCAGGGCGTTGTTCTGTGCCGACCAGACCAGGGCCGCGATCTCGTTGTACAGGGGGTAGTGAATGCCGTTGATGTCGGTTGTGGGGATCCACTCCGGCATGCCTTCCGGTGCGTTCTTCTCAAAGAACGACTGCTGGCCGACGCCGTGCGGGAACCGGATGCGGGTGACGGGCCGGCCGCGGGTTTGGGCGATCATCGCCTCGCCGACTGTCGCGTAGTAGTCGATGACCTGGCTCTTCGTGATGCCCATCCGCGGGTACATGACCTTGACGAGGTTGGTCAGCCGAACTTGCCGGTCTGCGACCTTCGCGATGATCGCGGACATGCCCAGACAGTAACCACACTGGGCGCCTGCTGTCAGCCCGCGCTGGCATGAACACCTGGTTACGGAGCATTCTTAGAAGATGCGTGCAATCTGGAAAGGCGCCATCTCTTTCGGGCTGGTCACGGTCCCGGTGAAGGCTTACACCGCGACCGAGGATCACGACGTGCGCTTCCACCAGGTGCACGCACTGGACAGCGGGCGCGTGAAGTACAACAGGGTCTGCCGGGAGTGCGGCAAAGTGCTGGAACTGTCCGAGATCGCCAAGGCGTACCAGGTGCCCAATGGCCCGACCATCGTGTTGGACGAGGAGGACTTCGCCGCGCTGCCAGTCTCCACGTCCAAGGAGATCGACGTGGTCGAGTTCGTGCCCACCTCACAGGTAGATCCCGTGCGCTTCGACAAGTCGTACTTGCTGGAGCCAGATGAGCGGTCCCTGAAACCGTACGTGTTGTTGCGGCAGACGCTGGCCGATACCGATCTCACCGCGGTCGTCAAGGTGAGCCTGCGGCAGAAGCAGCAGCTCGGGGTCTTGCGGGTGCGGGAGAACGTGCTGATGCTGCAGACGATGCTGTGGCCCGACGAGGTCCGCGCACCCCACTTCGACATCCTCGACAAGGAGGTGGAGGTGCGCCCGCAGGAGTTGCAGATGGCCGCTTCTCTGGTGGAGTCCTTGTCCGGAGACTTCGACCCGAGCCAGTACCACGACGAATACCGCGAGCAACTGCTGGCCATGATCGACGCGAAGGTGGGTGGTGGCGAGGGCGTCATGCCGGCCGCGGTGCAAGAGAGCGGGTCGGGTGAGGTCGTGGACCTGCTGACAGCGCTGCGCGAGTCGCTGGCACGGGCTGGCGGCAAAGAGCCTGAGCCTGCGAAGAAAGCCCCTGCCAAGAAGGCGGTCGCGAAGAAGGCGCCCGCGAAGAAGGCTCCTGCCAAGAAGACCGCCGCGAAGAAGGCGCCTGCCAAGCGCACACGGAAGACCGCCTGATGCCCAAGTCGGTCGTCATAGTAGGAGGCGGTCCGGGCGGGTACGAGGCTGCGCTGGTGGCCGCGCAATTCGGCGCCGATGTCACAGTGATCGAATCCGGTGGCATCGGGGGTGCGGCAGTGCTCACCGATTGCGTTCCGAGCAAGACCCTGATCGCTACGGCCGACCGGGTCGGCCGGATCAACCACTCCGGCCAGCTCGGGGTTCGCGTCGGCGGCGGCCCGGTGAGTGTTGACTTCGGTGTGCTCAACAGCCGTGTTCTGGAGTTGGCTCAGGCGCAGAGTGACGATATCGCCGGGCGGCTGCGCGATGCCGGCGTCGAGATCGTCGAGGGCCACGGCCGCTTGGTGGCTCCCGACAAGGTGGAAGTGGGGGACCGGCAGTTCGCTGCTGACGTGATCCTGCTGGCAACGGGTGCCAGACCGCGGGAACTGCCTGGGGCGCTGCCCGACGGTGAACGCATCCTGACCTGGCAGCAGTTGTACGACTTGTCGGAACTGCCCGAACGCCTCATCGTGGTTGGTTCCGGCGTAACGGGCGCGGAGTTCGCCAACGCTTACACGGGGCTCGGTAGCCAGGTGGCGCTGGTGTCGTCGCGGGAGCGGGTGCTGCCCACCCAGGATCCCGATGCTGCGGAAGTCCTCGAGGACGTGTTGCAGCGGCAGGGCATGGAGTTGGTAGCGCGCAGCCGGGCGGAGCGGGTCGAGCGGATCAACGACGGCGTACTGGTCACGCTTTCGGATGGTCGGCAGTTGAGCGGCTCGCACTGCCTGATGGCGGTGGGAGCGGTGCCGAACACCGAAGACCTGGGTTGTGCCGAGGTCGGGGTGGCGCTGGACAACGGCTACGTGGCGGTGGACCGGGTGTCGCGGACCAGCGTGAACGGGATCTATGCCGCCGGTGACTGCACCGGTGTGCTGCCGCTGGCCAACGTTGCGGCGATGCAGGGCCGGATCGCGATGTGGCACGCGTTGGGGGAGGCGGTGTCGCCGTTGAACCTCAAGGTGGTCAGTTCGAACGTCTTCACCGACCCGCAGATCGCCAGCGTGGGCGTGACCCAGGCGGAGGTCGATTCCGGCATCGCGCGTGCCCACGGCATCAAACTGCCGCTGGCCACGAATGCCCGGGCCAAAATGCAAGGGGTCGACGCCGGGTTCGTGAAGATCTTCTGCCGGGTGTCGGGGACTGTGGTGGGCGCGGTGGTCGTGGCCCCGAACGCCAGTGAGCTCATCTACTCGCTGGCGCTGGCGGTTGAGCTGGGATTGAACGTGGACGACCTGGCGACGACGTTCACCGTGTACCCGTCGCTGAGCGGTTCGATCGCGGAAGCAGCGCGGCGGTTGCACCAGGTCGATTGACATCCGTTAGACCTTGCACCATCCGTTAGCGACAAAACGGACAAATCCGTCTAACGGATGTTCGAAGGTCTAACGGATGGCTTCACCAGCCGCCGAAGTCGCCGCCACCGCCGAAGTCTCCGCCCCCGAAGTCGCCGCCACCGAAGTCTCCTCCACCGATGCCGCCTCCGAAGTCCCCGCCACCCATGTCGTAGCCACCGCCGGCGCTCTGGTCGTAGTACCCACCACCCCAGCCGCCGCCCATCATGTTGCCGAGCATTGTGCCCACCAGAATCGTGCTGAACAGGTCCATGCCGGAGTTGTTGTAGTAGCCAGAGGCGTAGCCGCCGTATTGCGGCCCGGCGTTCCAGTACGGGGCATGGCCGCCGCCTGCTGCTGGGACCATACGGACCTGCGGATCGAGTCCGTCCTCGATCGCTGCGGCGCAGGCCGCACATGCGGGCACGTCGCGAGCCACGGCACCAACAGGTGCGTAGGACACGTCCTTGACGCTCAGACCGTGCCGGGGGTCGAAGAAGCACGGCGGCCGCCGCTCGGGCAGCGGTTCACCGGCCAGTCGCGCTTGCACACACGCCACCCGGAAACGCCCCTCGTCCAACGCCTCGGTGACGGTGGCGGCCTGCGCAGGGTTGCGCATTGCCTCCGAGGCCTTCTTGGCCTTGTCGTACTGGTCGAGCGCGGCCATCCAGTCCGCGCGGTTCTCCTCGGTCGTGATGGCGTCGGAATCGACGGAATCCAGACTCTCGCCGAAAGCGGTGATGTCCTCGTCGAGCGTCTGCTTGACCTGGGCCAGCGCCTCGGCGTCGCGCTTGTTCTTGCGTCGCTTGCTGGCGACGACCAGACCGCCGGCACCAGCCGCAAGCGTGCCCAGAACGAGCACCGGAGCCAGGAGTGAGCCCCCGCCGGACGACGAATTGCTGTCCGTGGAGCTGCTTACGCCCGCCTGCACATTGCTCACAAAGCTGCTCAGAACCGCGTCCACCCCGTTGTTCTTCTGCTGCTGGAAGGCGGCGTTTGCAGCCCCTGCGTTGGTGGCCCGGAACTCACTTCCGACCACGGCGGCGTACGTCCCCGAGTTGCCGTTCTGCTGCAGATAGCGCACGACGTCGGTCGAACTGCGGCTGCCCTTGGCCGCGGCCGGCAGCACCGCGATGTAGATGGCGTCGCTGCCGATCTGGTCGCGCAACTGCTGGGCTTGAGCATCGGTGAGCCGGTTCTCGGCCTTCGGGTCGTTGTAGACGTGGTCGCTCTGCAGCGACGACACCACGTCATCGATCGTGGTGGCTGACGCCGGTGCTGCCAGGAAGCCTACGAGCAGCATCGTGAAGAGCGCGATCACTGCCCGTCGCATGGCTTAGTCCTTAATCTCGCAGAGCACCGTTCCTGTTGGCACTGTACTTCCGATTTCGGCGTTCAGCCCAGTAACCGTGCCCGCCTTATGCGCGTTCAGCGGCTGCTCCATCTTCATGGCTTCGAGGACGACGATCAACTCGCCCGCCTCGACAGCCTGGCCCTCCTCGACGGCGACCTTGACGATGGTGCCCTGCATCGGCGCGGTCAGCGAGTCCCCGGAAGCGCCGCCCGCACCGGCCTTCTTGCCGCGCTTGGCCGGGCGCTTGGCGCCACCGCCAGCAGGCGCCGCCGCACCGACACTCAAGGCCGCGGGCAGCGTCACCTCGATGCGCTTGCCGCCCACCTCCACGGTCACGTTCTGACGCTCGCCCTCGCCCTCCTCGGCAGCGACGCCGCCGTCGTAGGCCGGGATCTGGTTGTCGAAGGAGGTCTCGATCCAGCGGGTGTGCACGCTGAACGGGGTCTTCGGGTCTAGCGGCGCGAACGCCGGGTCCTCGACGACCACCCGGTGGAAGGTCAGAGCGGTCGCGATGCCCTCGACCTCGAATTCGGCCAGCGCCCGGCGGGCCCGCTCGAGGGCCTGCTGCCGGCTGTCGCCAGTGACGATCAACTTGGCCAGCAGGGAGTCGAAGTTGCCACCGATCACGTCGCCGGTAGTGAACCCGCCATCCAGCCGCACGCCCGGACCGCTCGGGGGCTTCCAGACCGTCAGCACGCCGGGAGCGGGCAGGAAGTTGCGGCCCGGGTCCTCGCCGTTGATCCGGAACTCGAAGGAGTGTCCGCGCAGCTCGGGGTCGTCGTAGCCAAGTTTTTCACCGTCGGCTATCCGGAACTGCTCGCGCACGAGGTCGAACCCGGAGACCTCTTCGGTCACAGGGTGCTCGACCTGCAGCCGGGTGTTGACCTCGAGGAAGGAGATCGTGCCGTCCTCGCCGACCAGGAACTCACACGTCCCGGCGCCGTGGTAACCGGCCTCCTTGATGATCGCCTTCGAGGCCCGGTAGAGCTCGGCCACCTGTGCGTCGGACAGGAACGGGGCCGGGGCTTCCTCGACCAGTTTCTGGTGCCGGCGCTGCAGCGAGCAGTCACGAGTCGAAACGACGACAACGTTGCCATGCATGTCGCCCAGCACTTGGGTCTCGACGTGCCGCGGGTTGTCCAGGTAGCGCTCTACGAAGCACTCGCCACGACCGAATGCGGCGACGGCCTCGCGCACGGCGGAGTCGTACAGTTCCGGGATCTCGTCCAGGGTGCGGGCGACCTTCAAACCCCGGCCACCACCGCCGAACGCGGCCTTGATAGCTACGGGCAGGCCGTTCTCCTTGGCAAACTCGACGACCTCGTCGGAACCGGTAACGGGGTCGGCGGTGCCCGCGACCAGCGGCGCACCGGCGCGCTGGGCAATGTGTCGGGCGGAGACCTTGTCGCCGAGGCTGCGGATGGCGGCCGGCGGCGGGCCGATCCAGATCAGCCCGGCATCGATCACAGCCTGTGCGAAGTCGGCGTTCTCGCTGAGGAAGCCGTAGCCGGGATGCACCGCGTCGGCGCCGCTGCGCTTGGCGACGTCGAGCAGCTTGTCGACCACCAAGTAGGTTTCAGCGGCGGTCTCACCCTCCAGCGAGTAAGCCTCGTCGGCGGCCTTGACGTGCAGCGCATCGCGGTCGGAGTTGGCATAGACGGCGACGCTGGCAAGGCCCGCATCCTTACAGGCCCGGGCGACCCGGATCGCGATCTCACCACGGTTGGCAATCAGGACTTTTCGCACGCCTTCGAGTCTAGTGGGGGTGATCGCCGGGGCCGGGGTCGGGCGCGAAGGGCGACGCCCCTGGCGCCTTGTTGCAGGGGCAGGGGGTGTCCGGATTTGCAAACCGTCACCGGCGACACGCCGTCGTCCCGTTGACAATCGCGGCGTGTCGGTCGATGAGGGCACGAACGGTTTGCAGATCCGGACATCAGTCGCGGCTGCCTCAACGAAATACTCTGAACCCATGCGCCTGATCCTGGCTTCGGCCTCGCCCTCCAGGTTGCGACTGCTGCAGGCGGCCGGCATCGACCCTGAGGTGGTGGTCAGCAACGTCGACGAGGACGCACTGCAGGCGCAGATGCCGGACGCGACCCCTGAGCAGGTCGCTCTGGCTCTGGCCCAGGCCAAGGCCCGCGACGTTGCCCAACACCGTCGCGGGGAGGTGGTGCTCGGCGCGGATTCCGTGCTCGACGTCGACGGCCGCAGCCTGGGCAAGCCGCTGACGCCGGAAATCGCGGTTGCGCGTTGGCACGAGATCGCCGGACGTAGTGCGGTCCTCATCACGGGACACTGCCTGATCCACCCGGGCGGTGAGGAACTCGCGGCGGCCAGCACGACCGTGCATTTCGCCGAACCCAATGACGAGGAGATCGCGGCGTACGTTGCCACCGGGGAGCCGCTGCACGTGGCGGGCGGGTTCACCCTGGACGGCTATGGCTCGGCGTTCGTGCGTGGCATTGAGGGCGATGCGGCCAACGTGATCGGGCTCGGGATCCCGTTGTTGCGTGAGTTGATACGCGCGGCGGGCATGCGGTGGACGGACTTCTGGGGGGATTTCGGTGTCTGAACGAACCTTAGATGGCACGTGAGACACCGAAATCACGCAGGACCGGCGACCAACTGGCCTTGAGAGGAGCGCAGCAACAACCCGTTGTGCAGAACGTCCTCGCCGTCGTACTCCACTGGAACCACCACGTCGTCCCATGCCGCCGTCACTGGACCAGCAGTCGGGATCGGCTGCGTAGGCTCCAGAAACTCCACCAGCGGGTAGGCGTCCTCTCCCACGTGGACCTCCAGTCGCGGGCTGCGCACCCCGATCCAATCCGGCCGGCACACCACCCGCACCCCGCGCGCGACGACCTTCTTGGCCCGCACGCGAATGGTCAGAATGTCGTCCACCGGCACCGGCCCCACGAACCAGTGCCCGTTCGCGCGTTCGGCGGGGACCATGCCTTCCAGCCGCGCCTGCGCCAATGCCACGCACAAGTCGGGCTCGCGCAGACGCGCGGTCCGGGAGGCAAGCCGTGGCCAGGGGGTGAGCGTCGCCTCGAGATCGATCGGCACGAAGCGCTCGGCGACCGTCGCCGTGCCCAGTACCCAGCCGCGCTGCCTTTCCTCGGGCATTCCCGGCAGGTAGCCGGGCCCCAGGTAGCGCAACATCTTGCGGCGGTACATGTCCAGGATGATCTCGTCGGCAACTTCCGGCAGTTTGCGCACCGACCGCATGATCGTGCTGACGCTGTGCGCGTGGGCCAGGGGGTCGCGTGGGGCGTAGGAGATGTTCGTCCCCTCCCGGCCCATGTAGTGATAGCCGATCCGGCGCCCGCAGCGGCTGATCCGGCCACCACCGACGTAGGCCTCAGCCACCAACTGCCCGTCCTCCAGCGGCACCTTCTCCTCGGTGAACCGCAGGCCCAGGCCTTCGAAATACGACCGGCGGAAGAGCTTGTGCGGGGTCAAGGTGAGGAACAACTCACGCGGATCCACGTCGACGTCGTCGGACAGCACCGGCTCGCGTGCTGTGTACGTGTGGCCTTCGGACAACACCGCGGGCAGCACCACGTCGCTGGAATGCTCCTGGGCGAAACCCACCAAGTCGGCCAGCATCGTCGGCTCGCACCAGTCGTCGGCGTCGGCGAAGAACAGGTACTCACCGTCGCTGGCATCGATCCCCACGTTGCGCGGCCGCCCCGGCCAGCCCGAGTTCTCCTGGTGGATGACGTGGAAGCGGGGGTCGGCAGCCGCGGCCTCGTCGCAGATCCGCCCGGAGGAGTCCGTGGAGCCGTCATCGATCAGCCACACGTCGAACGACGGGTGGGTCTGCTTGCGCAACGACGCGATCAACTCGGGCAAGTATGGACCCTTGTTGAAGACCGGGACGATGACGCTGACGTCGGTCACGACTGCGGCAGCCCCGTACGAATCCATGCGCCAGGTCCCGGGCGCGGCGTCCAGCGCATCGCCGGGCGGGCCCAGTTCGATACTGGCTGCTCGGGCGACCCGGCTGGTGCCGCGGCGGCTGCGGCGGACAGCAGTGACACGACTACCGCCAGCTCCTCGTCGCTGGGGTTGCCGTGCACCACCTCGAACGTGCTCACAGCGGGATGTTCCCGTGCTTCTTGGGGGGTAGCACCTCGCGCTTGGTCCGCAACGCCCGCAGTGCCTTGACGACCTCGAGGCGGGTTTCGTGCGGCATGATCACGCGGTCCACGTAACCGCGGTCTGCGGCCAGGTACGGGTTGGCCAGCGTGTTGTCGTAGTCGGCCACAAGCTCTGCCCGCTTCGCCTCAGGATCGGCGGCAGCCGCCACCTCCTTGCGGTACAGAATGTTGACCGCACCCTGCGCGCCCATGACCGCGATCTGTCCCGTCGGCCAGGACAGTTCGACGTCGGCGCCGAGGTGCTTGGAGCCCATGACGACATATGCGCCGCCGTAGGCCTTGCGGGTGATGATCGTGACCTTCGGTACCGTGGCCTCGCCGTAGGCGTAGATCAGCTTGGCGCCGCGGCGGATGATGCCGTTCCACTCCTGATCGGTGCCGGGCAGGAATCCGGGCACGTCGACGAACGTCAGCACGGGGACGTTGAACGCGTCGCAGGTGCGTACGAAGCGGCTGGCCTTCTCGCTGGCATCGATGTCCAGGGTGCCCGCGAACTGCATTGGCTGATTTGCCACCACGCCCACGCTGTGTCCCTCGACGCGGCCGAAGCCGATCACCATGTTGGGCGCCCACAGCGGCTGCACCTCGAGGAACTCACCGTCGTCGAGCACCCCCTCGATCACCGTGTGGATGTCATAGGGCTGGTTGGGGGAGTCCGGGATCAGCGTGTCGAGCGCGCGGTCCTCGTCGGTGATCTCAAGCGGCGCCGGGTTGTCGAAGACCGGGGCCGGGTCCATGTTGTTGCTCGGCAGATAACTGAGCAGGCTCTTGACGATCTCCAACGCGTCCTGCTCGTCGGCGCCCATCATGTGCGCAACGCCGGACTTGCTGTTGTGGGTGCGGGCGCCACCGAGTTCCTCGAACTCCACGTCCTCACCCGTGACCGTCTTGATGACGTCCGGGCCGGTGATGAACATGTGTGAGGTCTTGTCGACCATGACAGTGAAGTCGGTGATGGCAGGGGAGTAGACCGCGCCACCGGCACACGGGCCCATGATCAGCGAGATCTGCGGCACGACCCCGGAAGCATGCACGTTGCGCTGGAAGATCTCGCCGTACAGGCCGAGGGAGACGACGCCCTCCTGGATGCGCGCGCCGCCCGAGTCGTTGATCCCGATCACCGGCACGCCGGTGTTCATGGCCATGTCCATGACCTTGACGATCTTCTCGCCGAACACCTCCCCGAGCGACCCGCCGAACACCGTGAAGTCCTGGGCAAAGACACACACCGGCCGGCCGTCGATCGTGCCGTAGCCGGTGACCACGCCGTCGCCGTAGGGGCGAGTCTTCTCGAGACCGAAGTTGTTGGAACGGTGGCGGGCGAGTTCGTCGAGTTCCACGAACGAGCCCTCGTCCATCAGCCAGTCGATGCGCTCGCGCGCGGTCATCTTGCCCTTGCCGTGCTGCTTGTCGATGCCGCGCTGGCCACCGGCGACCGCAGCGACCTCGCGGCGGGCGGTGAGGTCCGCCAGTTTTCCGGCGGTCGTGGTGAGGTCGGGAGTCGGTTCGGACGCTTCTGCGCTCATGATTTGTACGGTAGCAACGTGACTGATCACGGATATGCAGCGGTGAGCCGCGCCTGCGAGGCGCTGGGATGGCCGGAGTTGCGGGTAGTCGAACGCACCGGCTCCACGAATGACGATTTGATCGGCGGCGGCAGCCATGGGCAGGTGCTCCTCGCGTTGGAGCAGACCGCAGGCCGTGGCCGGCTGGATCGCACATGGGTCAGCGCCCCCGGGGACGGCCTGACGTTCTCAGTGCGCTTAGAGGTGCCGGCAACCGTGCGTGCCTGGGGCTGGATCCCGCTGCTGGCGGGCGTCGCCGTGGCCGACGCGGTGAGGGCTACGGGGGCCCAGGGCGTCGGGGTGAAATGGCCCAACGACGTGGTGGCCGGCGACGGCAAGCTGGCAGGAATCCTCAGCATTCGTGACGGTTCAGCGGCCGTTGTCGGCATCGGCATCAATCTGGCGTTCGCCGGTGATCTCCCGGACCCGCAGGCGGTCAGCGTGGAACAGGCCGGTGGCGTGGTGGATGCGGACTCCCTGCTGGCGGCCGTTGTGGCGAATTTGGGCGCGTGGTGGCAGCGGTTCGTCGATGCCGGCGGCGACGCCCAGCGCAGCGGTTTGCAGGAGGCCTATGCCGGCCAATGCGTGTCCGTCGGTGTGGACGTCACGGTCGCCGCGCCGGATCGCACATGGAGCGGCTTCGCCGAGGGGATCGACCACGACGGGCGGTTGCTCGTGCGTGACGGCGAGGTGCGGGCGGTTTCGGCCGGGGATGTCACGCTGCGCCGCAGCCGTTAGTCCGTGCCAGGGTCGCACTAACAACTGCGCCTTGCACTAACCGGAGCACTTTCCGGTGTCGCCGGGCTCTGCAACGACGGATTCCGTTGCGCCGATGTGACCTCGATCACGTCAGGGACTGCCGAACCACGCCAGATCATGGCACGATCGGAGCATGGCGTACCCCAAGAAGCTGCTCGGCGACGACGAGGAAGTGCAGTTCGAACTGCGCCCGGCCTGGAAGACGCTGGTCTTTCCGATCTTCTGGCTGATCGTCATCATCGGACTGTTCTTCTTCCTGCTCGGCCGGGTGACCTCCTGGTTCGAAGGCACGACCGGCACCATCCTGACCTGGGTTCTGGTGGTCGCCGCGCTGCTGGCGTTGGTCATCCTGGTGGTGCGACCGCTGTTGTTCTGGTGGACAACCCAATACGTCTTTACCAACCGCCGCATCATCATCCGCACGGGCATCGTGGCGCGCAAAGGTCGCGACATGCCGCTGTCGAAGGTGAACGACGTTTCCTTCGATCACACGGTCATGGAGCGATTGTTCAATTGCGGCACCCTCATGGTCGAAAGCGCCGCGGAGAACGGCCAGTTGATGATCAAGAACATCCAAAGTGTGGAACACGTCCAGCGTGAGGTGTACCGGTTGCACGACGAGGACGACGCCTTCCGGCGGGCCCGCAGCAAAGGCGTGGACTCCAGCCCGCCGACTTCCGAATCGTGACGCAGGAGAACCTCCCCGCGGAGCTCAGCGCGAAGATCACGGAGATCCAGCAGCGGATCATCGGCGGTCGGTTCGAGTACACCCGCGAGCAGGTCGCTACCGATGCCGGCGTGCCGCTGGAAGCCGCCCGCGTGCTCTGGCGCTCGATGGGGTACGCCGACGTCGGGGAGGCCGTGGCGTTCACCGACGAGGACGTCGCCGCGCTGCGCCGCATGCTGGACCTGGTCAAGATCGGGGAGTTCGACCCCGATACCGCCAACGACCTCACCCGGGCGCTGGGACAGAGCACGGCTCGGCTCGCGGACTGGCAATTGAACGCCTTCGCCGGACATCTCGAGCGGCGGGGTGCCATTGAACCGGTGGACGGTCTGGCCGAGTCGACGCTGGACGTCTTTGCCGACGAACTGGACAGGTTGCTGCCCGATATGGAGGCGCTGCTGGTCTATGTGTGGCGCCGCGCACTGGCCACGGCAGTGGCTCGCGCCGCGGCGACCGGTAGTGGCTCGACGGACGGCGAGGCCGAGTTGCTCACCGTGGGCTTCGCGGACATGGTCGGGTACACCCGGCTGTCGCGGCGGCTCCCCGAGAACGAGCTCGCCCGCCTGGTGCAGCGCTTCGAGGCGGTCAGCGCGGACATCGTGGCGGCAGGCGGCGGGCGCCTGGTGAAGACCGTGGGGGACGAAGTGTTGTTCGTGACCTCCACGACCGAGGACGCCGCTGAGATCGCCATTCGGTTGCACGAGACCCATGCCGAGGACGACAGCGTGCCGGAGGTCCGAGTGGGTCTTGCCACCGGACAGGTGTTGTCCCGTATGGGGGACGTGTTCGGGACGACGGTGAATCTCGCGAGCCGCCTGACAGCGATGGCGAAACCCGGCGGCACACTGGTCGACCCGCAGACGCGGGCGCATCTGGCCGACGACTCCCGATTCGTGCTGCGTGGCCAGCGCGGTCGGCCGGTGCGCGGGTTCGGGGTGTTGCGGCCGTATGTGCTCAGCCGAGGTGTGGCTGCCCCCTGACCGGGCTCCCCTACGCTACGGATGTGGACACCCATGATCTGACGTTGCTGTCCGAAACGGCCAAAGCGGGGGGCGCGAGCAAGTACCACGAGGCCAACGCCCGGCGGGGCAAGATGTTCGCCCGCGACCGGATCGATCGGCTGGTGGACGCGGGAAGTTTCGTCGAGGACGGCTTGTACGCCAATGTGAAGGCCGAAGCGCTGCCTGCTGATGGTGTGGTGACGGGGACCGCGACGATCGAGGGCCGGACTGTCTGTCTGATGGCCAATGACTCGACCGTGAAGGCCGGCTCCTGGGGCGCCCGCACGGTCGAGAAGATCATCCGGATCATCGAAGTGGCCTACAAGCTTGGCGTTCCCATGGTCTACCTGGTGGACTCCGCGGGCGCCCGGATCACCGACCAGGTCGACCTGTTCCCCGGCCGGCGAGGTGCGGGCAAGATCTTTCACACCCAGGTCCGTGCCAGCGGCGCGATCCCGCAGGTCTGTGCCCTGTTCGGACCCTCGGCTGCGGGTGGTGCCTATATCCCGGCGTTCTGCGACATCGTGATCATGGTCGAGGGCAACGCCAGCATGTACCTGGCCAGCGACCGCATGGTGCAGATGGTGACCGGCGAGAAGACGACGCTGGAGGAGATGGGTGGCGCCCGCGTGCACTGCGCGGAGTCCGGCGTCGGGCACATGCTCGTGCGTAGCGAGGCGGACGCGCTCCTCGGCGTCAAGCGCTACCTGTCTTACCTTCCGGAGAACTGGCGGCAGGACCCCCCCGCGGCCGAGCCTGTAGCTCCGACCAGCGTCGACCTGCGGGCGCTGGTGCCGGAGTCCGAGCGGCAAGCCTTCGACATGTATCGCTACATCCGCGGACTCGTGGATGCGGATTCGTTCTTCGAGATCCATACGTTGTGGGCGACCGAGCTAATTGTCGGATTCGCCCGGATGGACGGCGAGGTGGTCGGTCTGATCGCCAACAACTCGATGTCCAAAGGCGGGGCGTTGTTCGTCGATTCCGCCGACAAGGCCTCGCGCTTCGTGCAGTTGTGCGACGCGTTCAATGTGCCGCTGATCTTCCTGTCCGACGTGCCCGGCTTCATGGTGGGCACGCAGGTCGAGAAGCAGGGGATCATCCGCCACGGCGCCAAGATGATCACAGCAATCAGCGAGGCCACTGTGCCGAAGTTCTGTGTGGTCGTGCGCAAGGCCTACGGTGCCGGTCTATACGCGATGGCGGGGCCGGGGTTCGACCCCGACGCCACGATCGCCCTGCCTACCGCCAAGATCGCGGTCATGGGCGCCGAGGCCGCCGTGAACGCGGTTTATGCGAACAAGATCGCGGCACTGGAGACCGAGAACGAGCGGACCAAATTCATCCTGGCCAAGCGCGAGGAGTACGAGCAGGACATCGACGTCATGCGGCTTGCCTCGGAGCTGGTCGTGGACGCGGTCGTGGAGCCGGAGGACCTGCGCGGCGAGTTGATCATCCGCATCGCTCGGGCACGCACGAAGGACCGCGCGTTCTCCGACCGCCGGCACGGGGTGACCCCGGTTTGATCCGGCCGTGGCCCGACCTGGCCGGACTGGACCGACTGTGGGGACCAACCGATCCCTTGGGTGCGGAACTCCGGCTGCAGTTCCCGGACCGCTGGACCCGGTACTACACGTTGCCCGATGGCGAACGCATCGCCCGCACCGATGAGCAGCGGGCCGAGCAGATGTACCGGTACCTGGCAGTCCAGAACGCTTTGGGCACGCCCGCGTTGGTGACGACTTGTGAGTCCGGTCTGGTGCCGGCTGCCCAATGGCGGGATGCGGGCGGGTTCACCGTCTACGCCAGCGCCGTGGACTCCGCCGAGGACCTGGTGCCGCTGTTGCGAATGGTCGCCGACGACCAGGCTTCCGAGGTCATCGTGGCGCCTACGGATCTGAGCTGGCTGGTGCACCCGTACGACGGTGGGATCGACGTCATCGGACCGGAGTTGGACTTCGCGGACTGGCGCTCACCGCGTGCTGACGGTTTGTGACGCAGCGGTTAGACCGGGACATAGGTGTGGCAGCGGCGTGCCTGGGAGGTGAAGCCGCAATCGGTTAGCACTCAGGGCATCGGTGAGCACGCCGGGCGCCTAAACGCCGTCCGCTGGGCTAACGGATGCCCGGAATGCTCACGGATCGGTCGTGTTGAGATCCGGGCCACCAACGCAGCGCGTCAGACGATGGCCTCGTCGGCCAGCACCTGGTCCGGAACCTCGGGGAAGACCCATTTGCGGTAACTCCAAAACCGGAACAGCGTGCCCAAGGCGAGGCCGATGATGTTGGCGCTGATGTTGTCAGCCAGCGGGCTGGTCAGCCCGAGCGCATAGTGACTGAACCACAGGCAGCCCAGCGTGATCAGCAGGGCAATGCCGTTCAGGACGAAGAAGAGGACATACTCCCGCAGGTAGCTCGTGCGGCCTCGGTCGGAGAACGTCCAAATCCGGTTGCCGATGTAAGCCACGGTCGTCGCGACGATCACCGAGATCACCTTGGCGGTCAGCGGCTTGTCGTACAGCGGGCCCTCGCCTCCGGCGAAGCGCAGCAGGTTGAAGAGTCCCACGTCCACCACGAGCGCGATGAGCCCGACGGCGCCGAACTTGGCAATTTGATGCAACAGATCCTCGAAGCGCAGCCATAGAGACTTCACAGCGACGGGGAGGCTCACCACTCCAGGGTACCCGCGAGACCCCCGAACTACTCTGGTCACGACACGTGATTTCGCTCACCGAAAGGGCGCCGCGATGGATTCCAGACTCACCCCCGAGCATGAGGCGCTGCGCAAGACAGTCGCGTCTTTCGCCCAGGACGTGGTGGCCCCGGTCATTGGTGATTACTACATGCGGGGCGAGTTCCCCTACCCCCTGGTGGCGCAGATGGCGCAGATGGGCCTGTTCGGCCTTCCCTTCCCCGAGGAGTACGGCGGTATGGGCGGGGACTACACCGCGTTATGTGTGGCTATCGAGGAACTGGCGCGCGTCGATTCGTCCTTGGCGATCACGTTGGAGGCCGGGGTTAGCCTGGGCGCGATGCCGATCTACCGGTTCGGCTCCGACGAGCTCAAAGCCGAGTGGCTGCCGAAGCTCACCTTGGGTCAGATGCTCGGGGCGTTCGGTCTGACTGAGCCGGGCGCCGGATCCGACGCCGGTGGCACCCAGACCACCGCGGTGCTGGACGGGGAGGAGTGGGTGATCAACGGCACCAAGGCGTTCATCACCAACTCCGGCACCGACATCACCGGCTTGATCACGGTGACTGCGGTGACCGGGGAGCACAACGGCCGCAAGGAGATCTCCAGCATCCTCGTGCCGTCCGGCACGCCGGGGCTCACCATCGCGGCGCCGTACAAGAAGGTCGGCTGGGATGCTTCCGACACTCACGAGGTGAACCTCGTCGACGTCCGGGTCCCAGCCACCAACCTCGTGGGTGAGCGAGGCCGGGGTTACGCGCAGTTCCTGAGCATCCTCGACGAGGGCCGGATTGCGATCGCCGCGCTGGCGACTGGGCTGTCGCAGGGGTGCGTGGACGAGTCGGTCAAATACGCCCATGAGCGTGAGGCATTCGGCCGGCCCATCGGGGCGAACCAGGGATTGCAGTTCCAGATCTCCGACATGGCCGTGCGTGCGCACATGTCGCGGCTGGTCTGGCGGGACGCCGCCGGGCGGATGGAACGTGGCGAGCCGTTCAAGCAGCAGGCTGCGATCGCGAAGCTCTACACGTCGGAGGCCGCGATGGATAACGCGCGCGCCGCGACGCAGGTGCACGGCGGCTACGGCTTCATGCTCGAGTACCCGGTCGGCCGGTTCTACCGCGACGCCAAGATCCTGGAGATCGGGGAAGGCACCAGCGAGGTGCAGCGCATGCTCATCGCCCGTGACCTCGGGCTGCCGGATGCGTGAACTGCCCGTCGGCACGCCCCGGGTCGGGATCATCGGCGGCGGACAGCTCGCCCGCATGAGCCAACAGCCGGCCATCGCCCTGGGCATCCAGTTGCACGTGCTGGCCGATTCGGCTGGTGACAGCGCGGCGTTGGTCATTCCGGCAACCTCGGTCGGTGCGGCGACAGACGCCGAGGCGATCCTGCGGCTGGCCGAGCAGGTGGACGTCATCACGTTCGACCACGAGCACGTGCCGCAGGAGATCGTTCACGCGCTCGAAGATGCAGGACACGCGGTGTATCCCGGCTCGGAGGCGCTGCTGTACGCACAGGACAAGGCGCTCATGCGGCGGCGGCTGGGGGATGCCGGGTTCCCGATGCCGCGATGGGCCGTCGTGACGTCCGCAGCCGAGGTTGCCTCATTCGGCCAGTGGCCGCTGGTGCTCAAGGCCTCCAAGGGTGGATACGACGGCAGAGGGGTATGGGTCGTCTCCGATGAAACCCAGGCCGGCGATGTGATGAGCCACGACCTCGGGCCGGGTGCGGTCTGGATCGTCGAGGAGATGGTTGCGTTCACCCAGGAGATCGCAGTCCAGGTGGCCCGTTCGCCGCACGGACAGGCGGTGGCCTATCCGCCGGTAAGGACCGTGCAGGACGACGGCATCTGTGTCGAGGTGATCGCCCCGAGCGCCCCGCACAGCACGGGCAGCGAAGAGGCCGAAGAGCTCGCTTTGCGTGTGGCCAAGGAACTCGGGGTGGTGGGGATGCTGGCAGTGGAGCTCTTCGACACCCCTGACGGCTTGGTCATCAACGAACTTGCGATGCGACCGCACAACTCCGGGCACTGGACGATCGAGGGTGCGGTCACCTCGCAGTTCGAGAACCACCTGCGGGCTGTTCTGGACCTGCCGCTGGGTGACCCGCGTCCCCGGCAGTCGGTGGCAGTCATGGCCAACGTCCTCGGTGGCGAGCACCCGGACCTGCATGCGGCGTTCAAACATGTGCTGGCTCGCGACCCCGCGCTGAAGGTGCACTTGTATGGCAAAGGGGTGCGGCCGGGGCGCAAGGTGGGACACGTGACGGCGCTCGGCGAGGATCTGACCTCGACGCGCGAGCGTGCCCGCCACGCCGCCGACTACTTCCAGGGAGTCATCGATGAGTGAGCCGCGCGTCGCAGTCGTCATGGGCAGTGATTCCGACTGGCCAGTGATGTCGGCCGCGGTCGAGGCGTGCCGGGAGTTCGACGTGGAATGCGTGGCCGACGTGGTCTCGGCGCACCGGATGCCCGAGGAGATGCTCGAGTTCGGACGGACTGCCGCCGCTCGCGGTCTGCAGGTCATCATTGCCGGCGCGGGCGGTGCGGCACATCTGCCGGGCATGCTCGCATCCGTCACCCCTTTGCCCGTGATTGGAGTGCCCGTTCCACTGAAGGTGCTCGACGGGCTGGACTCGCTGCTGTCGATCGTGCAGATGCCAGCTGGGGTGCCCGTGGCGACTGTGGCGGTGGGCAACGCCCGCAACGCCGGGCTGCTGGCAGTGCGGATCCTCGCGGCGACTGACTCGGACCTTCAGCAGCGGGTATGTGAGTTTCAGGCGACCCTGCGAGACACCGCGGCGGCGAAGGGCGAAATCGTGCGGAAGGCGAACCGATGAGCGACGGCCTTGCCTGCGCGTTGCCCGGGGGCGGTCCGGTGCCCGGCGACGAGGTGGTGCGGCGCCTGCTTGCTGATGCCCAGTTGTGGTTCATCGTGGGGCTGAGCGACAACCCTGCACGCGCTGCCCATGGGGTGGCTGAGTTCCTGCTGCGCAAGGGCAAGACGATCGTGCCCGTCCACCCGAAGGCCGAGGATGTGTTCGGGCAGGCTGGTTTCCACACCGTCGAGGAGGCCACTGCCGCCATCGGGACTCCGGACGTCGTGGATTGCTTCGTCCGCTCGGAGTTGGTGGGTCCGGTGGTGGATTCCGCGATCTCCGTCGGTGCGGGAGCGGTGTGGATGCAACTGCGTGTCATCGACGAGGCCGCGGCAGCCCGCGCGCGGGATGCAGGCCTGGACGTGGTGATGGACCGTTGCCCGGCCGCGGACTGGGGCCGGCTGGGCCCGCGTTGAGCCGGGGTTATGTGCCAGATCGGCAACCTAGTGGTACGTCTGGCACATGGCCTCCGCGAAAGCGGTCCTCGATCAGTCCACCGAGAACGTCGGCGTGATCACGGCCCGGGCCAGCGTGTGGAACATGATCTGCGCGCCGACGATGGCGTTCGGGGTGTCGGGTGCGAGGTCGAGGTGTTCCACGTCCAGGGCGTGGACCGCGAAGTAGTACCGGTGCTCGTGATCGCCAGGTGGCGGCGAGGCGCCCTGGTAGCCGTCGGTGCCGAAGTCGGTGCGGAACTCCACGGCCCCGGCGGGCATTCCGTCGGGACTCGCCCCGCGCGCCAATTCGGTCACGTCGACCGGGATGTTGATCACCTGCCAGTGCCACCACCCACTCTGGCTTGGGGCGTCGGGGTCAAAACAGGTGATCGCGAAACTGCGCGTCCCGCTTGGGAATCCCGACCATGTCAGATGCGGCGAGAGGTTGTCCCCGCCAGCGCTGCCGTGCACATGACGCAGCGGGGTCACAGCCCCGTCATAGATGTCCGGGCTGGTAACGGCGAAGGCGGGAACGTCGGGCAGGTAGTCGAAGGGTCCGCCGGGGCGGTTGCGCGTCAGGTCCACATCTCCACCCTAGGTGGGGGCACTCAGTTGCTGCAGTAGTCGAGCAGTTTCGGCGGAAGTCCGGCGCTGGCGGTTCCGCAGATCTTGTCGGACGTGGACACGTCCCATGTGCCTCCGGCGTCCTTCAGGAAGAACACCGTCGGTCCCGGGTTGACCTCGGTGGCCGCCCACTGCGTGCCGGCGACATCGGCGCAGTCGAAGCGCACCATTTCCGAGCCTTCCGGGATCGCCGCCAGAATCGCATCCTCGGAGCACAGGTCGCTAGTGGCCGAAGGGGAGGCGGTGGTCTGGGTCGGCATGGGGGCCGCACTAGTCGGCGCAGCGGCGGACGGGCTTGCGGCGGAATCCGACGACGAGTTGGAGCAGCCGGAAAGGGCGGCCACGCTCAAAGCGCCAGCGGCCAGAAGTGTCGCGAGTCTCTTCTCCACGTCGCCATCCTGCCGGAGTCGGTTCCAGGTTCGCGCGAACGACACTGGCGTTTGGGTAGCCTCGGCAGCGTGACAGTGGGCAGGCCTGCGCGCACTCGAAAGGCCCGTGCCGCCCGCCGCCGCAGCCGGCGCGTCGCGGCATCGGGAAGCGACCTCACCGCCGAGCAGTGGCAGGCGATTCTTGATGCGTGGGCGGCCTGCGCGTACTGCGGAGCAGCGGGTGCCGCGCTGCAGAAGGACTGCGTGTTGCCCATCTCACGCGGTGGCCGCTACACGATCGACAACGTCGTGCCTGCCTGCCGCTCGTGCAATACGAGCAAGTGCAATGAGGAGGTCACGTCGTGGATGCGGCGGCGGCGATTTGATGAGCCTGCCTTCCTACGCCGCTGGGTTGAAGTGAGCGCTGCGCTTCGAGCGGTCTGAATCCGCGCGCCGACGAGTGCGATCTACGATGGCGGCATGGACGATGTCTACCGCCTCCCCGAAGAACACCGCGAACTCCAGCAGGCCGTGCGGGCCCTGGCCCAGGACAAGATCGCACCTCGTGCCGCGGAGATCGACGAGACCGGGCAGTTCCCGTGGGACGTCTACGAAGCGCTGGCTGCAAGTGGCTTCCACGCGATTCACATCCCGGAGGAGTACGGCGGCAGCGGTGGGGACAACCTCGCGTCCTGCATCGTCATCGAAGAGGTGGCCCGGGTCTGCGGGTCGTCCAGCCTGATCCCGGCCGTCAATAAACTCGGCACCACGCCGGTGCTGGTCGGCGGCGACGAGGCGATCAAGTCTCGCTACATGCCCGAGGTGGCCAGCGGCGAGGCGATGTTCTCCTACGCCCTCAGCGAGCCGGAGGCAGGATCGGATGCCGCCAGCATGAAGAGCCGCGCGGTCAAGCAGGGTGACACCTGGGTGCTCAACGGCGCGAAGCGCTGGATCACCAACGCGGGCGTCTCGAAGTACTACACGGTCATGGCCAGCACTGAACCCGAGGGCGGGGCGCGCGGCATCAGCGCCTTCGTTGTGCATGCCGATGACCCGGGCTTCACGCTCGGAGCCGAGGAGCGCAAGCTCGGCATCAAGGGTTCACCGACCCGCGAGCTCTACTTCGACAACGTCGAACTGCCCGCCGACCGCATGATCGGTGCTGAGGGAACGGGGTGGGTGACGGCTATGAAGACCCTCGACCTGACCCGGATCTGCATCGGTGCGCAAGCTGTCGGTCTGGCCCAAGGCGCCCTGGACGTGGCCTTGGACTACGCCAAGGAGCGCAAGCAGTTCGGCAAGTCCATCGCGGACTTCCAGGCGATCCAGTTCATGCTCGCCGACGCCGCCATGCAGATCGAGGCAGCCCGGCAACTGACGTACTACGCGGCGGCCGCGGGGGAGCGCAAGGACGAGCGCACCACCTTCCTGGGTAGCGCCGCCAAGTGCCTGGCGTCGGACACCGCGATGAAGGTGACCACCGATGTCGTGCAGATCCTTGGTGGCTATGGCTACGTGAAGGACTACCCGGCCGAGAGGTTCATGCGCGACGCGAAGATCACCCAAATCTACGAGGGCACCAACCAGATCCAGCGCGTCGTGATGGCCCGGCAGCTGCTGAAGTAGGCCCGCAGCCCCCGGTTTCGGTCACTCAGAGGTCATGCAGTGACCGGAAAATGACCGAAACCCCAGCTCTGCTGGACTCCCTGGAGGGCCCGGCGCTAGCCGCAGATGTCGTCGCTGGCCTTGCGCGGGGTGTCGCTAGCGGTCGGGTCCTTGTACGCCACCGTGCGCAGCCCGGTGTAGTCGCTGCCGATTGTGACCCGGAACGTCGACCCGAGACCGGCCACCGCCACCGTCTTGGCATCGGGAAGAGCAGCTTCCAGCGTCTTGAGGGACACGTCGTAACCGGGGTCATACTCGATCGTCGTCTGTGTGAGTGTGGCCGGCAGCGGCGAACCGGCCACGGAGTACCCGGCGGTCACGAAGTCGTCGTAGGCGTCTGTGTCTTCGCCGAGGATCTGCACCGAGATGTTCCCGGGCGCGACGTCCACCCGCGGCGCCGATGGCTTGTCAGGAATCGGGGTGTCGTTGGTCAGAGCGGTGAAGATGTCCTGGGCGCCGACCTTGTCCCACACCACGACGTTGCCCATCTCGCCCATCGACTTCTCGCCGATCACGGGGACGGTGCGGAACGTCACCTGCGACGGGTTGACCGAGGACAGCCGGCGGGTGAGCGCCATAACTTGTGAGTTGTCCAGACCCTGGTCCACCCGCATGCTGCCCAGGATGGCGCTGACGAACTCAGAGGCCCGCGCCGGATCCAGCAGCACCTCGGAGCTGGCGGCCTTGCGGACCATGCTGGCCACAAAGGTCTGCTGGCGCTGCATCCGGCCGATGTCGGCTGTCGGATCGAACTCCCGGGCCCGGACGTAGGCAAGAGCGTCACGGCCCTTGACGGTGGAACGTCCCGCCGGCAGATTCAGCCCCGACGGCGGGTCGTAGATGGCAGCCGGTGCGCAGACCTCCACCCCGCCGAGGGCGTTGACCATCTTGACGAAGCCGGCGAAGTTGATCTCGAGGTAGTGATCGATGCGGACGTCGGTGAGACCTTCCACGGTCTTCACGAGCAGCGGCGCGCCGCCGAAGGCGTAGGCGCTGTTGAGCTTGCCCTGCGACTCGGCCACCTGCTGGCCGTTCTCGTCGGTGTGCGCCGGGATCGTGGCCAACGTGTCCCGCGGCAGGCTGACCACGCTCACCGAACCGTCGCGGCCGATGTGGGCCAGCATCATCGTGTCGGTGCGCTGGCCGTAGACGTCCCAGCCGGTGTGCAATTTGCGGACCTGCTTGTCGGACAGGCCGGCCCGGCTGTCCGAACCGACCACGAGGAACGTCAGCGGTTCCCCGGCCGCCGGTGCCGGGCGGTCCTCGCCGAACGCGTCGATGCGTTGGACCTGCCCCGCATAGTGACGCACCGTGGCCCAGGCCGCGCCACTTCCGAGCAGGATGACAGCAGCGAAAACAGTGGCGATCACGCGCGTGTAGCGCTGAAACTGCACGTGGTGAACCCTTTCCTTCAAGCGGATTCCACGGTAACCAGCGATCCGGCCGATCCCGGGGACCCGCAACTCGCGCGTGTCTGCGTTCGAAACCTGGCCGCCAGCTGGGTCTGCCGCCTCGACACGCCGCACCTGTCGGAGTTAACCCGGCGTGTTGCCTCGTCAGTGGCCAGGTTTCGAACGCCGCCGGGCGCAGCGACCCGGGCCAGCGCCGCGTAGCCTGGCACCGATGAACACCGAACTCCCCGGCGTGGCCGTCATCATGCCGGTGCTCAACGAGGAACTGCACCTCGCCGAGTCGGTGGCGGCGATCACCGGGCAGGACTACCCGGGCGACCTGCAGATCGCGCTGGCGCTGGGGCCGTCGACTGATGGCACCGACGAGGTCGCTGCCGCGCTTGCGGCCGGCGATCCGCGGATCGTGCTCGTGCCGAACCCGACCGGCCGCACGCCCGCTGCGCTCAACGCTGCGCTGGCGGCGACCAGTCATCCAGTCGTGGTCCGCGTGGACGGCCATGCGCTGCTGCCGCCGGACTACGTAAGCACAGCGGTTGCGGTCCTGCAACGCACCGGAGCCGACAACGTCGGCGGGGTCATGGCGGCGGAGGGCACGACCCCGTTCGAACGGGCTGTCGCCTGTGCGATGCGGTCGCCGCTCGGGGTAGGCGCGGCGTCGTTCCACACTGGCGGTGAGGAGGGCGAAGCGCCCACCGTCTACCTCGGGGCCTTCCGGCGGGCGGCGATCGAGCGGGTCGGGGGCTACGACGAGGCCTACGTGCGCGCGCAGGACTGGGAGATGAACCACCGGATCCGGCAGACCGGCGGACTGGTCTGGTTCACCCCGCGGATGCAGGTCATCTACCGGCCCCGGCCGACGGTGAAGGCTCTGGCCAAGCAGTACTTCCATTACGGCCGTTGGCGCCGCGAAATTGTGCGTCAGCACCGTACCGTCAGTCCGCGATATCTGGCACCGCCCGTGGCCCTGACCGCGGTCGCAACCGGGTTGGCAGGGGCCACAGTGGCCGCAGTGACCGGGCACAAGCGCGCCTGGCTTGGTCTGCTCCCGGCGACCAGCTATCTCGTCTTGATCGCCGTCGGCTCGGCCGCGATCAGTCGTCAGCAGCCGGCGGCGGTGCG
>ERZ724512.27-NODE-27-length-50477-cov-4.939451_pt1 | contig 50477 bp, 48 predicted proteins | sample MGYA00376045_ERZ724512 | MGnify/ENA primary metagenome ERZ724512 (study PRJEB28724, sample SAMN07190883) | activated sludge metagenome | isolation source: activated sludge of sewage treatment plant in Hong Hong | place: Hong Kong | collected 2016-03-17 ... | reverse complement strand
ACAGCATGAGAACCCAGCCCGGAAGCCCCGTCCGTCAGAGCGGGGAGCATGTCACTGCTTCAACCACTGACTCCGCTACCGTCCTTCGGGTCGCTCTCGCCGCCGTGCGCGCTGGCGTGCCGGTCGTGTTCCGCGGCAAGTCCGGGGTCGGCAAGACGGCGAAAACCACCACGTACTTCAAGGAGCACGGCTACCACATCGAAGTGGTCGCCGGCGGCGCCCGCGAAGCCAGCGACTTCACTGGACTACCGATCGAGCGGGACTCAATGGTGGAGTACGCGCCGCTCGGCTGGGCCGTCCGGTGCAACCGGGCGCAGAAGGCTCTCGCGTTCCTGGATGAGCTCGGAGAGAACGAGGCGTCCTTCTCCGGGATGCTGCGCGTGCTCCAAGATCGAGTTGTTGGTGACCTGCCGCTCGGGGATCATGTTGCACTGATTGCGGCGATGAACCCGGCCGACATTTCGGTCTCCGGACTGCACCTGCCTGGACCGATCGCCAACCGGATGCTCCACCTGGAGTGGGTGTTCGCCCCGGACGAATGGTCTGCCGGTTTGCGGCGCGGATTCGTCAGCACGGGCCTGGCCGCGCCTGAGCAGTTCCTGCCCGTGCAGGGCTCCGGCACGTATGCGACGGTGGCCGGGCGGGTCCTGGGGTACCTGCGTACCCAGGTGGGCGACCTGGAACCTGCGATGCCGGTCTCGAAGAAGGAGCAGGGGCAGGCGTGGGCGTCGCCGCGGTCCTGGCATAACGCGACCCGCGTCTTGGCTCAACTGCCGGCAGACGATGAGGCTGCCACCCACCTGGTGCTGTGCGGCACGGTAGGTGAAGCGATCGCGATCAAGTACCTCAAGTGGGTCCGCGACAACGACCTGTATGACGTGCCCGATGTGCTCGACGGCACTGTCACCGTCGACTGGACTGGGCGGATCGACCGGCTCTGGTCGCTGGCCGACAGCCTCGCGTCGTACGGCCTGCACGACCCGAAACGCTGGCGCCGGGCCTTGGATGTCCTCGCTGACGGAGCTCGGACCCGACCCGATGTCGTCTACCCGGCAGCGCACGAACTGCTGCGTTCCGTGCCGCCAGGACAGACTCTCTCGCGGGCTGCTCAGCAGGCGTTCGCGTCGATCCTGGCGCAGATCGGCGTGGTGTCGCTGGCGGGGTAACGCTGCCTCTGAGCATCCCGCACACATACAGGGCATGGACGTCTCTAACCGTGCCCGTAAGCCTGCCGGGGCCCCGAAAGCAGCCGGTGGACAGTTCGATGTCGAGCGACGCGCCGCTGTCGAAGGGACGCTGTCCCTACGTGACCGGGCGGCACTGCTTGCCTCCGGTGCGTATGCGGCGCCGACGGCGATCACTCCAGCCGTGGACCCGTCGACCGCTGCCGCGCGTGACGACTGGTGGACGACCGAGTTCGCAGCGGCCGAGTATGGCCACGCTGAGGGCCAATACGCCCAGATGCCGGACGACTACACCCCGTCCATGACGCTCGGGCAGTCCCTGTCCGGCCACCGGCGCACCCACCGGATGAACTACGCAGGTTCAGGTGTCTCCATCCGGATGCCGTCGGCGACAGCGATCAAGCGGTTCGCGAAAGACAACCACGAGAACACTTTCGACGTGCCGATCACTGCTGACACGCCTCTCGGCCAGGTCGGTGGATGGGTCCGGGTCACGCCTGGCGCGAACGGGCAGTTCGAGGTCCGGGGCCTGGGTCTGCCGGAAGGTCAGGAAGCGTACGTCGCCGAAGCAGCCAGGGCTGTCTTGGAAGGCCGGCGGCCGTCGCGGGCCCTGGCTGACGTGGGCAACCTGCTGGCCCGGCGCCGGGAACGTGCCGAGAGGATCGGCACCGAGATTCACCCGGTTCGGTCCACCTGGATCGACGGGCTCGGCTATGACGAGCACGCCGGGATGATGGTCATGACCACCGGTGGCCGCAAGTACGGCTACCACGTCGACCAGGCCACCTTCGCGCAGGTCGTCACGTCCGGGTCGCCGGGCCGCGAGTACAACCAGTTGGTCAAAGGCAAGGCTGAGCGGATGAGCGTTGAACGGTGTGGCGCCTGCGGGCACTTCTACTCGGACGCCAGTGGTCACCAGTGCGCGGTGAGCGACAAGCCTCGCTCGGCCGAAGGGTTCGCCCAGAACGCTGCTGCGGCCGAACGGATCAAGTCGCTGGTCGGGAAGGCCCCGGCAGCAGTACCTGGGGCGCCAGCCACCCCGGTCGCTCCGGAGCCGACGAGAGTGACAGCAACGATGGTGCTGGCCAACAAGGTCATGTCGCTGCCGTCCGTCACGCGCCCTGCCGTCTTCAAGGCGGCCGGACAGAAGGAAGCGATCGAGCTGCTGCGCTGCCTGCCGCAGACCAGCCTCGAGCGGGCTGTCGCACCAGGCGCTCCGACGACCCGGACGGTGCTCAGCGCGGCCAGCCGATTCCCTGCCGAGATCGCATTCGCTGGGCAGGTTCGCGGTGACGGCGAAGTGGCCGTCAACGGCGTCTACCTGTTCGGCCACGGCCAGGAGGCCCTGGGCTACATCGTCAAGCGCTTCGAGTTGGGCTTCCCTGGCACGTCTCGACCGAGCACCTTGACCAAGGTGTCCGTCCCGTCGCGCCCCGGTGAGCTCGCGTGGCTGGCCACCTGGGGATGAGCGCTGAAGCAAAGCGAAGCCGGTGGGGGAGAACCCCACCGGCTTCGCTGCTTGCGCTCAGGCGGGCTCGGTGGTCAGCAGGGCACTCCCGCTACCGCCCCCAGCCCGAGCTCGCGCTGGCCGGGTTCTGCAGCTCCTTCTTCGATGAGGGCATACTCGTACACGGCGAGGCAGTCCAGGAGTGCGGGCAGGTGCTCCTGGACGAGCTCCTGGAGGTTGGCGAACTTCTCGTCCATCTCCGCGAGGATCTTCTTCTCCGCGTCGGCGTGGAGAGCCCGTAGGACAGCTCCGTCGGCGGTGTCCTCCGCAGCTGCGGGCGACGCCAGTTCGGAGAGGTGGAGCGAGCCGAGCTCGGAACGCAGGCTGAACAAGCTGGCGTAGTGGGCCTGGCGGGTGCTCCTGTGCCACGAGAGCGATTCGAGGATGCCTTTCGTGTCGTAGGGCGGGCCGGATGCGATCTTCGCTGCGGCGATGATGCCTCGGCGGGCGAGCCAGTTTCTTCCGGTTCGGCGAGCGGACTGGGAGCCGTACGCGCGGCGCGACTCAACCCGGACGGTCCCCGCGTTCTCGCTGGATGGGTCGTTCGCCCACGCCGCGATGGCGGCACGGACACGGGCGGCGGGCTTCCACTCCCAGGCGGGGTCCTCAGGGTCGCCCGTCGACGGCGCGTATCCGTCGACCAGGTGCAGGGCAACAGCCGCGTACGCGGCGGCCCTGGCGCTCGGGTCGGGGATCCACCGCCCGAATGTGAGGGCCCATGTCAGCAGGTGATCCTGCTTGTCGGGGGCGAGACGGATCGCGGACCGGATGAGGGCTCCCACGAGCGGGTCGAACTCGGGGGCGGGTTTCGGGCGGGCCGCCTTGACGGGTACGGTCGCAGGCTGGCAGTCCTTACAGCGGATACGTCGGGGGGCGTGAAGAACGTCCACCGAGCGCTGGACTATTTTCACGCGGTCCTCGGAGTGGCCGCACTCCAGGTGCAGGGTGAACTCGCGGGACAGCCAGCACCTGCGCGGGTTGTTGGCGTTGCCGGAGCCCGCGCCACCGTCATCGACGCGAATGACGGCGCGCAGCGGGGCTATTTCTTTCACCGCCAGCCCTGGCGCTTTCACGGTTGTGGTCATGTCATGGCCCCTTCCTCGCCCGCCATGCGTTCTGGGCTGTGTGTAGTGCCGTCCCTGTTGATGTGCCCGGCCTCCTGTGCGGAGGCGGGCCGAGAGGCCGGGCCCGCGGTCAGTAGGACCCGCATCTGCTCGGGGCCGAAATACCCGCCTGCAGCCAACGCGTCGGCTACCGACTGGACAAGCCCGTCGTGCTCTTGCAGGATCCGCGCGGCGGCGTCACGGGCCGCGGCGCACAGGCTGTCGACCGTGAGCGGGCCGGTATACCCGGTGGGTGCCAAACCGATCGAGGCGATCGCTAGGCAATGCTCAACGGCGAACTTCATGTCGGAACGGCTACAGGGGTCTCGGATGCCGTGCGCGTGGTCATGGACCTGCCCAGCGACTGTCCAAACCAGCGCGCTCCACTCGATATCTTGGACAGTCATCCTGCTGGGGTAGCTGCCTTGGACGCTGGCCACCAGCCCGCCGCCGCGGACCATACGGGCTTCGATGCCTTCCAGGCCCATGGCATGGCCCACCACCGCGTGCGCGGCTTCGTGTTCCGCCACGGCTCGTGACACCGACTCGACGGTGACGGCCTGGGCTACCCCCAGCAGCCCGACATACGCGGCGGCCTGAGGCTCGCGGCGTGTGTGGCGCGCCAGATCGGACACGACGATCCACAGCGTGAACAAGGCGATGACCGCGATCTGAACACCTTGAGGGTCGCTCGGGTACAGGCTCACCAGCCAGAACGCGACGTTCACCGCGCAGACCGCGGTGGTGACCTTCGCGATGACCCGCACGATGTCGGGAAGCACCCGCATCAGTCGGAGCCGGTGTACACCGACCAGCGCACGAGCCCGAGGTCGTTCAGGCTCGACAGGAAGGTCGTCTCCGTGCCCGGGTCGATCCAGGCGAGGTTGCCGGTCGGCTTCTGCCGCTGCGTGTACGGGTAGTAGTCGGTGGCGATCAGGACCAGGGGAATGTCGTGAGTCCAACGGGCCTCGTCCCCGAACCCGGCGTCCGGCATGCCTTCCCACGGCACGGTCTTCTCGAGGTGCAGAGCGGTCAGAACTGCCTCGCCGGCCTGCTCCAGCACGAGAGTCCCGGACTCGACGGCCTTGCGGTTCAGGCCGGTCTGGATGGTCGCGGCCATCACGACAGCCGCCTCGTAGCGGGCTACCAAAGCCCCGTCGGAATCCATACTCAGGTAGTCCACGTCGTCCGAGCCGAGGATCTTGTCGATCAGTTCGGTGGCGGTGTCAGCGAAGTGACAACACCCGTTCGGCAGCAGCAGAACATGCGCCCACGGCTCCTTCTCTGGGTGGTCAGGGACCGACGTGTCAGTCACGGTGAGGACAGTCATCGCAGAGCTCCTTCAAAGTCGTAGGCGATGTTCGGTACGGCAGTGGGGGAGAGCTGTTCGAGCACCTTCGTGGCGATGTCTTCCTCATCGGTGCCAGTGATGGTGAACGACACGAGAGCGGGAGGCAAAGGCCGCTCTGTGACGTCTTCAGACGCGGGTGTGGCACCGTCACGCTGGATCGAGATGATCAAGCCGCCGCGACTGATCACCCACTCAGCCTCGTGAGGCAACCGAATGTCGGTGACGACGATGTTCGCCTGCGTGCCGTTGCTCATCGCGGCGATCGCTCTGTCGATCGGGTCGATGAGGACGTTGTCGCCGAAGTCTTGGCGCATACCGCGCCCCAGCGCGACCATGAGCCGGCGCACCTCATTGCCGTAGAGAGGGTGCCGTAGAGCGCCCGTCCACCCCTGCTCTTCGACCAGGGAAGACAACGTCCACCCCTGCTCGAGTCGAGGGTCGAGCAGTAGCAGCGTCCGACGGATCGGCGCGGTCAGCGCGAACGTCGTGAAGCCTTGCTTAGTGAGCAGCCGGGCAGCGGCGTTCTTGCCGACCCCGGAGTGGCCGTGCAGACCGATGATCATGGGATGAGTCCTTGAAGGGTGGGTAGTGCCGGGTGGGTGGTGCCGGTCTCGGCTTCAGACATCCCGCGCTGCCTCAGGACGCCCGATGCTGGGGCCGTACACCACTCCCTATGCCGTCAGCGCCAGAAAGGGTCGGGGGAGCCGGTACGTCCGATAATGTCCCTTCACGGACATACCGAACGTACCGATGAATGGAACGTCCGTTGACGGGAACCAGCCTGATCGGTGGGACCGTGAACCGTACGCCCTTGACGGGTAAGGCCCTGACGCCGATGCTTGGCTGGTGTCGAACGATGTGAGCGTGCCGAGCCCGTTAGGGCTCACCCCCGATGAAGCCCAAGAAGTGCTCGATGCGGCTGCTGCCAGCCTGGCTCTAGGCACCCGCCGCGCGTACGCCAGCGCACTGCGCGCCTGGCGGTTGTGGTGCCAAGAGCGGGGCGTCAGCGCCCTGCCGGCCGAGCCGACCCAGGTGGCGCTCTACCTGACGCAGATGGCGAAAGCGGGCATGTCTGTGTCGAGTCTGGACCGGGCTGTCGCAGCACTGCGGCACGCCCATTTGGACGCCGGGCTTCCCGATCCGGGGACCAGCCGGGGGGTGTCGAAAGTCCGACAAGGACTGCGCCGAAAAGTCGGGTCCGCGCCCAAAGCGCAGGCACACCCGCTGAGCACTGACGAGATCCGCCGGATCATCAACTGCATCGACACCTCGAGCCTGCGCGGCAAGCGGGACCGGGCGATCATCCTGCTCGGGTATGCCGCGGCTTTGCGCCGCAGCGACCTGGCCGCCCTAGACACCCGTGACGCCGCGTTCCGGGCGAAAGGGATCGTCTTGAAGATCAAGAGGTCGAAAGGTGACCAGGAAGGCCAAGGCGAGTACGTCGGCGTCGTGCGCGGCCAGCATCCGGAAACCGACCCCGTGTCCGCCGTCCACGACTGGGTGAAAGCGGCCGGGCTGAAGCCGTCTGACCCGCTGTTCATGCCGGTGTCTTGGTCCGACATACGTCCGACATTCCGAAGGATGGATCCCCGCAGCATCAGCCGGGTGATCGCAGCCCGCTCGGAAGCGGCCGGACTGAGCGATTTGAACATCAGCGGCCACAGCCTGCGCGCCGGGCACGCGACGACCGCGACCGAACGCGGTGTCCCGGCGACTCGGTTGGCGCGCACCACGAGGCACCGCAATCTCACGACACTGGCGACCTACGTCCGGCCAGCCGAAGTGCTGGACGACACGTCCAGCGGCGACCTGGGGTTGTAGCGACCCGCACACCCCACCCTTTGCGTCGGTCCCGGCATAGAGACCGGCATGGACACCCTCGAAGAGCCCGACTGCTGGGCTGAAAGCCGGGCCGCCATGCAGGACGCAGCCGCGCGGCTGTCAGCCGTCCGTCCGGAGAAGGCGCAATGGCTGGCGTGGTTCGCTGGCCAGGCGATCCCCGAGATGGTCCCGGGCACATGGGGCCAGGCAATCCGGCTGACGCATGCTGTGCAGGAGCGCCAGCCTCTGCCGGAGCAGGGTGACCTGCGTGGTTGGGCCGCCCTGCTTGAGCCGAGCCGCGACCTGGACGCCCCGCCGGCGAAACGTCGCTGACGGGGCGTCCAGGGCTGAACTGGTCAGTAGATGAGTCGCCAGATGATCCCGCTAGTCCCGGTTGCATAGCGCGCCTCATGCGGTGAGCTCGGGTTCTGCTCCAGCACTGTGACGTAGCCCGAGCTTGGTCCTGCGGTGACCACGACGACATGCTGGCCGCCATTCACATTCGTGACGACGTCTCCGGGGAGAGCCTGGCTCATGTATCCAACGATCGGAGTCCACCCGGGCTTACTGTTCCCCTGCCAATCCCAGCCCGTGAACAGGACTCCATAGCCGACCCATCTTGACCAGAGCTTGCCAATGTCGGCACATTGCGCGTTGGATCCGTCGACGTCAATGCCTCGGTTCCAGGTGTTGGTCGTCGGGTTCCAACCGTCGGTCGTTGAGTTCCAGTTGTTGGGGTTGAGGACGTACGCGCGGAACGACGTGGACACTTCGCTGATCGGCGGCTTGATGTTCACCGTCTTGCAGCCCAAGAGTACGTTGCCGGCCGGACCGACGTTGATGGCATACAGACACACGGGCTGCGTTCCCCGTCGGGAAGTCCCGAACGTGCTCGTCACCCCTTGGTTGGAGCCGTAGCCTGCGAACGCAGAAGCGACGTCTGGCCGGTACGTCATCGGACGTCCCAGGTTGATGCCTTCGGCGCCCGAACCTGCCTGTCCACCGACGTATGCGTGGAACTCAAGTGGGCGGGTCCAGATGTTCCGGTCAACCGCCCAGCCGCCGACCGTGATGGTTGCCGGCGATGTGGAGTTCACCCAGTCGAAGTAGCCCCATGGGTTGTTGTCTGCCCCGCATCGCGCCCTCTGGCCGACCTGATCTGGCCTGGCGTTCAGAGCTGCGTCCGACAGGTAGTACGGCCCCGGCACGCCTTTGCTTTGCAGACATGTGTAGGTGCCACCATCGGGGATCCAGTACCGCTGTCCTCCAACCACGAACCATGCGGTCGGGTTGGAGGTGTTCGACGCCATCTTGACGATGCCGTTATCCCAACTGTCGGCCCGGGCACTCGGAGCCACCATAGCTGTGACGGACATCAGAACCGCTGTGGCTGCGCACACGGCCAGGCTTTTGAAGATGTTTGCCCTCGACAACCTGCGAATCATATCCAAACCCACTTTCTAGGGCGGGACGTGCGGTCAGCCCTATCGTGCTCCGGGCGCTGAGGCTCAATCCGGGGTTCGTGATATGTCAGACGTTATGCGGATGTTGCTTTCGTGGCGCGGCGCTTTGGTATATGTTGCTCGCGCCGGCGATCAGGTACGGCCACCCCATTGGATTGGCCTCTTGGAGCCTAGAAGCGCTCGGCAAGTCACGAACCGTGCTTCCTGGTCAGTCGCCTTGCGGCACGCCGCACACATACAGGGCATGAGCATCCAGCCACGCATCCAGCCCGGCGCCCCCGCAGGGGCCGGCGGTCAGTTCGCTTCGATCCATCGTCCTGCGGCGCAGGTTGACATCAGCGACCACCCGCCGGTCGCATTGACGGTACGGATGCTCAGCGACGCGAACGTGCTGGACGAGTCGACCTCCGAACTGGACCCGAACGTCCCGATCACATTCGGCCATCTGCTGGCACGCGCCGAGCGGATCGACCGGGCGGTCGCTGCGGCGTGGCGACCACACCTGCTTGGCCTCAGCGAGAGCGAGCTGCGAACTGCTGCCGCGTCGGCCGGCATGGACGCGACTGTCGCCGAATGGGTTGGCCGGGTCGGTGCCGACGCGATGGACGAGCTGCAGGCCCACCCTGCCGGTGCGCGGTTCTTGGTCGCCGACCCGAGCGAGTACACCGGGGATGACGGCGCCGACGGCTACGGCGTCGACCACGAGGCGTGGGCACAAGGCAACGCGGAAGCCCTCAACGAGCGGGCCCGGACGACCCTGTCTTTCGCGATCGCGCGCAACGCCGCTGCCCAGGCGCAGGCTTCGCAGGCGTCCTAGGGCGCTGACCTGCTACCTTTGGTTTGTCCCCGCGTACGCGGGGGTCACCCATGTTGAAGGGTCGAAGACCCTGATGGGATGAAGTGGTCCCCGCGCCAGCGGGGTTTGAACGCCCCTGTCGGCTCCGGTCACGGGGGCGTTCCGCTTGTTTGGGTGTCACTCCGCAGCCCTACCATCGCGGCATGCCGAAGATTTGGCCGCGCCGGACATTTGCCGATTGGACTCCCGAGGCCGGCGACCAGACAGTCTGGCTGGACAGTTGGGTGGCCGCCGGGTGGCGGGTCGAGTCGGGGCCGGGCGAGTGCACCGTTAATGGCGTGACGGTTCAGCGGTGGGCGATGATCGAAGCGGACCGGCCGCCGTCAGGCCGGACGACTGAAGAATGATCAGGCGCTGCGTCGTGCCGGTCGGCCGCGCGGCGGTTCGAGACGCTTAAACGGCAGTTGTCCGCTGCGGAAGGCTTTCCCGCCGGTCGCATCCTGGTGGCAGCGCCGGCACACGTGCGCGGCAGCCAGGTCAACGAACGAGTTCTGCCTGCACACCGGGCAGGACAGTAGTGCTAGCACCGGGTCTGGGCGGCTGCGGCTTCGGGGAGCCTCGAAGGTGAGTTTGCCGGCGCTGGCAGCTCGGCCGACGACGACTTGGCGCCACGGGAACAGCGGACCGTACCGGCACGCGCATGTTGATCCGGACGGTCCGGCGAAGATCTCGCTCGGGCGGCCCTCGAAACAGCCAGGAGCATGCAGGACTCCTTCGGCGAGCAGGCCAGGCTTGTCGATCCGCTGGTCATGCGGACCTTTCACTTCCAACCACGTCGTCAGCGCTGGGAGGTAGAAGTCGCTGCGGTAGTTCTGCCCGTCTGGAAGTTTCACCCCTTCCGGCTCGTACTCCCACCGGATCCGCAGCTCATCGAGGTTGCGCGCCCAGTCACCTTCCAGCGTCGAGACGAACCGGACCCCGCGGTATGTGACAGGGATCGCGCGGATGACTGGGCTCACCGGCGGAAACCCTGCTGTGCGATAGCCCCCTGGGCGGCCTCGAACGCTGCGGACAGCGCCTGCGCCGATGCAACCGCTTGAGCCAATGCGGCTTGCGCGGCGACAACCGCGGCCTGTGGGTCACTACCGTCATCCTGGTAGGCCTCGAACTGGCCTAGAGACGCTGCCAGCCCTGCTGAGAGGTTGGCGGACACTTCGGCTAGACGCCACGCGACTTGCTTCAGGTCGCCCAGAACGTCGTAGACAACCGGCGCCGGAGTGACAGCCCCCAGCGTTAGGTGTGCCATCGCACGGGTCGCCTGCATGGCGATCCGAGGCCACCCTTCCACCCTGTCGTCCGGGAACTCGCGGTCGATCAAGCTGTGCCCATCGAAGACGGCCCGGACAGCTGGGATGTCGGTCATGCTGCCTCCGTGGGGTCGTTGACGCGGGTTCTGGTCACCATGAGCAGCCACACGTCCCGTCGGCTTGGATCGGCTTGCCGCAGGACGGGCACTGAGGCCCCGGCGCGCTGGCGGCGAGTTGTTTGCTAGCTCGAGCGGCAGCCGCGGCGCCGCGCAGCGGGCGACCGTCATCATCGAACGTTGTGGACGGCCCGTACTTCGGGTCCAGCGGTTTGCCGGACGGGGTGCGGTCTGAACCGAGGATGTCCGGCTCCGGCTCTTCGTCGTCCAGGTCACCGACCGGGCAGAACTCGATCATCTCGGCTTCGGTCGGCTCGGGACGCGAGGTAGTACGGACACCGAGCTCGCGAAGGCGATCCACGAGGGCCTCGGTGGTGGAGTAGAGGCCCTTGTAGATCGTCGGGGCCTGGGCTTCCAGTTCGGCAGCGCCGACGCCCTTCGCCACTAGTCCGCCGCCGCGCAGGTTCTCCGGCACTTCCGGCACGTTCGCTTCGACGTTGAACGACTGCTGGCGCTGCGTCTTGCTCGGATTCGTACCCTGCAGGATCTTGTGGCCGATCAGCGCCTTCAAGGTCGGCGGGAGACCCGTGTTCGTGTTCGTCACCTGAGTCGAGAGCACCATGCGGACGCCAACGAATCGGAGCTCGGCAACCGTCTTGAAGATGAGCCGCTGGAGTTTGAACTTCAGCCGGTTCTCTTCGATGACCTCTTGGACTTCGGGGAGTTTCTTGTCAACGCCGGCAGGTAGACGTTCGGTCACCAGCAGGGCTGACACCTCATCCACGACGATGAAGATCGCGTCGAACCGTTCGCTGGCCGGCATGTCCAGCCAGTTGGTGTAGCCGCGCTCTTTGAGCAGTTCGGCGCGGCGCTGCCCTTCGGCGTAGACCAGTGCCAGTGCGGTGATGGATGAGCGCAGCCCATCGCAGCCCCAGCCACCGTCACGTACGAACGGTTTGGCCCACTGGAAGTCGGTCGACTTGGCCTTGTCGTCCAGGATGACGACCTGGGCACCGCACGAAAACTGGTGTGCCAGCAGTGCGTTGAGCGTGATCGTCTTCCCGGACCCAGGCAGGCCGGACACCATCGCGAACGCCTGGGCTTTCCAGTCGACTTCGATCGGGTCTTTCGCGACCTGTCCCAGCGGCGGCAGCTTCAGCCCGAACGGGGATCGGAACGGGTCACCTTTGCCGAGCTTCTTCAGGTCCAGGTGGATGACCTCTGGGAAGGTCGGCGGGTCCGACGGAATGATCCGAGCCGTCAGTTTGGCTGGGTCCGCTTCGACGTACCAGCCGAACCGACCGACGACCGCGACGGCCACCTCATTGAGCTTGTCGTCGTGCTTGGACGGGACGTACTTGTTGGTCAGCCCGAGGAGGTATCCGCCGTCCGGGGTCTTCGCGACTGTGACGTCCCACGGCTTGGCGCCGATCACGCCGGCGACAGCCTCGCGGCAGCGAACCTCGTCGCCGGACAACCGGGTCAGGCCAGCCCGACCGTTGTGTGGGTCGAACTTGGTCAGGTAGAAGCCGGGATGCTGCTCCTGCAAAGTGGCGGCCATCTTGTCGCCGTCGGTCGGCTTCGTGCCGTTCGGGAGTTTGACGAAGAACGAGTCGTCGCCGCCGCGCACCACTTCGGTCGTGACAGACCGGCGCACCAGGACGGCGTACTCACCTTCGATGTGGCTGAGGGTGAACCCGCCGCCGTGGGCCTCGTTGACCTTGTTCGTCACCGCGTTCGCGTGGGCTGGGTTGGTAGGGGAGAACGCAGCAGGCAGTTTCACCCGAACCGTCTCTACAGACGGTCCCCGGTCCTGGGCAACGGTGTCCTGCACGCTGACGCTCATACTCTGCAACATGCGCCAACGGCGCTACCAGACCAGGCCCGGATCGTCGGCAGGCTCAGGCACGCTCCAGGGGTCGTCAGGCTCGACGGCTGGACGGTCCGGCTCGGCCCACGGGTCGACTTCAGCGTCCGGCTCAGCCCAGATGTCGTCCGGGTCGGGCTCCGGAACGGCAGTCTCAACCTGAGATTCAGGTTCGTCGTCCAGGTCGAGCTCCAACTCAAGATCGCCTAGGTCCATCTCGCCGAGGTCGATCTCGACAGCATCGCCGCCCAGACCCTCAGTCGGGTCGTAGACGTCATCCAGGCGCCCGAATGCCGCCACCGAGTCTTCGGGTCGCTCCCGCGACATGAACGCGGCGACATCCAGGGCTTGCGTTTCCGGGCCCACCCGCGCGGCCAGTTCCGCGGCGTACTGGCCTTGGTCGGCGTACCAGAACTGGACGATGCCGGCTTCGCTCTTCAGAGGCTCCCAGACGGCCCGACCGGTCGGCACATCGCCGTCGAGCATCGGGGCGCTGTCGGGGACACGCAGGGCCGACATACGGTCACCCCAGGTTGCTTTACCGAGCAGAATGCGGGCGAGGTTCTTCTTCAAGGTGTCCCCGCCCGGGATCGAGTCGAGCGCCTTGGCGCTCAAACCTTGCGCCGCCAGCACCATGTGGATGCCAGCGGAACGGGCTTCCCGCCCGAACCGACCGGAGAACGCCCCCATGACGTTTGCGGCCTCGTTTGCCTTGATGATCGCTTCACGCTCGGCAATGACGTCAGGGTCGTCTGACGGGGGCGGGACCGGGGATTTGGCGATCGCTGAAGCGAACTCGTCCACGAACAGGATCCAGCGCGGCGGCCGGACCGTCTCGGGCAGGTCGTCAATACTCGACACTGAGAACTGGGTCGCCAGGTCGACGCGACGGCGCACTTCCGCGTAGACGGCTTTCATGGTGGCGGCGGCTTCCGGGTAGGTCCGGGCGATCGTCAGGCACTGGTCGTGCATGAAGCCGAAGTCGGCCGCGCCTTTCGTGACGTCGATCAGGACGACTTTGAACCCAGCCACTCGAGCGGCGTACAGCAGGGCGCTGGCGGCGCCCGTCTTTCCACCACCAGTCACACCTGCAAGCAGGATGTGCGGGTCCTCTTTCGGCGCCCATTCGGCTGGCTCGCCGTCGATCCGGGTCGCGAACGCCAAACCCGGCAGGCTGGCGCCCAGGTCGAAGTCGTAGTCCTGCCGGCGGGGAATCGGGTTGTCGACCGACGCGAGAATGACTGCATGGCCGGTGTCGCGGCCCGGACGGATGTCGATGAAGGCATACCGCGTCGGAACTCGCAGGCTCGGGATGGCAGCGCGCATCGACTCCAGCGACATGCCATCCGGGATGGTCGTGTCGATGACTTTCACGAGCTCGTTGCGGGGCATCACCCCGACCTTCTCGATGACCGGCAGCACGCCGTCTTTACCGGACGTCTTCGCGGCCAGCCAGGCCGCCTGCCAGTTGAGGTTTTCCAGCAGCGGCAGGTCGGTGTCTGGGTCGGCCAGAACCGTGGTGTGCGGCTCGGCGCCGACGAAGATCGTCACGTAGCCGTGCCCAGCATCCGCGACCCGCAGCCAGGGCACTCCGAGGGCCTGGCGCAGCCGGTCAGCCCGGGTACGGATGTCACCGACCGTCACACCGTCATGCAGGGCCACTTCGATCTGCCAGATATGGGCGCGACTGCGGACCGAGGTGAGGCAGCGGGCTCGGAACACTTCAGGCTTGGCCAGCTTGATCGCAGCGAACCCTTTGAGGATGTGCCCGGTCAGCACCCAGACGTACGGGGAATCCAGGGAACCCTCGAACGGCCATTCGCGTTCGTCGCGCCCGAGGCGGCGCTGGCGCCCGGGAGGCGCGAGTTTGTCTGGGGACCCGGGCGGAGATTGCTCAGACCAGATGACCGCGAACGCCTGCGGGTGGCGCTGGCCTTCGCGCGCCGGGTACTGGGCCGGCCAGCCGGTGATCGCCAGGAACGGGATGTTGACTTTCGCGGCAGCCAGCTCCTTCTCGACACCGAAGTAGTTACTCGGCGGTAGACCAACCCGTGTCATGAAGGCGTCGCGGTGAATCGTCAGCGCACCGACCTCACCGGTCTTGCAGGCATCCACTTTGAGCGTCGGCGGGTTCGCACCCTGCTTCAGGGCGGACGTCCATTCTCGGTCTGAACGGGTCTCGAGAGCGACCCGTTCAAGCACAGCGAGTGTCGCCGAACTGCCATCCTCAGCGGCGTCCGCGTAGGTGGTGGCCGGGTCGAAAATCGCGCCGATGAACAGGTTCTCGTTCGAGTCACCAATGGCATCGCAGCCGCCCCGCTGGCCGATCAGTTCGACCTTGTCGTACGTGCGCAGCGTGCCGATCGACTGCCCCAAGTAGGGGGCGCCCCACGTCGTTCGGTACACGGCCGTCGGAGAGTCGGGAGAGTGCAACGGCGTCGTGTCGATCAGGGTGAGCCGGGCCATCGCGTTCTCATCGAGCACCGCGGCGACGACCGTCTCGACGTACAGGCCGAGGACGTCTGTCGGAAGGGTCGGGTCGGTGATGTCTGGCAGGGCCGCGTCATCCCAGACGACGATCCGGAAGCGGGTCGGATGGCCTGTGCCGGGGACCGGCTGCCCGCCGACGATGTTCGGGCAAGGTAGGACGTAAGCGGACGTCCCCGGGTTCAAAGTCGCCGCGAACTTCGGCGCCAACGCGATCATGCCGGACGCTCCGGTCGTCGCTGGCGCCTCAAACGTGTAGACGCTTGCCGGGCCCACCGTGGCGACATCCAGGCAGGCCGGGGCCGGGTCAAGCTTGATGATCTCCCAGCGGGGCGCCCAGAGCGCCGCGGCCTCTTGGGTGTCCCGCCAGGACCGCAGCGACGCCCGGCGCAGACGAACAGAACCGACCCCAGCGATCGCGGCAAGCCCGGCAGCGACCGAGAACACCAGCGGCGGCGTGATGTTCGGCCAGGTCAGCGCAGCGAGAGCCAGGGTCACCACGAACGCGACCGGCCCGGCCAGCAGAGCCAACGCGATGCTCGTCACGAAGCTCAGCCGTTGCCCGATGACAGTGGCGATGTGCTCTTTCGTGACTTCAGTGCCGGGGTAGCTGTTGCCGGCGGCGGCGCGCCGAGACCACGCGAGAGCCGTGACCGCGGACGCGGCACACACGGCGTTGACGAACCGCAGCAGCAGGTCCGAGGTGGCACAGAACGCGGCGACCGCTGCGAACCCGGCGATGATCTGGTCACCGTGGACCGGCGGCGATGTCGCGCCGGAGTACGCGTCGGAGACTCGCTTCGCCCAGTCGGCCCAGTCTTTTCCTGCCTGCTCATCTGTCTTGGCGCGGAACGTCGAGACAGTGGTCAGGACATGGAATGCGATGACAGCTAGCGGCGCGATCAGAGTGAGAGGCAGAGCCGACCGTCGGATGCTCCAGATCTGATAGCGACGCAGTTTGCGCGCCTCGCCCGTGCCCGCGGGTGTGCTGTTGCCCGCCTTGTCTTTCTTGCCGGTCAGTAGGGGTGGCTGCTCGATGAAGGCGCCCAGCAGCAGGACCAGCCAGGCCGCAGCAGCGCCTGGGAACCCGGACCAGGTGACGCCGATGGCGGCAGCGACCGCGAGGACCGGCCATAGGGTCGCCAGCGATGTCGGCTGCGCGCTGGCTCGACGCGCGGTCATCGGACCAGCCGGGTGAGCGCAGCAACGATGGTCGGGTCGGCAGGTTTGTTGGGCAGGTGCCGGTCCAGCCAGCGGGGCAACTTGGTGGCGCGGATCAGGTCAGCGCCCGGCATCCTGGCAGCCCACAAGCGCAGCAGCTTGTGCTGGTTGGACGGCCAGACCGCGACGACCGCTGGCAGGTCAGCGCGACAGCCACGCTGGGTCAGGTAGGCCCCGATCGACTCGCGCGCCATCACCATCGTCTGCTTGTCGACGTGGCTCGCGGTGTGCCGGCCCCGGAAGGTCCGGCCACCGAGCGTGATGTAGAAGCCTGGCTTCCACCGCTTGCTGTCGATGAGCGCCACCGTCCGACCAGCGATGACGACATGGTCGATGTTGAGGCTCATGCCCGGGATCGGCATCCGCAGGTCATGCATGACAACCCGGTTGTTCGGCTGCCGAGCTAACAGATGCGCGGTCGCCTGTTCCCCGATCTGACCAGCTGCCGCGGCGCCCGCACTGGACGCCCAGTCGGCCTTCGAGAGGCTTCCGCCCGCCTTGCCATACGTCTTCGGCACGGCTCAGCCCGCCAGCACGTTGATGACGAAGACGATGACCGCTAGGGCGGCCACGACAGCCACGAACGGCGCGCCGGGCCCGGAGATCCAGTTCTTGATGTCGTTGACGTCGTCGTTACCGTTGTCGCTCATATCTAGCGACATGCGCCAACGGTCAGATCAGCGGACGGGCTCGACCTTGGTGGCCGACCCGAGTGCAGCCAGCGCGTCAGCCACTTTCACCGGGTCAGCAGCACGGGCCAGCCAAGCCGATCCGTACCGATAGCCGGTGTGCGGGCACGGGGGCACGCTGTCGAGATCACTGCGCCCATGACCGTCCTTTGTCGGCTCGCCTTGGTGAGCGCAACCAGGGTTGAACGAGTTCAAGTGCTCGGACCGGACGGCGGCCAGCGCGGCAACACTGGTCTGATCCACACCCGGGGCGAACTTCACGACGTTCTGAATCTTCTCAGTCAGATATCCGCAGTCCTGCACCCAGCGGCCCTTGTGGTACGAAGCTTGCGCGGACACTTCCCACACGCCGGGCACGTCGTCGTGGTTCACGCTCTGCGCGTCCGGTAAGCGAGTGAACGTCAGACTTGCCGTCGCTCGCTGGCCGTCTGGCGTGTGACCGATCACGATCTCGGGAGTCGACCAGCAATCTGGGGAGGTTCTGTTCTCGATCAGCAGGCCGGACTCGATCGCGTCGTGGACGAGACGGTCTACTTCTGCGTCGGCAGCCAGGAACGCGGCGAGCGTGCTGGTCGGTGCCGACAGGTCGATGTCGGTGGCCGCTCGAGCGGACGGCTTGAACTGTCCGCCGGTAGAGGCTGGGGCACCGGCAGGATGGCGAGCGATTGTTGTCATGCTCTGTATGTGTGCGGGGATGATCAATGCGCCGCGCGCCGTGCGCGGGGGCGGTTATTCCCGATGTGGAAGGCGCCGCATGAGCACGGGTACGGGACGATCAGCGGGTTATTGGGGTGGTGCTGCGCGATGAAGTCCCAGGCGAGGTTCATGGACCGGTAGGACTCCTTCTGCGGGTTCGGGCACAGCGGTCCGGGGGCCGTCGCTTGCGCGAAGTAGTCGTCCCGGTCCACCTGGGCCACCCGTCGTTGCCGGGCGCGAGCAGCACGATTGGAGCACCGCCTGCTGCAGTAGCGCTGGTTGAGTTCGGCGGCCTCAAAGTGGGCCATGCATCTCTGGTTGGCGCACACCCTCAAAGCGCGCGGTGGCAGACGTTGGTCTGTGTCCGGGCCAGGCTCTGTCATCACGTCCAGACCGTGTGCGGCGGATGGCGCGATGCCCCCTGTCCCTATGAGCGATGCTCAGCCAACCGGGCGAGAGCCTGCGCCTGCAGGTCACTGTTCGCCGCGGCAATCCTTGCGTGGTCAGCGGCTTGCAGGTCGTTCACCTCTTGAGCGGCGGCTTCGGCGTCGGCGTACGCCTTCGCGTGGGCGGCGCGGGCCGCAGAGAGCAGAGGGCTGTCGATCCGAGTCGCCTGGACTCTCTCGTGTGCCCGGTCGCGCTTGACCTGGGCCTGGGTTCGACGGAAGCGTGCCTGGTCCAAGGCGGTCATCGTGTTCGGCACGCTAGTCAGCGCATCGAACGTCGCTTTCGAGACTTCGGTGACGTAGCTGTCGCCCAGGTCCACGAAGTAGGTGGCCGACGTACCGTCATGGGAGGCCGCCTTGCCGTGGACGCCGACCGTCGCCAGGCGTTCAGCTACCGTGCACACGGTCCCGTCCCGGTAGCGGTATCGAGTGTTCAGCTCGGCGGTGGCCCGCGCCGCGGCGGCTGGAGTCAGACCGCTGGTGTCGATGCCCAGGTTGTGGGTTTTCGGCGGGGCGGGGCGGTGGTCGAGGGCATCACCCGCGGTCACCAGGTCGGTGACGTCCGGGTGACTGTCGGCGTCGACGACGATCGGAGTGTCGGTTCGATCCGTCTCGTGCCGGCTCCAGAAACCGGCTTTGACCAGCAGGTGGCGGGTGACACCGGTCGCGCGGCGTTCGACGGTGATGACCTCGAAACCGATCGGGCACCAGGCGGGATGGCCGCCGCTGGTCGTGACGAAATCGTTGGCGTGCGTAGCCCGGAAGGCTTCGAGGCTATTGCGCTCGGCGAGGCGGGCACGGGTGTGGCTGTCGGCAGGTCCGAGCGTGACACCGAACGCCTTCTCGTACTCGTCGGGGAACCAGTCTTTGACGGACTGCTCGGCACGAGCACGGCGGTCGCCGTCGTAGAGGTCCGGGAACGTCATCACGACGATGTGCGCCTCGGTGTCTTCCTCGTACCAGCCGTTGCCGTTACGCAGAGCCGGCGGGATGAGGGCATTGCGCTGCGGAGAGAGTTTGAAGCCGCCATGCACGGCAGTCTCGACCCTGACGATGCCAGGGCCGATCGGGGTAACCGTCTGGGCGGCGCCCCACGGCGTGCGGGCACCTTCGGCGATGCTCGGCAGGCCACCGAAGTCGGCCGGGCTGGTCAGGTCGATGTCGGTGGTTGAGCGGGTCACGGTGTCGAACTGGCCGCCTGCGGCTTTCGGGGCTCCGGCGGGCTTACGGGGTTGGGTGCTCATGCCAGGTATGTGTGCGGGCGCCGGGAAAGCGGCAGTTTCCGTACGTCACGCGGTCCAAACCCATTGTGCGCGCGCGCGTGAGTATTACTACGCGCGCGCACGCGAGCAGACCCCTCCCGTCCCGTTGACTCACTTGACTCAGTTGGAGCCCCTGTTGACTCGGGGGTGAGTCATCGAACACTTGTCCAAAAGCGCAGGTCAAACGGGCCTTCCTACTACTACTACTACTACTTGACTCACTTGACTCAGATATATATACATACATTAGGAAGGAGAAGGGTTTCGTGTTGATTTTCGACAGAAAAGCGATGTACCCCTCTCCCTATATGTGTCCTATACCTAGTGAGTCAACTGAGTCAATGAGCCATCGCCGCAGGTCAGAGGCCCTTTGCGGCTGTTTTTCAGGTGAGTCAACCCGAGTCAAGTGAGTCAAGGTGTCCGTTTTGCCCCTATTTTGTCCGGCGGCGAGAGCTCCGGATCACCTCTCCGAGACCACCGGTCGGCTCGGAGGATGGCGAAAGATGCCGTAGGCGCATGTTGCTTGTTGACAGCGTGAACGCCACTCCCACGGAGCAGACACCATGATCATCAAGCAACGCACCATGCAGTCCGAGCCTGGGCAGCCTCTGCTCCTGCCTGCTCACCCAGCGACCCATGTCGCCAACCTGAGCGACTTTCTCGACGTCACCGGGTTGAGCAGCGAACAGGTCCACACCGACCCCCTGGTGATCTTCCCGATGCCCGTGTACCGCGATGGCAGCGGTCCGAGACAGTTCGCCGGTCTGCGCCCCGAAGCCGCCTGGCACCCGCTCTTCTGGCTACCCAGGTCTGTCGCTGGCGTCCTGTGCTTGACCCGGAACGCCGATGGCACTCCGGCGACCCAGGAGGACGCCGGACACCACATGATCCGCGCTGCGATCGAGCTGGGGCTGTCCGGACTCTACGACGAAGCTGATGGGACGTGGGTCGACGTGCTCGCTCTGCATGACCTGGACGTTGACGATCCAACAGTCCTCGAGCGGGTTCGGCGCTGGCTTTCCGGCGAGCCGGACCCGACCCTCGAGCAGATCACCTTGGACCGCTATCTGGGTCCCGAGCAGACGTCAGCGGCCTATGCACTGGCCGACGAGATGAGAGACAGCCTCGCCGTCTGTGCCGCGGCGCTGCACGCTGATGCTCTCGCTGGCGACCTCGCGGCCGCGACACTGGAAGACGAGCCAGACCGGGCGTCAGTGGTAGCGATCGCCGGGCTGGCGAGCAGCTTCCTGCCGGCGGAGCCACCACCGAACGTCGAGATGTCCATGTGGACACCGTTCGCGGACTTGGCTGCAGCCGCCTCCGATGCTGACCCGGGGGTGGTGGCCGGCCAGCTGGCCTCCCAACTGTTGCGGGTCCGGGAACACTGCTGGCCGATCATGGCTGAGCGGATCGAAGCGATGAGCAGTGACCTGGCCGAGATCGGCGCGACCGAGCCGAAGGAGCCGGAAACTCTCTCCTGGTAGGACCGACCCTTTCCGGGGCTGGTGGCATAGGACCGGACATGGGTACGCCATCGAAGGTCGTTCACCTTCACAACCACAGCGAGTTCAGCTTCCTTGACGGGATCCCGAACCCCGTCAAGATGGTTGCCGCGGCTGTCGCCGACGGCCAGCCGGCAATCTCCATCAACGACCATGGCACGACTGCGGGCGCTTGGCGGCTGGCGAAAGCAGCCCGTGCTGCCGGGATCAAACCGATCATCGGCATGGAGGGCTATCTGGCGATCGGCTCCCGGCACGAGCAGAACGTTCGGGTCGTCGCGCAAGACTCAAACGACCTGGACGCCGATGACGGTGGCAAGGAGAAGCGCTACGAGCACCTGACGATGCTCGCCGCCACGAAGGCTGGCTGGAACAACCTCGTTCGGATCAGCAACGAGGCGAACCGCACCGGCTACTGGTACAAGCCGCGATTCGACTGGGAGCTGCTGGACACCCACCGGGGCGGGCTCATCTTCGGCACCGGCTGTCTCGGCGGCCCGGTCGCATCAGCGATCCTTCGTGGCGACCTTCCCGCCGCGAAGGCCGCGATCGCCCACCTGATCGACATCGCCGGACGGGACCACGTCTTCGTGGAAGTGATGAACCACGGACTGCCTGAAGAGGCGATCGTCCTGCCCGTCTTGACGCAGCTCGCCCGCGAGTTCGCCCTGCCGGTTGTCGCGACGAACGACGCCCACTACCTGTGCGACACGGACGCCGACGCGCACGCCGCGTGGCTGCGGATCGGCAGTAAAGGCAAGTTCAAGTTCCACGGTACCGGCTACCACCTGCGCACCGCGGCCGAGATGCATGCCGTGTTTGATGGCTTGCCGGGCTGCGAGAGCGCAGTTGCGAACACTCTGGCGATCGCGCAGATGGTCGAAGACGATGTCCTTCCGGAAGCGAAGATGCGCCTGCCGCGCTTCCCGGTCCCGGAAGGGTTCATCGACGCTGCCGCCTACCTGCACCACAAGGTCCGCGAAGGCGCGATCCGCCGGTACGGCACCCAGTGGCCGGCAGCGCTGGCTCCCAGGCTGCGCTTCGAGATGGACGTCATTGTCAACGCGGGACTACCCGACTACATGCTCATCGTGGAAGACCTGGTGTCTTGGGCCCGCACTCACGGGATCCTGGTGGGCCCAGGGCGAGGCAGTGCCGCCGGGTCGTGCATCGCGTACTGCCTGGGTATCACGAATGTCGAACCGCTGGCGAATGGACTGCTGTTTGAGAGGTTCCTGAACCCGGAACGCGCTGGTCTGCCGGACGTCGACATCGACTTCGAGGCGGCCCACAAGAACCGCATCACCGCCTACCTGGCAGGCAAGTACGGCGCCGACAGGGTCGCGAAGCTCGCCACCTACGGGGTGACCCGTTCCCGGGCGGCAGTGAAGAGCGCCGCACGAGACTTGGGTTTGCCCCCGTCGCTGGGCGATCGGCTGTCGAAGCTCATCCCGATGGCGGCTGGCGGCAAACCGATGGAGTTCGCCGCGATGGATGACGCCGGGCAGGCCGCGGCAGGCTTCCACGACTTGGTGGCCAGCGACCTGAACGCAGCACGCGTGGTCGCTCTGGCGCGCACCATCGAGAGCGTCGTCAGCACGCCCGGCATCCACGCCTGCGGCGTGATTGTCAGCGACGAATCGTTCGATGATCTCGGCATCCCGGTGCGAGTCGACCGGAAAGGCTCCGGCGATCTGGTGGTCGAATGGGATGGCCGGGACGCGGGAGACACCGGAGACAATAACGACGGTGGCGTTGGGCTACTTAAACTAGACCGGCTCGGCCTGCGCAACCTAGATGTTGTGGCCCGTGCCGTGGCAGCGATCGAGGCTGCGACCGGCGAAGCCATCGACATGGACTCGCTTGACCCGGATGAAGACAGCGACCGCGCGCGCGCCGCCTGGGCCATGCTGTCGAGCGGGAAGACGGCTGGGGTGTTCCAGATCGAGAGCCCCGGAATGACGAAGTTGTGCGAAGGGATGTCCCCGCACGGCCTGAATGACCTGTCCGCCTTGGTGGCGCTGTACCGACCTGGACCGATGGGCGCCGGGATGCATGACCGGTATGTCGCCCGTAAGCGAGGCTTGGAGCCGGTCTCCTACGGCTACCTGACCCGTGACCCGGCCGAGGTCGCAGTCATCGAGTCGGTGTTGGGGCAGACCTACGGGGTACTGGCCTACCAAGAGCAGTTGATGCAGCTCTCGAACGTTGTCGCCGGGTTTGGTCCTGCCCAGTCGAACAAACTGCTGAAGGCGTTCTCGAAGAAGCGCAAAGATGTCATGGATGCGCTGGAAGGCCCGTTCATGACTGGCGGGCGGTCAGCGACGTTCCCTGACGGGACGCCGAAAGTCCCGTTCCAAGAATCCACCTTGCAGGAGCTGTGGCGAACCTTCAAAGCGTCTAGCGACTATTTGTTCAACCGATCGCATTCTGCGGCGTACGGCCTCATTTCGTATTGGACCGCTTACCTGAAAGCAAACTGGACGGACATCTACTGCGCCGCCCTGCTGGCCTGCACGGAGAATGCTGAGAGGCGCCGGGCGATCCTGGCCGCGCTGCGCGAAGAAGGCATCGACGTCCTGGCCCCAGACGTCAACGTCGGCGACGCCCGCAGTTCGGCTGTGGGCGGCAAAGTCCGGATCGGGTTGGGCGAGGTGAAAGATGTCGGCTCGAACGCGGCAGCGATCATCTCGGAGCGGGAAGCGAACGGCCCGTACACGAGCTTGGCTGACCTGGTACGCCGATCCGGCGCGAACTCGAGAGTCATCGAGGCCCTGATCGACGCTGGGGCGTGCGACCAGTTCGGTCCGCGCCGGGGTCTCGCAACGATCGCTCGGATCGTGAAGCTCGCTGACGACGTGCCCGTTCCTGACATGGAGTGGGGAACCCTGGAGCGTGCCGCCCGGGAACGGGAACGGCTCGGGGTCAACGTGTCTGGTCACCCGGTCGCCGCGCTGCGGGCAGAGATCGCGGCGTGGCGGGACCCGCGCGGCGGCGCCGTGCCGATGCCGGTGCACCGGATCACTCCGGAACACAGCGACAAGACGGTCTGTGTCATCGGTGTCATCGGCTCGTGGACCGAAACGGCCTACTCCGGTGGCCGGCGCGCCAACTTCGTCGTGGAAGGTAGCCGCGGGGAGATCCCTGGGGTCATGTGGAACCGCGAAGTGGCTGCCCTGCACGCCACCGGTGATACACCCCGGATGGGCGACCTTGTCGCTGTCATCGGGCAGGCGACTGTCCGTTCGTTCGAGGTCCGTGTCGACGGACGCGCCGCCGATGAGGTGGATGAGGATGACGAGACGGCCGTCATGGAAACGGTGACCCGCGTCGAGATGCGAGCCTCGCGGATCGTGCCGGTACCGGTGAGCGATGACGGCCACGTGCGGCTCGCTGATGTGATCCCGCTGCGACGCGGCGAAGTGGTCGCGGCACCCGATGTCCCGTACGTGGTTCTGCCGCCAGCCGTGCCACCGACCTTGCCTGACGACCGCCCGGACGCTGTGGTGTTGGAGATGCCGGTCCGTGAACCGGTCGCGCAGGGGGAGACGGTTGAGGTCGTGGTCAACATGGATGACGCCGACCTGGACATGTTCTTGAAGACCGACCCACACTGGCTGGCCTGGATGCCGTGCTTCACCTCGAACGCGACCCAGACGGCTTTCACCCGCTGGTTGTGCGCGGCAGGTGGCGGCCCGTCAGCTCCATTCACAGCACGGGACGGGACTCAAGTCGTGTTCGTGCAGGGCGAGACGACCGATCTTGATCTTCTTCGAGAATGCTCCCAAAAGGGCCGACCCTTTGTGGCGGTCGGTGCATAGGAGGTGGTGAGGGCCACGACGGCACTCACCACCAACGCCCTGAGGGGCCTTCGGAAAGATGGCAGCCCATGAGCACGAACACCGTTCCCGTCACGATCGCAGGGAACCTGACCGCCGACCCGGAGCTGAGGTTCACCTCCTCTGGCGACGCTGTCTGCAATTTCAACGTGGCGGTCACGCCGCGTTTCAAGGACAGCACCACCAACGAGTGGAAGGACGGCGAGACGGCGTTCTACCGCTGCGCCATCTGGCGCAAGGAGGCCGAGAACGTCGCGGCGTCCTTGACGAAGGGCTCCCGGGTCATCGTGACCGGGGTGCTCAAGCCTCGGTCCTACACCACCCAGGAGGGCGGCGAGAAGCGACTCTCTCTGGAGATCGACGCCCACGAGGTGGGCGCGTCGCTGGCCTACCACACCGCGGTGCTGACGAAGGTCCCGAGCCAGGGAAACGGCGGCGGGGCTCCGGCTCAGCCCGCCGCAGCCCCGGCAGTGGCACCGGCGGCCCCCGCGGCCGCAGCACCGGCGAGCATGCCGGACTTCTGAGCCGGATCCGCCGGTACTTCCGTCTCTAGTCCAACGGGCGCCTGCTTAGTGCAGGCGCCCGTTGGCGCATGTTGCCGAGCATGGGGAGTAGACGCGCTGGGCCGGTCCGGCTGACTCGAAGCTCGCTTCAAACATTCGCCTGGTACGCGCGGCATCCGGCGGCAGTCATCGGGTGCGCGGTGCTGATTGTGGCCGGGCTAAGCGCGGTCACGTTGGCCTGGGTTACCAGCATCGCGGCGCCGCCAGCGCCCGTTATCACCGCGACTATCGCAGCCCCGACCGTGACAGCCACGACGGAAGTGACTGTCACTGCCACGCAGACCCTCCCAGTGGTCACGTCAGCGCCGCTCATCTCAGCGACCAGCCCGACCAGTGTCCCGACGCCGGCACCCGTGCCGCCTCCACCGGTCAAGACCACGACCACCACAACGACGTCTACTAAACGGACGAGTAGCAGTTCGAGCACCCCAGTCTTGAAGACCCGCACGACAAGCTCAAGCATCACCTGCACCGGCGCCGTGACAGTGAAGGCGTCCGGCAGCGGCTTGGGATCAATCACGACCCGGGTTGGCTCATCTACCGGCACCACGTCTGCGTCGACCAGTGTCGCTGCCGGGACGACGACAACTGTCGCCATGTCAGTTACCGACACTGGTGGCTCGCCGCAGCTGGCGTGGTCCTGGTCTGGGTCGGGCTCGTGTTCGTGAAGTACGCCCAGCAGTTCTGGCCGGCCGCCGTGGCTGTGCTGGCCGTTCTGGTCTTGACGGCCGGGGTTCGCCGGGCCCGGCGTCCGGTCACAGACCCGCAGCGAGTGTTCACTCCGGAACAGAAGGCGACGGCGTCAGCGCGCTGCGGCTACCGATGTGAGCACAAGTCGATGTTCTGGCGGCGCTGCTCGACCCTGCCGACCCATGGGGACCACATCGTCCCGTGGTCACGCGGTGGCCGGACTGACACCTCGAACCTGCAGATGCTGTGCGCCCCGCACAACCTGCGCAAGAGCGCCAAAATGCCGAGCCGGTTCTACCGCTGGAGGCTCGCCAGGCGCCGTCGCCGGTACTGAGTCCGGCCGCCTTCGAGGCTCCCGCACACATACCTGGCATGACGACGACTATCACCGCCCGTGTCCCTGCTGGTGCTCCTGGAAGCACCGGCGGACAGTTCGCTGCAACAGCCCGGCCTGCCGTTGACGGCGACTTGATCGGAACGATCGACCCCGCCATCTTGCTGAAAGAGGCAGGCAAGATCGCCGCCGGCCTCGGCGCCAAGTACCACAAGGTCAACCCGGGGGACCTCACCAGTGACGGCCTAGCTGCCTACCTCACTGCCGTCCGCAAGCTCGAAGCGACCATGGATGGCGGCGATCTGCCGCTGATGTTGACGAACCCACACGTCGCCCTCGGCTACATCAACCAGGTCATGAAGACCGCGGCCATCCACGCCCAGTTCGGACGCATGAGCTCCCCGGACTACCAAGCTCGGCGGCTGTTCAAGGCTGAGACCGAGCGGTTCGCCGCCGAGCATGGCAGGGAAATGACGACGGCTGAGCGCGACGCTCTTGCTGACAAGATCCGTGGCAGCTTCGAACCTCAGCGGCGCCCGCGACGGGATTTTCACCGCAACGCCCGCGAGGACGTCTCGTTGGACGTGCTGCTCGAGCGCCCGACGGCGACCGTGGAGTCCGGCGACCGGCGGATCGAAGACGACTCTCGTCTTGGTCGGCTGGAAGCGGCAGTGAACCGGACGACTGCCGTCAGCGCCCGTCAGCGGCTGTCCACGAAAGTCTGGCCCGCCCTGGCCAGTGCACACAACGCGCCAGACATTGCCAGCGGCTGTGGCACTCCGGAGCAGGGGGAGCGGATCGCTGGCGTCATGCGGGACGCAGGCGGCGTGGCAGCGGCCTTGCGGGCTTTCGACATCGCCGAAGACGACCACCCTGCTCTGGTCCGGCTGTTCGCCCCGTTCGGCCGGACCACTACCGAGCAGCGGCACGCCGTCGTGGAGACCTTCCGCGCCGCAGGCCGCTACGGCGACGACCTGTATTCGGCGGCCATGTCGTCGGCTTACACGAAGGGGAATGAGGAATGAGCACCGACCGGCACCAGAGCGGCGCACCACGCAGCCAAGGCGGGCAGTTCCGTCCGACCGCTCGTCCGGAACCGGCCGATGTCAGCCTGAGCTCGGGGCGACCGGACGTGTTGAACGCGACCACGGAGCAGTTGTGGAAGCACATCTATGACCCGGACTGGGCGGTGCGTCTGACCGCTGCTCGGGCGCCCGCGCTGAGCACGGAGCAGATGCATGCCCTGGCCGACGCGGATCGGCAGCCGGCTGTTGTGCGTCTGGCTGTCGCGGGTCTGCTCAACCCAGGCGTGGCGGCTCGTGCCGCCGAAGACCCGCACCCGCTGGTGCGCGCCCAAGCGAGCGAGACCGGGTGGGACTTGGACGCACAACTGCGTGAACAGATGCGCCGCGACCCGGAGATCGCCCTGGCCAAGTCGCTGTTGGCGACCGCCTGAGTGGTCTCCGTACACACACCTGGTGTTGGCGCATGTTGCTTGGTAACGGAAGGAACACCATGAAGTTCATCGCAGTACCAGCCGGGGTCGATTTCAGCTCGGGCTGGAACGGCCTCTACGGAGCGTTCACCGCTGCGGTCGGTACCCAGTTCGCGCTCGGTATGTCGATGTTCGGCGTCGGACTGCTCGTCTTCGCGCTCATCAAGTTTCTCTGGGAGAAGCGCAAAGGCACCGGTAGCGGCCTCGGCGGCAGCAACGGTGGGCTGAGTCCGCTCGGATGGACTCTCGTCTTCGCGACACTCATGGTGGCTCCAGGGATCCTCATCCCGCTCTTCCTGAAGATCGGCGAGCTGGTCGCCGACTTCGGCATCGCACTCTTCAAGCCGCTTGGCAGCTGAGCTATGCCGGGCACGGGAGTCCACGTCTTCGACTTGACCCCTCTGACTCGGCGTTTGGCCAGCGAGCGTCGGACTGCTGTCGTCGGTTTCGATATGCAGACCCAGACGCTCAAAGCGGCGATCCCTGCCGTGCTGGTCGGCGTCCTGATCGGGGCGATGTTCAGCCAGTTGCTCGGAGTGTTCACCATGCTGCCGGGGGCTGCTGCTGGGGGAGCCGTCTATTGGCTGATCGCGGGCCGGGCATCGACAGGGCTGCGGGTGCGGCACTACCAGAGGTTCTTGGACCGGCGCCGAGTGAGTGACGACATTCTTGTCTGCTGGCGCCCGATGGCTTCTGGGTCTTCCACGTTCATCCGTTTCCTCCCGGGATCCGTCCCTTTGGCGCATCAGGAGCCTTCCAGTGTTTGACCTAGTTGTCGGGGCACGCCGTGTGCGCCGCTGGGCCGTCATCTGGCTCGCGGCGCTGCTGCTGTTGGTCGCCCCGACCACGGCGTTCGCCGCTCAGAGCATCGTGAGCGACCCCGGCGGTAGCTCTGTCGGGATCTGCGAGACGAACTCGACGGTGGCCGCCGCTCAGTCCCAGTCGGAGTACCTGATGATCAACCGGTGGTCGTCAGCGACTGGCACCCTTCATTCAAGACTGTCCGCAGCTGTCTGGGATGACATCCCGGCGAAAGTCCAACGCAACCTGTCTGATTCCAGCCTGCTGTCGCTCGGAAACGCCGAATGGGCGACCGCGGTGAACCTGGTGGAAGGTGCCAGTCGGTTCTGCGTGTCCGACGTCGTGGGCACGAAACTCGATCAGGGCGCTGCCGCATTGGGTAAAGCCCTGAACAGCTCTGGGTTGCTGGTGTTCTGCGCGTTGGTCGGCCTGTTCGGGCTGCTGTGGCGGGCACGCCGGGAAGGCATGCTCTGGTCAGGTGTGGGGCGCATCCTGGTGACCTTGTCGGTCTTCTCGATCATGGTCGCCGGGGCGAGCAACACCACGTCGGCCGGATATGGCGCTGGGTCTCCCGGCTGGATCGCCAGCAAACTGAACGCCACCGTCTCAGGACTGTCGGCTGGCCCCGCGAAAGCTCTCGCAGCTTTGACCGTCAACACGATCGCTCCGTTCGACAAGGCAGACACTCTCTCGTGCGGTGCATACGTCGATCGCATGCGCGCCAAGTACGAGGAGAGCTACGGCGCAGGAACCGCTGCCTACACGTCCACCGTCCCGGCAACCATGGATTCGATGTGGGCGGCGTCCGGCCTGCCGGTCTACATCAAGGCTCAGTTCGGTGCGAACAACCCGTACGGCGAGCGGGTGTTCTGCCGCCAGCTGGAGTTCAACGCCCGCGTGTCCGCTGACCGCCAGGCCGCTCTGACCGGTGCTGCCTCGCCGACGGCGGCATCGACGGCATTCAACCCGCAGGACAACAACATCATCACCGACCGCACCATCATCGCTTGGGCAGCTTGCGTGCCGGGTGGCTCGGGTGACTGGACGGTCGACGTTCAGTGGGCGGCGGCTGGCGTGAAGGCCGCCGACTGCCAGACGTGGGCAACCACTGACGCCAGCGACTTGAACGGACTGTCTTTCAACTTCGAGGACGACATCGCTTCAGTCGCGAGAGCGACCGCCGCTGCGCCTGCGGTACGCGACTTCGTCTTGAGCTACCACGGCCAGACTGACCGGACCTCCAGCACCTACCTGTTCATCTACCTCCTCACCGCGACGATCATGCTGGTGCTTTTCGGCGGGCTGGCACTCGGACTGTTCGCCGCGAAACTCGCGATGACGTTCGTGCTACTACTCGCCATGTTTGTCGCCCTGCGCGACCTGTTCCGCCCGAACGAAGACTCGGCCTTGCTCGGCGTCGTCAAGCAGTATTGGGGCATGGCCCTGTACGCCTTCGGGGTCGGGACGATCCTGGGTCTGATGGCGTACATGACGTCCGAACTGTCGGGAGTGTTCGACGCCGGGACGCTGGAAGCCATCAGTTGGGCGGCTGTCTGCCCGTTGATCGTGGCGTTCATCATCGGCTACGTGTTGAAGAACGTCTTCAAAACCCCACACCTGTTCCGGCCGACGTCAGCGCTGAAGTGGGGCGCTGCGGGCGGCGCTCTCGGAGCCGGCGTCGGGATCGGCGCGGACCGACTGATGAACCGAGGCTCGGGCCTGGCCCGCCAGGCGACCCGGTCGATGACCCGCTCGGCCAGCGACAAGGTGTTCGGCGTCGGCCAGAGTGGCGAGCGCGGCCTGGGCGGCGCCGTCCGTCGGAAACTCGGTAAAGGCGGCAGTGCTGCCACTGCTGGCGCTGCGATGACTGGCGCTGCTGCCGGTGCTGCTGCGGCTGGGCACCGCAAAGAGCACAAGAACTCCACTGAGGGCCTGGCAGCGTCAGTCGAAGACGCTCTGTCCACTGGCCGGCATGTCGCCCCTGAAGCGAAAGCCGACATGGACCGCGCGGTCGCTGAAGGCCAGAGGATGATCGACGCCGAAGAACGCACTCGGCGTGAAGCCGCCGGCGGGTTTAGCGAGACAGGATCCAGGCCAGAGCGCATGGTTGCTCGAGCGGCGAACCGGTCTTACGGCGCGGTCACTCGCGTGGGCGCCAAGATCAGTGCGACCCCGGAACGAGTGAGAGCGGCGGTCGAGACGGCTCGAGCGAACCCGCTGAACACGGCCCGAGTCTCTGCACGTTCAGCGGCCGGGTATGTCGGCAGGCATGCACCGCACGCCTTCACCAAGTCGGCGAAAGTTGCCGGTCTGACAGTCGCAGCCATGTCGGCGCCGGTCGCGGCTGCACCCTTGCTGGCTGCGGGGGCCGCGGTCTACGGGGTCCGGAAGCTGTCGCGGCGCGTCGAGGCGACGTCCGGCAAGCCAGGGCACTACTCGCCCGCCCAGTTGCGCGCCGCGCAGAGGTTTGTGGCCCATCAGCAGGCTCAGGCGCAGGCGTCTCAGGAGGCCATGGACCGGGCACAGGCAGCAGTCGAAGCTGACGCTCGCGTGCTCGACGGGGGAGACGCACCAGTGATCCCACCCGATGAACAGCCGAAACTGATCCCTGGGAGGCAGTGATGAGCATGACTACTCGGCAGCCGCCGGGCGCACCCGCCGGATCGGGTGGAGAGTTCGCGCCGCGGTACGCTCCCGCCGTGGACATCCCTTTGGACTGGAGCGCGGACGGCTCGTACGCCTACCCGGCCGACCCGCAGACCGCGGACCAACTGGTCGCGTTCTGGCGGAACGTCGAGATCCCTGAGCACGTGCTCCGGCAGGTCGATGCGGCCCACAAAGAAGCGTGGCACGCCCGCCGGACTTACCTCGGGATCGACTTCGAGAAGGCGAACCCAATCCCACGCTCAGATCGGGACCGGGAAGCGTGGGAGGCCCGGAAAGAGGCTTACCGGCGTGAAGGGTTGGCCGGGTATCCGTCTTACATCCATGTCACCCAGGTTCGGCCGCTCGTACGAATCGCCAAGATGCATTGGGCGTCCAGCGGGCTGCCTGCCGACCAGCGCGCGCTGTTCCGGGAGATGCGCTTCCCACTGCCTGGCGGCGTGACGATGACGGCTGCCGAAGCTGTCGAAGGGTGGCGGCTGAAAGACATCGTGCACGCGTTCGAGGACAAAGGTGAGCCAGCCGAGCGGCTGTTGGATCGGCTCGACGCCGAGAATTAGCCGGTCCACCAGGTCGCCGCGGCTTTCCGGAAGGCTGCACCCGGCGGCGCTGGATACGCTGCAACAATGCCGATCCAGCCGCTCGACCGAGGCACCATCCGACACGGCCTCGACGGGTTCGTCGCCAGGTGGCTCGAACGGATCGAGGGGTGGACCCCTGCCGACCGGAGTAAGGCGGAGAAGTCGTACGCCCAGTCGTTCTGGTCTGACCTGCTCGACCAGTTCGGCGTCATCGCCGCTCGGGTCGACCTGTTCGAGCGGGAGGCGATGCGAGCGACGACGGGCAACCGCGGGTACGTGGACGTGTTCTGGTCGGGCATGTTCATCGGGGAGGCGAAGTCGCCCGGGAAAGACCTCGACCTCGCGGAGAAGCAGGCGCTCGACTACCTCGCAGGCGGCTCCATCAAGCAGCACGAGATGCCCTTGTACGTGCTGTCAACCGACTTCGAGCGGTTCAAGCTGACCAAACTCGGCAACGGCGGGTGGACAGAGTCGTTCGCGCTGGCGGACCTAGCCGCGCATGTGGACCAGCTCGTGTTCCTCACCGGCCACGAGACCGTCACTCCGGAGGAGCAGGAGGAGGCGTCGGTCAAAGCGTCCGCAGTCATGGCCGGCCTCTACACGGCGATGGTGGGTGAGGACGCTGACGAATCCGTCGGCGATGAGGCGCCCACGGACCCCGACGAAGAGGACGCCGACGTGCAGCGTGCGTCCATGTTCCTCACCCGCATTCTGTTCCTGCTGTACGGCGACGACGCTGGACTGTGGGAGGGCGACCTGTTCCACAGGTTCGTCCTGTCCGACACGACCGCAGACAACCTCGGCGGCCAGCTCTCCGCCCTGTTCGATGTGCTCAACACTCCACTCAGGTCGCGCCGCAACGTTCCTGCGGCGATGGCGAAGTTCCCGTACGTCAACGGGGCCTTGTACGCCGACCGGATGCCTGCAGAGTTCTTCACCCCCGCGATGCGGGAGGCGCTGTTGGACGCGTGCCGGTTCCAGTGGACGAGGATCAGCCCCGCCGTGTTCGGGTCGATGTTCCAGATGGTCAAGTCCAAGGAAGCACGCCGCACCGCGGGGGAGCACTACACGACCGAGACGAACATCCTGCGGACGGTCGGCCCGCTCTTCCTTGATGAGCTGCAGGCCGAGGCCGACAGGCTGTGCCGCAACGCATCCACGACCCAGAAGGAGCTCGCAGCGTTCCACGACTCGCTCGCCACACATGTGTTCGTGGACCCGGCGTGCGGGTCCGGAAACTTCCTCACCGTTGCTTACGGGCGGCTGCGCGAGATCGAGACCCAGGTGATCGTAGAACTGCGCCGACGGCGCGGGACGACCGGGGCGATGGCGCTGGATGCGACCTTGGAGACCAAAGTCACGATCGACCAGTTCCACGGCATAGAGATCTCGTGGTGGCCCGCGAAGATTGCGGAGACGGCCATGTTCCTCATTGACCACCAGGCCAACCGCAAGCTCGCCCTCGCGGTTGGCGACGCACCAGACCGGCTGCCCATCACGATTACCGCGCACATCCACCACGCGAACGCGCTCGAGGTCGACTGGTCCGACATAGTTCCCGCCGCGAAAGCCGGAGGCAGCACATACGTCTTCGGGAACCCTCCGTTCCTCGGACACGACACCCGCTCGGATGAGCAGGCCGCCGAACTGCGGCGGGTGTGGCGGCGCAACGACATCGGCCGACTCGACTACGTCACCGGCTGGCACGCGAAGTCGATCGACATGTTCAAAGACCGGCCCGGGGAGTTCGCGTTCGTGACGACGAACTCGATCACCCAAGGCGACCAGGTGCCGCGCCTGTTCGGGCCCCTCGCCCATGCCGGCTGGCGCGTGAAGTTTGCGCACCGCACGTTCCCGTGGTCTTCGGAGGCGCCCGGTCGGGCAGCGGTCCACTGCGTCATCGTTGGGTTCACCCGCGATGTGGGGAAGAGGTCGCGGCTGTGGGACTACGCGCCGCCGTCGTGGACCGAGCAGCCGGTCACGGTGACTACGGGTGTGAACGCCTATCTGATCGACGGCGCGGACATCCTCGTGACCGCGCACCAGGGCACGCTCAACCCGGCCCTTCCGTCCGTCACGTTCGGGTCCACGCCCCGCGACGGCGGCCACCTGATCGTAGAGCCGGACGACTACGCCGACGTGGTCGCCGACCCGGTCGCCGCGAAGTATGTGCGCCCGTTCCGTGGGGCTCGTGAGCTTCTGCACGGGGAGAACCGTTGGTGCCTATGGCTGGTGGACGCCGACCCTGACGACATCCGAAACAGTCCAGTGCTGCGGGAAAGGGTAGGGAAGGTGAAGGCGTGGCGGGAGGCATCGAGGTCTGCGGACGCGAATGCCGCCGCCGCGACGCCCCACCTGTTCTGGTGGCGATCGCAACCGGACGTGCCGTATCTGTGCATCCCGTCGGTGGTGTCCGAGAAGCGGCGGTATTTCACCGCCGCTCGCCTGCCCGCCGACACGATTTCGTCCAACCTTGTCTTCACCGCCCCGGACCATGACGGGTTGGCGTTCGCGGTTGTGTCCTCTTCGATGTTCATAGCCTGGCAGCGCGCGACGGGCGGGCGGCTTGAGTCGCGACTGCGATTCTCGTCCACCCTCACGTGGAACAACTTCCCGCTGCCGCCGCTGACCGACCCGGCGAAGGCCGCAATCATCCGCGCCGGCGAGGCCGTGACGGCGGCGCGGGCTGCGCGACCGGGACGGACGCTCGCGCAAGCGTACAACCCGCTTGCCATGGATCCGGCGCTGGTGAAGGCACACGACGCGCTGGATCGCGAGATCGACAGGGCGCTCGGGGCGACCAAGAAGCTCGTGTCCGAGCGGCAGCGGCTGGAACTCCTGTTCGCCCGGTACGCGGAGCTCACCGCTCCTGCAGTCCGGAAGGCTGCTGGACGGAAGTCCTAACCGCGCACGAGCTCGCCGCGGCGAGTTTTGCGCCGTCGGTTGGGGTGCTCCACCCACGCGGGGATAGCCAGCACACCAGGGCAGAAACCCAAGTCGAGACTGTCGTCCGGCTCTCCGAGCATCGTCCGTGCTGCCTGCTCGATCACGACTTTCGCCGTATGCCGGCTGCCGCCAAGCCGACGGGCGACCCGTACGGTCAGTGCGTCAGGAACTTGCGGCTGCGTGGTGGACATGCACCTACGGTGTGCGGCGGCCAGCCTTCCGGATGGTGAGCTCACGCATCTCGACGTGCTTGGCCGAGCGCATGGTCACCTCGTCCACCGTGAAACCGCGGACGAGAGCCATCTGGCGGACTTCGGGAGCATCGTCGTAGGTGAAGAGGGCCGGGCCGGGGCTCGCAGCGACCAGATCGAAGAGGCGGGCGTGGTCGAGTTCATGGTGGGGTGTAAAGCCGTGAGCCGGCGCGTTTACCCGACCCCGCCGTGTATGGAGGGTCGACGAACATCGTCGCGCCGCGGTGGCGCTCGATCGCTTCGAGTCCGTCGCCATGCTCGAACGCGACCTTCTCACGGAGACCGCGGATCGCCACGAACCGCCTCACCAGGGTCTCGGGATACCAGCGACCTGCTAGCCCGCGCCCTTCGCCGGCCTCCCTCATCAACCCCGCTCCTCGCGCCATCACCCCGCCGCGTTGGAACCGGTTCTTCGCGATCGTTCGGAACGCCTTGCCGACGGTAGACGTAGGGGCTGTGCCGATGATGGCGCGGACGTTCTCGACGGTCACCGCAAACTCCATGACTTTCGCTGCCAGCGCGGCAACGTCTCGGTCAGACCCGTGAAGCAGAACCTGCCAGACGGCAGCGACGTCGTCGTCAAGCTCGACTAGGGTCACCCGGTCGGCCAGGCTTTCAGCGGCCACGGCCAGCCCAACCGTCCCGCCGCCTGCGAACGGTTCCAGCAGGTGCTGAGGCCGGCCAAGACCGCTAAGCCATTCGCGCGCTGTCGGCAGCAGCCAGGTCTTCCCGCCGGGATACCGGAATGGGCTGATGTGTCGGAGTGGACTGGAGTTTGGCCCCGTGGAAGCGAGTCCGACTTTGGCTTGAAGGGTCACCCCTTGTATGTGTGCGGCGCCCCGGATCGCCGCGCCTTCGAGCTTCCCGCACACATGTAGGGCGTGAGCTCTAACACTGATGCACTGCCGACCCCGCAGGATGCTCCCAGCCCGCAGGACGGGCCCGGTCTAGCCAGCGATGTCGGCGGCGTTGCTGCGTCCGCGATCGCTGGGGCAGCGAAAGGTGGGGCGTACGGGGCTGCAGCGGGGGCAGCCAAACGGGTCGCTGTGTCCGCCATGCGCGACCCGCGTAAACGCAAGCGGTGGCTGACGATCGCTGCCGTGCTGGTTGTGCTGCAGCTGTTTCCGTTGACGCTGCTCGGTATCGCTGGCGGCGGACTCGCAGGCAGCATCACAGGCTCGCACACAAACCCTGCCGTCCCTGGGACAGCCGCCATCAAAGCTGGCGTCACACGGGCGAACCTGGACATCGCGATCGAAGTAGGGAACCGCAACGGCGTGTCTTGGGAAGTTCTCGCGTCTTTGCTGTGGATTCAGGCCCAAGGGGGTGTGACATCAGTGCCGGCAGCCGCGTCCGGCGCGACCGTCCCCGTGGTGTCCGGGCCAACCGCGACAGATTGGCGGCTGCCGGTTGTCGGTGACTATGTCGTTACCAGCCCGTTCGGCTGGCGGATCCACCCGATCTACGGTGAGCCCCGGCTTCATTCCGGCACCGACCTGGTGATGCGTCCGGGGCCGGGGCCTGTCGTGGCTGCCGCGTCCGGGGTGGTGATTTCGGCAGGCATGTCCGGGGGCAGCGGCAACACGGTGCGGCTAGACAACGGCGGTGGGATCCGGACGGCCTACAAGCACTTGGCGTCTTTCGCTGACGGCATCGTTCCGGGGGCGAGCGTGAGCGCTGGGCAGGTGCTGGGGATCGAAGGTAGCACCGGCGACTCGACAGGCCCGCACCTGCATTTCGAGGTGTCCGAGGGTGGCACACCGATTGACCCTGTGCCTTTCATGGCACAGCACGGCGTGACGATTTCCAGCGGCGGGTCGGGAGATCCTGGCACCGGTGCGCCGACAGCGAACTGGGCGATGAACACGTACGGGTCGGGGGTCGGGCCGCTGCGGATCAACACCGGCTCGGAGCCAGCAGGTGCGACCGACTTGAAGGCGTCACTGGAATGGGCGGCGGCGTCCATGCGGACCCGCATGGACTACCGGACTGACATCTCTGCCGGTATGACAGTCGGTGATGATGGCCCGAGCATCGACGCCGCCGACCCTGCAGCTGTGGCTGCTCGCACCCAATATCTGGCCGGTCTAGGTGGCCTGCCGGTCGCGGGGATGAGCCCGAGCACGGCCGCACGGGTCTACGACCAAGCGCTGGCTTGGCGGCTCGGCAAGAGCTATGCCGGCGCCGGTTCGGCGTTCGGCGTCATGTGCGATACCTCGGCGTTCGGAGTGGTGAAAGCAGCCGACCTGTTCGGCAACGAAGTGACGGTCGGCCAGGTGGAGATGCGCAATGTCGGCATCATGGTGACCGTCGCGAAGCAGGCTGGGCTCAGCGAGCGGTCCATGGTGATCGGCGCGATGGCGATGGCTCAAGAGTCCGGATTCCGGAACCTCGCTTCTAGGGCAGTCCCAGAGTCCCTGAACTACCCCAACGACGGGGTGGTCGCCGGCGACCACAAGTCGGCCGGTCTGTTCCAGCAGCAGGCAGGCATGGGCTGGGGGAGCGTTGCGCAGATCATGGACCCTGTTCACGCCAGCCAGGCGTTTTTCGGCATTTCGGACAGCCCCAATCCGGGGCTGACCGACTTGGCGGCGAAAGGGTACGACATCGAGTCGGATCCGCTCGGCCGGCTGATCCAGGCAGTGCAGATCAGCGCCTTCCCTGACGCTTATGACCGCTGGGAGCCGGTTGCGAGAGCTGTTGTCGGGGCCGCACTCGGAGTGCCGTGCACGACAAGCGTCGCGAGCCTGGCGGATGCCAGTGCTGCTGCCGTCGCGATAGTCGACGCCGCTCGGGCCTGGTTGGGGACGCCGTACTCCTATGGAGGCGGAAACCTGGCCGGTCCGACGTTGGGGATCAACCAGGGCGCGAACACGGTCGGCTTCGACTGTTCCGGTCTGACCCGTTACGCCTACAACAAGGCTGGGATCTCACTTCCGCGCACCGCGGACGGGCAGTACCGATTTGCTCTGGGTGCCGGAAGAGTTCAGCGGGACGTCTCAGCGATCGGCGTCGGCGAGCTGGTGTTTTTCGGCACGCCCGACCACATCGGCCACATCGGCATCTACATCGGCGGCGGGCAGATCCTGCACGCCCCGCACACCGGTGACGTCGTGAAGATCTCCGACATGACGACAGATCGGGTAGCCGACTTTGTGGCGTCATCCACGTTCCTCGGGTGAGGCCGGCGCACAAGGACGCCGCACACTGTCGGTTCGTCAGGTAACCGACGCTACGGAGCTAACCTTGTTACTTTCTTGGCCGAAAACGAACACGTCCGCTGACGGTACGGTCGTGCCCGCGATCGCGGACGCGCAGCCTGCGATCTCGGTGCGCGCGATCGCGGCCATCGAAGACGCAGCTGCCGCCGCAGCCCGACTTGACGCGACCGTGCGTCCCGAGCACCGCGGCGCGCTGGCGCTGCTAGAAGCCCAGGCTTCCAGCGCGATCGAAGGTATCTACGCGGACCCGCTCGAGATCTTGACGGCGATCGCCTTGGGCGTCCGGCGCGGACCGTCCGGGCTGGTCGCCTCGAACGCCCTGATGGTTGGAGCTGCAGCATCGACGGCGGGATCGCCGACTGCAGCGCTAGACCTGCACGAGATGTTGATGTCCGAGACGGCGTCACAGCATGCCGGGCAACTGCGGACTGTCGGCGTCTACATCGGCACGCCAACCCGGATCCATTTCATGCCACCCAGACCTGCCGCACTACCTGACGCGCTGGCCGACTTGGCGCTGTTTAACGCTCGCCGCGACCTGCCGGTGATCGCGTCCGCCGCGATCGCGCACGCCCAGTTCGAGACGATCCACCCGTTCGTGGACGGTAACGGTCGCGTCGGACGAGCACTGCTTGGTGCCCGGCTGGTCGGCGACACCTTGGGGATGACCTTCGTGCCGCTGAGCATCGGGCTTCACGTCAAGCGTGAGGCATACGTCGCCGCCCTGATCGCCTACCGCGGCGGTGACGTCAACCCAGTCATCCAGGTGGTCGCATCAGCGGTCGTCATGGGAGCGAGCCGGGCCCTGACAGTCTGCCGGCAGCTAGACGCGGCCCGGCGCGAGTTGATTGTCCGGCTTGGTGGGGCGAGAGCTGACTCCGGCGCCCGGAAGTTGGCGGCCAGCCTGGTTCACCACCCAGTCATCAATGCGGCACAGGCGCAGACGGTGCTCGAAGCATCGAATGTTCACCGGCACATCACGACCCTGGTTGACGCCGGCATCCTCGCCCCGCACACCCCGGATTTGGAGCGCAATCAGCGCTGGTATGCGCCTGACGTCATCACTGTGTTCGGTTAGCCCCGACCCTTCCGAGCACTCCCGGCATAGAGGTTCACGTGGCCGCATCGAACGCTCCGTTCGCGGTCGAACCCTGCCCTGCCGACGGTGCCCCGGTCGTACGGGCCGCGAGTCTGCTGCGGACCGCACTGGAGGTCGCGAAAGTGCGTCAGTGGACGCAGCTGAACGGCGAATTGCCCGCCCGCCTACTTCTGACGGACGAACAGGTCGACTTGATCAACGAGCATGCCCAGATCTTGGTCGGGATGCGCGCCGAAATTGGCGCGAACGTCACCGTGTCTGGTTGCGGACAGTGTGGTCGGTGGGCGTATGTCGGGTCTTCCAGCCCCAGCAAATGCTGGCTGACACCCGGCTGCCCCGGAGTGGTGAAGCGGGCGCTGGTGGCTAAGCGCGTTGCGCCCGCCAGGGAAGCCGACCAGGTTGCCGATGAGGACGCCGAGCCAGACCTGGAGACTGATGACCTGCCCATCACGGACGTGACGGTGCGAGTCGAACCGGGAACGAGCGTCACAGCCGCGCCAGCCGAGCCGGAACCGATCGTTACCTGGTTCGCGGACGACTGGCTGCCTTAACGGCTCCCGCACACATACCAGGCATGACTCGTCGCCTTGGATCCCTGTTCGCTCTCGCCGTCACCGTCGCGCTCGTCACCTACCACCCGGAGAGCGTCGTGGCCGTCTTCGGTGGCCTGTTCAAGACCGTGACCGACGCTGCGACCCAGGTGGCCGACCTGCTGGCCGCGAACGTGCGCTAGCCAGACGTGCGCAACCGATCCCGCAGCGATAGTCGCTTGATCTGGTCCAAGATCACGGCGACTATCAGGCCCGTCCCGACTGCCGTCAACGCGGACCCCCAGTAGTCGGTTCCGATCCGCGCACAGGCGACCACATCGGAGAGTCGGTCAGGCCCTGACCCGACATTCCCAGCGCATAGGGCGGATGAGAGTTGGCGACGGTTCGTCTCATCCGCACCGGCCACGGACAGGCACAGCCCGGCGGCGGCGAGCACTCCGGTTTTCGCGATCCAGCCAAACCAAGCTGGGTAGTTCGGACGCCTGCCCAGCCCATGCCACAGCGCGGAAATCGCCAGGCAGGACGCGCCAACGATGGTCATGGACCAGTCGGACGGGATGCTGTACGCGCTGGCGTCGATAGCTGTGATCATTTGGGCAGTGTGCCTGCTTCGTCCGCGACATGCGCGCGGCCGTCGACGTTGATACCTTCCAGACATGAGGTTTCGGGGGATGGCTGCTGCTGCCACGGTCGCGTTGATTTCGTTGGGGGCCTGCTCGGGGCCTTCCACCGTGTCGTTGAAGTCTGCCGCCGCGTCGAAAGGGGCAACAGAGACGTTCTGCAGCTCGCTGTTCGGAACTGCCGAACAGTTCGCGACGTCGCTCGGGATTGCTAACCCAGCGTCGTTCAAATGGGCCACGCCGACAGGTACCGGTGATTACGTCGGCTGCAGGGTGTCTGCGGGGCCAGCAGGCGAGATCGGTGTGAGCGTCCGGATCGAGGCGGGAAGCAAGCCTTCGGTGGCGTCACTCAGCGTGACGAGCGGCAAGTATGTCGCGACCGCGTTTGGACCTGGCTTGGATACCTCCGGCAAGGCGAAGGCATACCTGCAGGCCGCGATCGACCGCGTAACGGAGTAGCAGCCAGGAGCCTTCGAGGTCGCCGCACACAGTGAGTGTGTGAGCAGATCTTCTCGTTCCGGCGGCGTCGTAGGCGCCCTGGTCATTGCCGTCCTACTCATGGGCGCTGCCCAGACGAATCCTGCGCTGCGCGCCAAGTTCAGCGAGCTGGTCGCTTGGGGCTGGGCGGGTGGACCCGCGCCGAGCGTCACGGTCACTCTGCCGACCACCCTGCCGGCACTGCCAGCCCCGGGTCCTGTCACCACCGGTTCTGCCGGAGCGACCGTTGACCCGGCAGCCATCGACAAGGCGTTGACGACGCTGTCGACGCTGCCAGTGAAGTCGCGCATCAAAGACGAGACCTACGATCGCTCGTGCAAGGTGGGCCACGCTTGCTCGTTCGGAGCCGCGTGGACGGACGACCAGTCCGCGCCGGCCGGGCACAACGGCTGCGGCACGCGCGATGACGTGCTCAAAGAGCAGTTGTCCGGGCCCGTGTTGAAGGCCGGCTCGCGCTGCACCGTCGTCGCCGGCACGCTGACAGCCGACCCGTACACCGGTGCGAGTGTCACATTCGTACCGGGCGATGCGGTCCAGATCGACCACGTGGTTCCGCTGGCTCTCGCCTACGACCAGGGCGCGAATGCCTGGCCGTTAGACAAGCGCAAGGCGTTCGCCAACGACACCGCACTCAACCTGCTGGCGACCGCCGGGCCAGTCAACAACTTCAAGTCGGACATGACAGCAGCCGAATGGCTGAAAGCAGTCCAACCGCCTGACAAGACCATGCAGGTCGTCATGACCGACCCAAACCGTCGGTGCGCGTTCGGGGTCAAGTACGTCTCCGTCATGGCCGCTTACGGCCTGCCGATCACGCCCGAAGACAAGGCCGCGCTGACGACCGCTTTCGGGGCCTGCCGATGACGCCCGAGCGCCCCGCACACATAAGGGGTATGACTGCGACCACACACCAGGCCCGCCACATCAACGGGCGTTTCGCGCCCGATCGGCGCCCCCCGGCCCCCGGCGATCTGCAGGCCCCGATCAACCCGTGGGCCTACTGCAACTTCATCGCGCCCGACCAGGCCGGCACATGGCGCGAAGCCGGGTTCCAGCCGTATGTCGCCGACACGTGGGCTCGCGAGCATTTCGGTGCGCTCGAAGCGCTGCGCTGGTCGACGTTCGGCGCAACCCCGGCGACTGCGCGTGCTTGGGTGAACCTCGGCTTCACCCCGGACACGGCGCGTGACTGGCTGGAAGGTTTCCAGCCAGCGCCGGACCCGCTGGAAGGCATGGTCCGGTATGACGACGAAGGCGTGTACGGGCCGATCGACCAGCGCACCGCGCTGCACGTGTGACCGCCGCACACAGTCCCGACATGATGCACTCCTACTCTGACCCGTCCACTATCGGTGGCGGCGACTTCCTCGCGTTCCTCATCATCTGCGCCGTCGGCCTGGCCGCATGGGCGCTGGTGCTGCACCGTCGCGGACGGAAGACCAGCCGATGATTCAGGCCACCGGCTCACTCTTCGACACGACCGCCCCAGCCATCGGGCATGGCGTCAATACCTCCGGCGTCATGGGTGCGGGGGTAGCCGCTCTCGTGCGGTCCCGCTGGCCCCAGCTGTACCCGGCCTACCAGGCGGCCTGCCACTCCGGCACCCTGGTGCCTGGCGGTGTCTTCCCGTGGCAGACCCGCGGCCCCGGCGTCCGGATCCTCTACAACCTCGCGTCCCAGCCTAAACCAGGCCGGTACGCCCGGCTCGACCTGATCGCCAAGTCGGGAGCGGCAACGCTGGCGCACGCAGGCGCGCTCGGGTTTGACCGCGTGGCGATACCCCGGATCGGCGCAGGAATCGGCGGCCTCGACTGGCCAAGCGTCGAAGCCGTCTTGAAGACCGTGGAAGCCGGGACCGGAGTCGAATGGGAAGTCTGGACGCCACGGATGGCCGGCGGTTAGCCCGGAATGCCCCGCCAGAGCCGCTGTGCGCCCCGTAGCGGCCCGCACAGCCTTTACGGGCGTTCCAGGGCGCCGAAGGCCGCTGCGGGCGTCCTGCGGCCCGCCGCACACTAATAGAGCATGACCAGCAACCGCAGACCCCCAGGCGCCCCAGCCAGCACCGGTGGGCAGTACGCCCCGACCTCTCGATCAAGAATCGAACCGGACCTGATGGCATGGGCGGCGAGACGTATCGACGTGGACCGGGACCCAGACTTCGACCAGGTGCGCGACTGGCTGTCGTCGCACGGGATCCGATGTGACGGCTATGACCTGGCCGCTGCCGCTCTCGTGAAGCGCGATGATCTGGTGATGCTCCGTCCAGTGGACGGCTGGGCGAACGCCGGCACTGTTGTGATCGAAGGGATGGTCGAGGTCGCGATTGAGACGGGAGGCCGGGCATCGGTGCAGTTGTGGCACCCCCACCCGGACGACGGCGCGTACTACGTCTTCGCCGACGTAACGCTTCTCAACCTCGAGAATGATCGGCTTGAGTTCCAAGCGGGCCAGACGCGGATTCTCGCCGACCTGGAGTCGGTCAGCGGCCTCTCGATCTAGCCGCACACAGACAGAGCATGAGCAGCAACCGCAGACCCCCAGGCGCACCGGCCAGCACAGGTGGGCAGTACGCCCCGACCACCCGGAAAGAGCCGGTCCTCGACTTGGACAACCCGCCCCCGCTGGACCACGTACTGAAGCCGAACATGATCTACATGGGCCACCAGACCTTCCACTGCGCGAAGTCGTCGTGTGCCGGGTCGAGCGCCCTGCATACCGGCGTCGACATCAACGGCTACCAGCTCACGCCGATCATCAAAGAGGACGTCGAAGAGTGGGAGACCTACGGTCTGGGCCCGCTGAAGTGCGAGTGCGGACAGTTGACGGCAGCCGTGCGGCAGGGCCGCCTGGTGATTCTCGGCGGGTCGTAAAGCGCGCCGCACACAGTGCAAGCAGAAGCCCCGATCGGTGTGTGCAGACCGCTGATCGGGGCTTCCCCAATGCTACCCGGCTTCGGTCGACGTGGTGGTCACCCGCCAGCCGCCGCCTTCTTGGACAAGAATCACGGAGATCCGCGCTGTCGGCCCGTTGCGTCCGCCGGCTGACGTCGTGTCATCCACGGTGCTCATGTGGTAGCGGACCATGACGACCTGCTGGTCCGGTGTGCTGGCATCCGTGTTGATCGTCATGCCTTCAACGATGAACGTGACTTTCCGGTGGGTCGCCTGAATCTCAGCCCACTCGCGATCCCCGCCGGCTGACGGCGGGTAGGTCAGGCCCTGCTCGATGCTCGCCCAGACAGCAGCCGTCACATACGGCTTCGCTTCAGCCTGGCGGGCACCGTATGCAGCGTCCATCCAGCTGTACGACTTGGTGGCCGCTAGAAAGCCACGGGCGACACTCTGAGGTGTGCCTTCAACGAACCACTCACGGCTACCAGTCGCACTGGTGCTCGCTGTCGCCGATGCCGTAGGCGCGGTAGGCGTGGTCGTCGCAACAGCCCCACCACCGACCGGGCCCGGCGCGCCGCCGCGGTTAGATGCCACGATGAACCAGAGCACGCCAACGAGGGCAACGGTGATCAGACCGACAAGCACTCGTTTGGTGGCTGCGGTGTTTCGGCGCTGCGCGGATACGTCCATATCAAGCAACATGCGCCAAGACGCTAGCCGGTCGCGAGCAATCGCCCCGCATCGGCGCCGACCGCGCGAAGTACCTCATCTCGTAGGCCGGGGCGACGGTTCAGCTGCGGGTCGTTCGCGACGAGCGCTCTGGCCTGGCGTTGAGCAGGCTCGAGCAGGTCCGCGTCGCCGATCAGATCCGCGATCCGCAGGTCTTTCGTGCCGCCGGACTGCCGAGCACCCATCAGATCGCCGGCCCCGCGGATCCGCAGGTCTTCCTCGGCGATGACGAAGCCGTCAGTCGTGGAGGCCATGACGTCCATCCGGTCGTCGGCCTTCCCGCTTTCCAGGTCGGCCACCAGAACGGCATACCCGGCGTGCTTGCCTCGCCCGACCCGGCCGCGCAACTGGTGCAACTGGGTGAGGCCGAACCGTTCCGCGCCGAGCACGACGATGACAGTGGCGTTCGGGACGTTGACGCCGACCTCGATCACGGTGGTGGCGACCAGGACATCCAGCTCACCCGCGGTGAACGCCTCCATCACTTCGCGCCGGACGGCAGGCTTGTCTTTGCCGGTGACGACACCGAGACGCAGTCCTTCCAACGCGCCGCCGGGCCCGCCGAGGGCTTCAAACACATCGTGAGTGGCGGCGGCTTCTTTCGTCGCTGACGTGGTGACTTGCGGGCAGACAACAAACGCTTGGTGCCCGGCGACAACCTGTTCTCTGATCAGCGACCAGGGCGTCCGGGCCGAGTCATTGTAGTTGACCTCTTTCGCGGACACGACCGTCGTGGTGATAGGGGAGCGGCCTGGCGGCAGTTCATCCAGAACGCTGACGTCCAGGTCGCCGAACACGGTCAGGACGGCGGTGCGCGGCGCCGGGGTGGCGGTCGCGACGAGCAGGTCCGGAGTGAGCCCCAGGAGCGCTTTCGAGGACAACGTGGCGCGTTGCTCGACACCGAAACGGTGCTGTTCGTCCACGACAACCATCGTGAGAGCGGAGAAACTGACCGCGTCCGTCAGTAGTGCATGGGTGCCGACGACAATGTCGATCTGCCCGGACGCGAGAGCTGCGAGGACAGCTTTCCGCTCCTTGCCGGTGACAGAGGCAGCCAGGTAACCGACAGTGACCGGCTGGCCGTCCGCTTTCACCAGGCCCTCACACATGGCGGCGATGTCGGTGTAGTGCTGGAACGCCAGCGTCTCCACAGGAGCCATCAGGGCGGCTTGACGGCCCGATGCGACCGCGCCGAGCATCGCCAACGCCACGATCACTGTTTTCCCCGAGCCCACCTCGCCTTGCAGTAGGCGATTCAATGGCGTGGTGGCCGCCATGTCGCCGGTGATTTCACGCAACGCCCTGGTCTGCGCGCCGGTGAGCGCGTACGGCAGTTTGGCGACCAACTGGGCGGCCAAGTCATGCCCGACTTTCGGGTCATGCATGAACCCTGCGCCGGAGGTCTCGTTGGCCCGCTCGATCGCCAGGGAGAGCTGCATGCGCAGCAGTTCGTCCCATGCCAAGCGCTGACGGCCCGCTTCCGCTTCGGCCAAGGTGTTCGGGCAGTGCATCGCCGAGAACGCAGCGCTGCGGGTCATGAGACCGAACGGCTCGAGCAGGGCGGCCGGCACCGGGTCGACCAGCTCACCCATCCGCTCGATCGCCTCTTTCGCGGCGCGGTGCACCTGCCAGGTGGTCAGGTTGACTTTCGCGGACGCTGGGTAGACGGCGATGATCCGACCGCTCGTCTCACCGATGATCGTCTCGGCCAGCGGCGCGTTGGTCGAGTAGAAGGTGTCGCCGCGGTCACTTGTCCACGGCTCGATGACGCCGAACACAAGCACCGTCGAGCCAACCGTGAAGCGCTTAGCCATCCATGGCACGTTGAACCAGCGGCAGGACAGGAAGGTCCCGTCCGGGTCACGGACTTTCACGACCGTCATCGGCGTCCCCGTGGATGCCAGCTTGTTCTCGACGTTGACGACTGTGCCGAGCACAGCGACAGCCGTGTCAGCAGGCGCGCTTCGGATGCCGATCGGGTCAGACAGGTCGATGTAGCGCCGCGGCTTGTACGTGAGCAGGTCGTAGACCGACTTGATCTCGACCAGGGCCAACGACTCGGCAGTCGCCGGGTCGGCCGCGCGCAGATCGCTGATCGGAACGGCACGCAGGCCATCCAGGGAGCCGTCGAAGTCGAGCATGGCTGGCGCGGCAGGCTGCGCGACGGGGGCCGGGCGCGGGCCAGTCATCGGCCGCACGCCGTCGGTGAAAGCAACCTTGCCGTCGGCGTACTGGCCGGTGAAGTCGGCGTCGCTCGGGACCAACCATCGGTGCTCGGCAGCCCGCCACACAGCACTGTCCGGCAGGCCGAGCTTTGCTGCGTCGATGCCAGCCAGACGCGGGTAGACGGCCAGCATCCCGTAGACGGCGTCCCGTCCGACTAGGGGCGCGACGTAGTCGCTCAGGCGGCATTCCCAGCCGTCCGGCCCAAGCGTGACGAACCCGGCGTCCCACAGCATCGAGTCGGGGTTGGGACCGAGAGCGGTGACTTCCCAGATGTGGGTCTCCTGGTTCCAGGTCCGTTCCGGCATCTCGCGCACCCATTCGCGCAGCGGCTGGCCGGTGGTCGCGTGGGTCGCCTCGAACCCGAACGTCAGGCTGACGGCCGGGAAGGTCAAGGAACCGTTGAAGTGAGCGGGAATCACACCAACCTCTATGCCGCCAGCCAACAAAAGGGTCGGCGGGGACCCCCGCACACATACAGGGCATGACTGACACAGCGAGCCGTTCCCGCCGCCCCGCCGGCGCCCCCGCATCGACCGGCGGCCAGTACGCGCCCGAGACCCGCGCCGCCGTCGACATCTCGCTCGACCCTGGCCGTCCCGCTCGGCCTGCCTTGGAGAAGCACGGAAACGGGGAATGGCTCATCGACAGCCCGAGCGTCACGGAACGCAGCAGCGACGGGCGGACCCGGATCGAGATCCGTATCGGCGGCAACCCGGAACGCTCGGTCGTGAACCACGCGATCGTCGCAACCTGGCCGCCAGGCCGGCCCACGCTGTCTGAGCGACTGGACGCGGCGTGGGCTTCCGGCAGTGCGCCGGTCACCTTGCTGTATATCGGCAGTGGCGGCACGATCGGAGCTCTGGAATGTCGGACATACACCGACCGCAACCGTGCGAAGTACCTGATCAAGAAGGGCAGCAGCACGCGCGGCTACAGCCTGTGCAACGTGGATGTCGTGGACCTCGCGAACGGCTTCAACGGTCAGGAGAAGTTCGCCGACGCCTGGCATGACCGCAAGGCGCAGTTCCCGCTGGCGGTCGAGAAGTTCAGCACCGACGACATCCCGGAAGATGACGGCACCGAACGGGACGGCAGTATCGCTGCGGTCTACCTGATCGACCACCCAGGCTTCGGTTCGGACGGGGAGTGCGCGACGCGCGGCTGCCTCTATTTCGCCACCGACCAGGACAGTGGGAACGGCATCGTCAACGGCTACCTCTGGGTGCCGAACGGCTCCGGTCTGACAGCGGAGCACGGGTCGATGTACGCGAAGGATCTGGCGCGCTGGGGTGGACGGGTCGCGAACGCGGACACGTCCAGGATCACGTTCGGGCAGCTGGTGCGCGAGGAATGCCCGACCGACCGGACGCAGGCGTACCGCTGGGTTGCAGGGTTGGACTAGGCGGGTCCAGCCGAGCGCTACTCGTCGCCTTCGACGTAGCCGGACCACTGCCTGCGTGCCGCCGCGACGACGTCCATCCACTGCGGACTCGGAGCTTCGATCGGGACGGCGCCAAGGCGGATCGCCTGCCAGCGCTTACCGGCCGTGACGTCGAAGTGCACGCCGGACTTCTTGTCCTGCAACCAGGCCAGGCGTAGGCCAAGCGGTCCGGTGGCGAACGCGATCAGCTCTTCGAGGCTGTCCGCCATCAGGTGCGACCAGCGACTGCTGATGGTCCGGCCGGCGTTCGGCACGTCCGCTTGGATCGAAGCGTCATCCACGTAGACGGTCATGGCTGGAGGCGGACGGTGGGCGGCAGGGTTGCTGTGTCGGACGGGAATGACCCGTACGAGGCGACTGTGGTGGTGACGACGAATGGCCGTGACGGCCCGAGCATGCCTCGCAGGGACGGCACGGACGCCACCACGCCAAGCGCTGCCACAAGGGTCACCATGACGGCACCGAATATGACGCCCCAACGCTTGGGCGCCCGGTCGGAGTGGTCGTCCGAGACGGGCGAGAAGATCTGGTCGGGCCTGTAGTCGCCGGGCGGGCTGGGCCGAGGGTCAGGGCGCGTGAGACGGGAAGGCATCATGCGGACTCCAAGACGGTTGCGGGACGGAAAGTCGAGCACCCGGCTCGCCGGGCCTGTACCCAGAAGGCCGACACGTTGTCCGGGGCGCTGCGGGAGGTGTGTCCTGCGGTGGGAGCGAGGTAACGACTGAACCGGCCTGGGCCACCCCGTGGTAGGCCAGCCGTTCAGAACCGCAGCGGGTACACGCACCGCCGTCCGGGTGCAGCGAGAGGTAGCAGCCGCACCGGCACACGTTCACGCGGCACCAGCCTGAGCAGCCCGCGCATGCAGCCACGCCAAGGCGTCGGCTTCCACGGCGGTCTTTACCGGGAACGCCTCTAGGGCGGTCATCAGCATCTGCCGGGTCGGCTCCGGGTAGCGCAGTGTGCTGGATTTCAGCAGCCGGGGATCCAGCACGACGAGCATCCCGCGGTCAGTGACCCGCCGAATCAGCCGCCCTGCCGCCTGTTCGAGCAGCAGGGCCGCGTCGGAGGTGTAGACCATCCGCTCGGCCGACCATTTGTCGAAGTCGGCGCGCGACTGCAGGGTCCGCACTCGAGCGTCATCGACCGGGTTTCCGGCAGCGCGAGGCACCCGGTCGATGATGACCAGGCTGCAGGTCTCACCGGGAGCATCCACACCCGTCATGAGGGAGCGGGTGCCAACGAGCACAGCGTCGGTGTCGGCGCGCCAGCGGGCGACAGAGGATGCGGTCGTGCCGGCATCCCACTGCGACATGACGGGGATGCCGGTCCCGGCGAGAGCCTTGCGCAGGTCGTCGGCATACCGGCGCCCGGCCGCTGCGGTCGCTGCGAGTACGAGAGCCGACCCGTGGTTGGCGGCCACGAGGGTCTGGATGTGCGCCGACGCCCACCCGACATGCTTGGTCGTGTCGAACCGCGGCTGTGGCCCGTACCGGGTGCTGGTGAGGGCTTCCATGTCCGACGGGGTGGCAGCGCGCGGAACGTACAGCAGCGACCCGGCGTAAGCGTCAGCGAACGGCGACGGGTAGTTGCGCTGCCGGACGTTCAGTCCAGCGTCGTAGGCGAATCCCGGCGCGAGTGTCGCGGAGACTGCTGTGACCGACAGGGCATAGCGCGGCTTGGTGGTTCCATCCGAAGTCTCGCTCAACGGCAGCCACCGGGTTTCCGGCAGCACGTAGTCTTCCTCGTGGGTTCTCGGGTTGAAGACGGTGGGGACTTCCGCGCTGTAGAGGGTGGCGCGCATGGCACCCGAAACGTCGACGGGGGATGCCTTCAGCGCGTGGCCGGAAAACCGTCCGCTGGCCGGGTCGTTCGACACTTCCAGCCACCGGGCGTGCTCAGGGTCGGCGACATTGACCGTGCCCATGTGTTCGACCAGTGCGTCGATCTTCGACCGGGCCCGCAGCACTTTCACCCGCGCACCCAGGTCGAAGACCTCTTCCGTCTCAGGCAGCGCGGAGCGCATCTTGCGGACCCACGCGTTGATCGCCGGCTCGATGCCTTCCAGTGGTGTCTCGGTGACCTGCAAGGTGGCCACACCACCTTGCGAGCCGGAGCGGGTGACTTTTCCGGTCTGCTCGAACCGTTCAGCTAGACCGCACAGATGGTTGTCGAGCGCTTCCGCGATCCCCCAGCCGTCCTCAGTCGCGTCAGGGTCGTCC